>ERZ807291.1098-NODE-1098-length-44615-cov-188.094143_pt1 | contig 44615 bp, 46 predicted proteins | sample MGYA00521257_ERZ807291 | MGnify/ENA primary metagenome ERZ807291 (study PRJEB31413, sample SAMN03169783) | marine metagenome | biome: Marine; feature: Water; material: Subsurface seawater | place: North Sea | collected 2011-04-28 | depth 1 m m ...
TTGTTGAACCGTTAAAAGAACCATCTGCGGCTGAAATTTTAATTCTAACTTCGGGAAAGTCTTCTCCACCTAGTGCGTCTTGGTCATTAGCCCATTCTACTTCAGAGTATTTAACTTGAACGTATAGGTTGTCTGAAAGATCTCCGTAATAAGCAATAGTATCTTTTTCAGTTGTAGCAGGATAATTGTAATAGTGTGAACTAAAACGTATGTCATAGTTGTAAGGTCTTACAGTATTGTCTTCTGAGAAACTGTAAACATATTCAAGTCTATGATTGTCATTAATATACCAATCTAATTTAACAAGCTCTTTATCAGCCATTTCTGGTGGAGGTAAAAATGAAGTAGAACCAGGATTATAGCCATATAAAGCTTGAGTTTGAGCAGCAATCTCATCTACTAATGCTTGAGTGGCTACTTTATATGTGTAGGGCTCGGCAGGTGATACCGATGTGAACTCTTCTACAGATGCAAAAAAGAATAATTTATCTTTTATGATTGGACCACCAAGAACAAAACCTTTAGTTTCATCACTAAATTGGCTAGCTTTTTCACCATTTAACTTACCAACATTGTCTTCGTCAGTACTGTAGTTGTAGTAAGAGCCTGTGAATTCATTTGTTCCTGATTTAGTAACAGCATTAATACTTGCTCCAGTAAAGTTACCTTTTGATACATCAAATGGGCTTATGTCTACTTGAATTTGTGAAATAGTTTCAATACTAATAGGGTTTCTAACTGAAGGGAAACCATTTGCATTCAAACCCAATTGGTCATTTTGCTCAATCCCATCAACTGTGAAGTTGTTATATCTATTATTAGTACCTGAAACAGAAATCGTTGCATTTCTTGATGTTCCTTCAACAAAGATTCTTGAATCTTTTTTGACATAGTCAGAAATAGACCTTTCGATACTTGGTATTCTTTCTATATCTTCTGAAGTTACAGCTAAAGATGTTTGTATTCTTGCCGATTTAGTACCAACTACAGTAACGTCGTCTATATCACTATCAGAAGCAAGTGCTACAGATAGTTTTGCAGTCTCTGAAACTGATAGATATACATCATTAATAGTTTCAGTCGCATATCCTGCTTTTGAAACTGTAATTTTGTATGGACCACCAGGTCTTAAGTTACCAACTGAAAATACACCATTTGCATCAGAAGATGAAGTTTTGGTTACTCCAGTAGGTATGTGTGTTACTTCTACAGTTGCAGACCCAACATTCGATTGCCCTCTTAGAGCTGAAGTTGTGTCATTAGCTGCAAAGATATTTGCACTAAAAAGTGATAATAATAAGAAACCTGAGAAAAGGTACTTAGTTTGATTAAACATGGATTTATCCCCATAAAGTTGTTATGGAATTCATTATCTACTTTTGAATAAAATAAAACAAGAAATATATCTCAATTAATAGCATAAATTTGCTAAATTGAGATCGTTAAATCTTCGATGTATGGTTTTAAAGCTTTTGGCAAGGTAATTGAGTTTGTTCCATCATATCTATTCTCTAATATAGCTATTAATGTTCTCCCTACAGCCAGCGCAGAGCCATTAATAGTATGAGCAAAGTTCTTACCATTTTCTCCTTTAACCTTTATATTTGCCCTTCTAGCTTGAAAATCACTAAAATTAGAACAGGATGATATTTCTCTATATTTATTTTGGCTTGGCATCCAAACTTCAATATCAAAAGTTTTGCATGATGAAAAGCCAATATCGCCAGTACATAACTCTATGACTTGATACGGCAGCTCTAGTAGTTGCAATATTTCTTCGGCGTTACCAAGCAACCCATCAAGTGCATTCATTGAGTCATCTTCATGAGTTACCTGTACTAATTCAATTTTTTCAAATTGATGCTGTCTAATAAGACCCTTTGTATCTCTTCCATAACTTCCAGCCTCAGATCTAAAGCATGGGGTATGAGAGGTAAGTTTTAATGGTAATTTACCAATCTCAGTTAAAGTATCTCTGTGTACATTAGTTAAAGGTACTTCTGCAGTAGGTATAAGATAAAGATTCTCGGTTGTTTTGAATAGATCTTCTTCAAATTTAGGTAATTGCCCAGTCCCCGTTAGAGACTCTTTGTTAGCCATAAAAGGAACATAATACTCTTCGTATCCATTTTTTATAGCTGTATCAAGCATTAAGCTTATTAGAGCTCTTTGTAATTTAGCCACATCGCCTTTTAAAACTGCGAACCTAGATCCTGCAAGTTTTGCAGCAAGGTCAGTATCAATTTTTGATGTAATATCTAAGTGATCAACCTTGTTAGAAGAAAGAATATTACCATGTTTTCTGACAACAACATTGTCATCTTCATTTTTACCAACCGGTGTTGATTCATGAGGAATATTTGGTATATCTAACAAATAGATATGCATCTTTTCTAGTATGTCCTGTAATAAAGAATCCTTTAATTTAAGCGTATTATTGATTTGATCAATCTTATCTTTAAGTTCATCTGTATCTTTTCCCTCAGATTTAAGTTTGCCAAATTCATTTGAAAAGTTTTTTCTATCAGACTGTAATGACTCAACTTCAACTTGAAGAACTTTTCTTTCACTCTCAAGCTCAATAAAAATAGTTTTGTTAAGCTCATAACCTCTAGAAGCTAATGCTGATGCTACGGCATCGATGTCATCTCTTAAATTTTTAATGTTTATCATTTATCTAGAAATAAGTGTTCCAATATAAGTTGCAAATATGCATAAAAATATAGATGTGATTATATATGATGTTGCTATTAATGTATTTGTATTGATTAGTTGGATTGTATGATGCGTAAATGCAGACATGGTTGTAAAAGATCCAAGAAATCCAATTACAAAAAAGTAATAAGATGAATCTTTTATTGGCATTGAGTTACCTAGATACATTCCAATTAATAAACAACCTACAATATTAATACATAAGGTTCCCAGCGGAGCCATTGTCGGCATTATTTTAATTAAGAGTTCATTCAAACTATATCTTGATATTGCCCCAATTGACCCACCCAAACCTATCATTAAAAGATTCATACTATTTTATAGCCTCAAAATTAATAATATTATTAATGCCTAAATTATCTTTAAATTTAATTACAAAGGCTTCGTCACTTAATAATTCTATATAAACATCATCTGTTGAACCGCTCAGATAAACAGCATTTTCGGTAAAAGAGGAAATATCTTCTAGACTTATGCCACTTAGTAAAAAATTAATTGTTCTTGCATTTATATCTTCTAAAAGAATAGTTTTCGTCTCATCAAAATCATAATCATAAACCTCAACTATATCTTGTTTAATTTTATACCTTTCTTTGAAAGGAGAGTTTACGTTTATAGTTATGACATCATTTATTCTAGTGACATTGCCAGCAGAATTATCAACCTTATTTGTCTTGGGGTTGATAGACTTTTGTATAAAATTTAAATCATCTTGAATTAAAGCATTAAGGTTATCTACCAAATCAAGCGCACTAAGATTAATGCAAGTTATTAATAGTAATGATGATGTGATCTTTGTCATCAATCCCTTTTAGGAACTAAAACTTCTCTTGAACCATTAGAACTCATTTCAGATACAAGTCCTGCTTCTTCCATAGTCTCTATAAGGCGAGCTGCTCTGTTATAACCTATCCTGAGTTTTCTTTGTACAGCTGAAATGGAGGCTCTTCGGGACTCAAGAACAAAGCTTACAGCCTCATCATATAAATCATCTGCATCTTCAGATGAAGCAGTCTCTGATCCTGACCAACCAGGAATAGGTCCAGTCTCTTGAGCTGAATTAACTATATCTTCAAGGTAATCTGGTTCAGCTCTAGATTTCCAATCGTTGACAACTCTATGAACCTCATCATCACCAACAAAAGCACCATGAACACGAATTGGAACACCTACCCCGGGTGGAAGATAAAGCATATCTCCATAACCAAGCAATTGCTCTGCCCCGCCTTGATCAAGAATTGTTCTTGAGTCAATTTTTGTAGAAACTTGAAAACCAATTCTTGTTGGGATATTCGCCTTGATTAAACCAGTAATAACATCTACAGAGGGTCTTTGTGTTGCTAAAATAAGGTGGATACCAGCTGCTCTAGCTTTTTGCGCAATCCTAGCAATAAGGTGTTCAACTTTTTTGCCAACGAGCATCATCATGTCAGCAAATTCATCCACAACAACTACTATCGATGGAAGAGTTTCAAGATACTCTTCATCCTCAGGACGCAGTGGATTGATAATTTGTTTGCCATTAGCTGCTGCATCTTCAATCTTTTTATTAAACCCTGCTAGATTTCTAACACCCATCATCGACATCAACTTATATCTTCTGTCCATTTCTACTACACACCACCTAAGGCCATTGGAAGCATCTGTCATATCTGTTATCACTGGAGTAAGTAAATGTGGGATACCATCATAAACAGATAGCTCAAGCATTTTTGGATCAATAAGAATTAAACGAACATCTTTTGGATCAGATTTAAATAACAAGCTCAATAACATGGCATTAACACCAACTGATTTACCTGATCCTGTAGTACCTGCAACAAGAAGATGAGGCATTTTAGCAAGATCAACAACAACAGGGTTTCCAGAAATATCATGACCTAAAGCTAATGTGAGGTTTGATGGAGAGCTTTTGAATGCTTGTGAGGAAAGAATTTCTGTCAGTCTTACCATTTTTCTATTGGTATTAGGGATCTCTATTCCTACATAAGATTTACCTTCAATAACTTCTACGACCCTAACACTACTAACCGACAAGGACCTTGCAATGTCCTGAGCAATCCCTGTAATTTTACTCGCCTTGGTTCCAGGCGCAGGTTGAATTTCAAATCTTGTAACTACAGGACCTGGGAGAACTGACTCTACACTTGCTTCTATACCAAATTCTTCAAGCTTAGTTTCAAGTAAATCTGCTATTTGGCTTAGCTCTGCTTCAGTTAAAGATGAGCCATCGTCCAATGCCCTATCCAGCAATTCAGTGCTGGGCATGACTGCCTTAGATTCTGATTCTTTTACTGAAACATTGTCTATTTCTTTTAATTTAGTTTCAGTTGTATTAGGTAGATCAGGTTGCTTTACTTCAGATGAAATAACTTTGGATGAAAAATCTGGACTTTTTTCAGATTTCTTAGGTTTTAAAATAGTTTTTGTTTTTTCAATTTGTTTCTCTGCTCTTTTTTCAGCAAGAGAGTTTTTCTTTTCTTTTATATTTACCATCAAATTATTAATGATATTTACAAGTCTAGAAAATAAGAGCCCAGTATGAACCTTTATAAAATTAGCAATAGCAAAAATAGATGACCCTAATATATCTATGATTTTGAGCCATGAAAAATTAAAAGAAAGCGACGAAGCTGGAATTATAAAAATTACTAAGAATATTAAACTACCAATATAACCTAGAGCATTGGATAGATTAATAAAGGTAGATTTACCAAGATATCCACCAGCATTATCAGAAAAGTAATACTCTGTTATTGAACAAAAACTTACAAGTAAAATTATGGAGCTTATTAATCTAACTGCTATTTTAATTCGAGAGTTATATGGGTCTTTAAAAAAAAGAATCTGCAAAGCCCAGACAGAACCAATTAGTAAAACTAAATATGCCCCTATGCCAATAAGTGTAAATAAGAAATCTGATATTTTTGCACCCAAAGGACCGCCAAGATTCTCTATTGTAGGGTTTGAATTAATATTAAAAGAACCTGAATCTCCTGGGTTATAAGAGATCAATGCAATAAATATGTATAGTGAAAAAGCTATTAAAAAGAAGCTAAAAAAATTTAGTAGAGTATTTTTTACATATATAGGAATCATAGTTATTTTTTATTTAAATTTTAGTTTAATCAAATACATATTAAGCAATATTCAATTATAATCTACACCATGTCTAATAATCATAATAAATTAATAATTCTTGGTTCTGGTCCTGCCGGATATTCTGCTAGTATTTATGCAGCTCGTGCTGGCTTAAACCCGATTATCATTGCTGGCTCACAAGAAGGCGGTCAATTAACAACAACAACAGATGTTGAAAACTGGCCGGGTGATAGTGATGGTCTTCAAGGACCTGAATTAATGAATCGAATGAAGAAGCATTCGCAACAGTTTGATGTAGAGATTATAAATGATCATATTAATGAAGTTGACCTGTCATCAAAACCCTTTGTACTTACAGGTACCAACTCTTACACATGCGATTCATTAATTATTTCTACAGGAGCAAGTGCAATGTATCTTGGACTCCCTTCGGAAAAAGAATTCTTAGGTAAAGGTGTTTCTGCTTGCGCTACCTGCGATGGATTTTTCTATAAAGATCAAGAGGTTGTTGTTGTCGGTGGAGGTAATACAGCAGTAGAAGAAGCTTTGTATTTATCTAGAATTTGCTCAAAAGTTCATTTAGTGCACAGAAGAGATGAGTTAAGAGCTGAAAAAATTCTTCAAGACAGACTATTTGAACAACAAAAAAATGGAAAAGTTAATATCCTATGGAGTTCATCACTGAAAGAAGTTTTGGGAGACAAGATGGGAGTGAATGGTGTCATGCTAGATCAAGATGGCTCTGAATTACATCTTCCTGTTATGGGTGTATTTATTGCTATAGGTCACAAACCAAATACCGAAATATTTATTGATCAACTTGATATGGATCATGGATACATTCAAATTAAATCAGGTACAAATGGCTCTGCTACTGCAACATCTGTGGATGGTGTGTTTGCTGCTGGCGATGTATCTGATCAAATATACAGACAAGCTGTTACATCTGCTGGTTTTGGTTGCATGGCAGCACTTGACGCAGAAAAATTTCTATCGGAGTAAGGAATGAAATATAAGGCTTATCTCATTGAGCAAACAGACGATCAATTTAATGGGTCAGTGAAAGAGCTAGATAAGCCGGCAATAGAAGCAGGCCATTTAATAATAAGTGTTCATTACTCATCATTAAATTACAAGGATGCCCTAGCCTCTACCGGGGTTAAAGGTGTTGCAAAGGCATACCCTTTTGTTCCAGGAATAGATGTCGTTGGAACTGTCTTGGAATCCGCAGATGAAAGATTTTCAGAAGGCGATATTGTAGTTGCCACTGGCTATAAAATTGGAATGGCAGTTCATGGAGGTTTTGGTGAAATTGTTCATTTACCTGCTGACTGGGTTCTTCATCTCCCTGAAAATATGGAAATGTTTGATGCTATGAGTATTGGGACAGCAGGTATAACAGCTGCAGCCTGTGTTAAAAAAATTATTGATTCTGGGATATCAAAAGATTTACCAGTTTTGGTTTCTGGGGCTACTGGTGGAGTTGGCTCTGTCGCAGTTAATATATTATCCAAGCTTGGTTATGAAGTTCACGCTATAACTGGCAAGACAGATGAGGATAAAACATTACTAGATATGGGAGCAACAGAAATTATTCAAAGATCTGACTATATGGCAGAACCAGTAAGAGCTCTTGATAAGGCAATATATTCTGGAGCAGTAGATACTGTTGGTGGTGACATGCTTGCAAAGATGATTTCTATGATTTCAAATGAGGGTGCAATTTCATGTTGTGGAAATGTCGGAGGTATGAAGTTCACATCTTCTGTTTTTCCTTTTATATTACGCGGAGTTTCTTTGATAGGTATTGACTCTGCTGAATCCCCAATCGAACTAAAGAAAGAATTATGGAGACTTTTGTCCTCAGAATGGCAACTTGATCTTAAATCACAAACTAAAGAAATAAATCTCGATACTATTGGAGAGGAAGTTAATAAAATTCTCCAAGGTCAACAAGTAGGAAGAATAGTCATTAAACACGGAGCTTAAAATGAATAAAGATGAATTTGAAAAATATTACGAATCTGCAGAAGCAAACGAAGATAGTAAGTCAGATACAAGAGTCATACTCTTCTTAGTAACTGTAGTCGTAGTAGCTATGACCTATTGGGTTGCTGTCCAGTAAATATTACTTAGGACCCATTCGCATTGCAGAATCTAGCCTAATAGTCTCACCATTTAAATAAGTATTGCTAATAATGTGCTCAGCTAATTGAGCATATTCATCAACATGTCCAAACCTATGAGGAAACTGTGTAGCTTCAAGCAAGGTCTCTTTATTTTCATCTTTTGCTAGCTGCATTAAAGGAGTATCGAATATTCCAGGTGCAATAGTACAAACTCTGATGTTATGACGAGCTAGGTCTCTTGCAGCTGTTAATGTCAGTCCAATCACACCAGCCTTTGAGGCACTATAAGCGGCTTGACCAATTTGGCCCTCATAACCTGCTATAGATGCAGTATTTATAATGACACCCCTTTCGCCTTTTGCATCAGGTTCATTTTTATCTATTAACTCAGCGCCTAATCTCATTACGTTAAATGTACCAACAAGATTTAAATCAATAATAAATTTAAAAATATCTAAAGGGTGTGGTCCCTTACGACCTAATATTCTCGCACCATAACCAGTTCCAGCACAGTTGATAACAAAATTAAGTTTGCCAAAAGTTTCTTTAATACCATCGATAGCATTTTGAACAGATTCTTCTTCCATAACATTGGTATTAAAATAAGAAACATTATCAGAACCTAATAAATCAACAACTTCTTTAGCTTTATCATCATTGATATCAAGTATTGCTACTTTTGCTCCTTTTGAAACTAAATACTCAACAGTTCCTCTTCCTAAGCCAGAAGCTCCACCAGTTACAAGTGCTACATTATTTTTTAAATCCATCAGATTACCCCTTTAATTTGTAGATTCATTATATCTTCAAATTACATTTCATAAAACTATTTCAGATTGGCACGCTAATTGCATTAGGTATTAGTGAATATCAATTATTTTTTTATAAAAGGAGTAAAAAATGAAAAAATTATTATTATTGGTGAGTTTGGTATCTCTTCCTACGTTTGCATCAGTTAGTGCAAATGTAAGTTTTGCCTCTGATTATATTTGGAGAGGCATGACACAAACCGATGGTCCAGCTATGTCAGGTGGTTTTGACTATGCAGCAGAAAATGGATTTTATGCCGGTATTTGGGGTTCGAATGTGAACTTTAATGATGGTGCTGGAAGTGAATTAGATTACTACTTTGGTTATGGTTTTGAGGTTGGAGGAGTTGGAGTTGATTTAGGTTACGTAGCCTTTGATTATCCTGAAAATAATACTGGTTTAGATTTTGAAGAAGTTGTTATTGGATTATCAATGGGTGACTTTGGTCTTACATTTGCTTTAGGTCAAGATTCAGCGCCAGATTATACTGAAATCTCATATGCTTTAGGTGACTTTGGATTCTCATATGGCGAATATGATGATTATGGTGATAACTTTGGTATTTCTTATGGCTTCTCATGCGGTTCATATGATTGCGGTCTAGCTTACTCAGATTTTTCTGATGGTGGATACGGTGCAGATGAAGACGCATTTGTATTTTCAATCTCAGCAAGTCTTTAATTTCTAAATAATCCCCTATTATGAAATTAATAACATCAATCATTAAGCCTTTTAAACTTCAAGAAGTTAGAGAGGCTTTAGTTGCAGCTGGAATTGAAGGTCTGACAATAACTGAAGTAAAAGGTTATGGAAGACAAAAAGGACATACAGAAATGTACAGAGGATCTGAATATTCTGTCGATACATTACCAAAAATTAAACTAGAAATTCTTGTCGATGATGAGAAGGTTGAGCTTGTTAAAGAGACTATCGTAACAACAGCTCAAACTGGAAAAATTGGTGATGGAAAATTATTTATAACAACTGTCGATGAAGTCGTCAGAATCAGAACCGGTGAGACTGGTTCTGAAGCAGTATAAGGAGTAAAAAAATGGAAATTGCATTTGCATTAGATACATTTTATGCCGTAATGGCAGGAGCTTTAGTTATGTTTATGGCGGCTGGTTTTACTATGCTCGAAGCAGGACTTGTTCAAAAGAAAGATGTATCAGAAATTGTTACTAAAAATATAGGGTTATATTCTATAGCTTGTATTATGTACTTGGTATGTGGATTTATGGTTATGTACCCTGGTGATGCAACTATTATAAGTGGTGTTTTACCAGAATTTAGCTTAGCTTCACTTGGTTTATCTACAAGCCTAGCTAATGAAGATATTGGGATTCCATATGGAATGGCATATTCACAACAGGCGGACTTCTTCTTTCAAGTTGTTTTTGTTGCCACAGCTATGTCTATAGTATCAGGAGCCGTTGCTGGAAGAATGAAATTAATTCCATTCTTCTTGTTTGCAGTTGTTCTGACTGGAGTCATTTACCCAATTCAAGGATATTGGAACTGGGGAGAAGGATTCCTAAATCAAATGGGTTATTCGGATTATGCTGGATCAGGCACTGTTCACCTTTGTGGAGCAGCAGCGGCATTAGCAGTAGCTCTTGTTCTTGGAGCAAGGAATGGTAAATACGCAGCCGATGGTTCATCTTTACCAATGCCTGGCTCGAATATACCAATGGCAGCATTGGGTGTATGGATACTATGGTTAGGTTGGTTTGGATTCAATGGTGGTTCTGAATTAGCCATAGCTAGTGAAGGAAGTGCTATAGCTGTTAGTCAAGTATTCTTAAATACAAATATGGCAGCTTGTGGTGGAGTTGTTGCAGCTATTCTTCTAAGTTTGATATTAACTGGAAAAATGGACGTAACAATGGCAATGAATGGAGCAATTGCTGGTCTTGTTGCTATAACAGCAAATCCGTTAGATCCATCTGCAGGTCAAGCAGTTCTTATAGGAGCATCTGGAGGTGCTTTAGTTTATTTCTCTATCTTATTTTTTGATAAAAGATTAAAAATAGATGACCCTGTTGGGGCTATATCTGCTCACGGAATAGTAGGAATATTAGGTGTAATGGTTGTACCGTTTACGAATGATGCATCATTCGTAATTCAGTTCATTGGAGTTTTATCGATTGCTGGTTTTACCTTTATTACTAGCTTGATAACTATATTAGTTATAAATAAATTCCTGCCAATCAGAGCCTCTGATGAAGAACAATACGAAGGTTTAGATAAGTCTGAAATTGGAGTTGAAGCCTATCCAGAGTTCTAGCTTTTACATGTAAATAAGGCCCCCCCTAATTACCTTATTTATGTCCCCTAAAGGAGTTGTTACCCAAAATAGCAACTCCTTTTCTTTTGCACTGTATTTAAACTATCCACATTTCATAAAATGGCATATAAATTGCATGCTAATACAATAGATAATATATTTTTTTGGGAGATATTATGTTGAAAAAACTTTTACTATTGAATGTAGGTTTATTTTTTATTCCTTCGATTTATGCAGCTGAACTAAATAGTGGCGACACTTCATGGATATTAACCTCAACAGCCTTAGTCTTATTTATGACTTTACCGGGCTTAGCTTTATTTTATGGCGGTTTGGTTAGATCAAAAAACGTGTTATCGGTATTAATGCAATGCTTTGCAATAGCATGCCTGATTTCAGTATGCTGGGTTGTTTATGGCTATAGTCTTGCTTTCAAAGGGGATGGTCTTTTTATTGGTAATTTAAGTGCGGTTTTTCTTAATGGTGTTGGTAGAGACTCTCTTGTTGGAGGCGTTCCTGAGACTGTTTTTATTACATTTCAAATGACATTCGCAATAATAACACCAGCCCTAGTTGTGGGCGCCTTTGCTGAAAGAATGAAATTTGGTGCAATGTGTTTATTTTCTGTTGTTTGGTTTACTTTAGTCTATCTACCAGCCTGCCATATGGTTTGGGGTGGCGGATATCTTGCAAATCTAGGTGTAATCGATTTTGCTGGTGGGCTTGTTGTTCATGCAACCTGCGGGGTCGGAGCTTTAGTGATTGCGCTATACCTAGGGCAAAGAAATGGATTTATGAAAACTCCTATGCCCCCTCATAATCGAACCATGGTCATGATAGGTGCTTCGATGTTATGGGTTGGATGGTTTGGATTTAATGGAGGTAGTGCATTAGCTGCTGATGGATCAGCAGGAATGGCAATGCTTGTAACTCATATTAGTGCAGCGGTGGGTGCCCTTTCTTGGATGGCTATTGAGTGGCTAAAATCTGGAAAAGCTACAATCATTGGAATAGCTACTGGAATGGTTGCTGGTTTAGCAACGATTACACCAGCATCTGGAACAGTAGGACCAGCTGGAGCTATATTGATTGGTCTATTAGCTGGAGTTATTTGCTTTTATGCAACTCAGGCTGTTAAGTCATATTTTAAAATTGATGATTCTCTTGATGTGTTTCCAGTTCATGGTGTTGGTGGAATGCTTGGAATAATAATGCTATGTTTTGTTGGTAGTCCAGATGGATTTTTAGGATCTGGTTCAGCGGGCATATCTGATTCTGGAGTTCTTGATCAACTCATAATTCAAATTAAAGGAATAATAATAATATGCACTTGGACTGCTATAGCTACACTATTGACTTTGAAAGTAATTTCATTTGTAACCGATATTAGGGTTTCTTCAGAAGATGAAGAAATAGGCTTAGATATGAGTGAACACAATGAACAAGGCTACAATTTATAATTAGAATTACTATATTGCCTTAACAAGAAAGGTTGCATTCCTTCTTCAACCAATTGCAGCCTTTCTTTTAAATAAGACATAGCATTTTCTATCTCTTCTTCTGAGAAATGAGGGTCGTTTAAAGGAAATCCCTGAATAACACACGCTGCTTCATTTGTTGCATGGCATTTATATAAATTATTGATTTTAGATGTTAGTAGTTTAGCTGATGCCTCATAGCAATCTTCTTCAAAATTTAAAACTTTGCCTATTGATAAATGTACATTCCCTTTATGGCCAGTAATTCCATCTGAAATGCTCTGCAAGTCTTCCCTTGGCTCTTTCTTGTATTCACTATTAATCGATGTGAGATAAATTTCTTTTGCTTTAAGCAAATCATTTGGATCTTTTTCATAGGATATGGAAATTGGGACTACGGACAAGTTATTAAGGAAATCATTAATTTTTGTCTTGCGCCCACATAAGTGAATCATTTTTAAAACAGATGGGTCTGTAAAATCAACTCCATCCTTTGATCTGCCTTGTTTTTGTGCAATCCAAATAGATTCATTTTTTTCTGTTAATGACATAGATATAAATTCTGAAGCTAAAAATAAGCTTTTATATATATCCTTTTTTGATTTATCGCTACGGTCAATAATAAAGCTCCTGTTAAGTCTCATAAGATCTGATGCCCATTCTTCATTTAGCAAATTATTACCAACAGCATTATTAGTGGTATTAAAACCATTCTTACGTAACGTTAAATTTAAAAGAGCAGAATCAAGAGTAATATCTCTGTGATTAGATATGAATAGGTATGACTTATCTTTATCAAGATTTTCTATGCCCGAAACCGTGAAATTATTTATTGAGTTATCAACAATATTAGTTACTATGCCTTCAAAAATATCCTGATACTCTTTAATTGATTGTATATTTCTTACTTTCATCCATAGCATTAATGAGATTAAGCCTCTAGAAAAAGGTAATTTTTTTATTAACGGATACGTATTAGTATCGAGAATGGTGTCTATGATATTTCTATCGAAGGATAATTTCTTTAATGTGTTATTAACTTCGTGGTCTTGATAGGGCCTTATGGAATCAAATTTATTCAAAGCAATATTTAATGTAATTTTTAGATTATTTATTTTACATCAATAATGTATACAATATCTCTTCATGAAAGCTTATCTAAATTATTCTGGTTTAGCCATCCTGGCGCATAGAGGCGGATCAATTGAGTCATATGAAAATACCTTGGCTTCCTTTGAGTATGCTCAATCTCTTGGTTGTAAGTTTATAGAAACAGACGTTCAGGTTTCATCGGATGGGATTCCTTATATATTCCATGATGAGTCCTTAAAAAGAATTACAGGTAAAGATGAAATTTTTAGTTCTCTGACATCACACCAAATTGATGAATTAAGAATATTCGATGATCATGCAATACCAACACTTGATCAAACTTTAAAAGCCTTCCCTAACCTGTTGTTTCAAATTGATCTTAAGACCGATATGGTGGCAATCCCTGCGCTTGAGGTTATTAAAGCTAATAATGCAGAAAGTAGAGTTTGTATTGCTAGCTTTAGCAGCAAAAGACTCAAGCAAGTGCAGGATAATTATCCAGAAATGTGTCTTTCAATGGGCCCAAAAGAGGTGGCTAAATTGTTATTAGCAAGCTTTGGTCTTTATAGAGGTAATATTCCTGGGGATTGTCTTCAGGTGCCTATGTATTCACATGGAATAAAGGTTGTAACAAAAAGATTTATAAAATATGCACAAAGCAGAAATCTTAAAATAATGGTGTGGACTATTAACGATGAGAAAACATTAAAGAAATTAATCAATTTGAATGTTGATGGCATTATTACAGACAAGCCAAAGTTTCTTCACCAACTTCTTAAAGACTAATTTTTAATAAAATATTTGAGCAATAATTTTTTTGCAATTACGTACATAGGAATAATAAAACAAGTTGTAATTATTAACTCTATGGGAGTTGATAAATCCATTAAACTTCTTATAAATGGTGCAATAACAAACCCAGTAAAAGCACCTAAAATACTATAAAAAATAATTGATTCTTTGCTAAATAATTTCATGCGCTAATTATAGTAGACAATCTAGACAATGTTATCGATACAAGTCATCTTCTTCATTAACTATTAAATTAAATGCGTCATTTTTTGAATATTTATCTCTATTGAAGCCTTTTATAATGATAACTGGTTGTCCATCATTGCCCTGCCCCATTAAAATTCCAGCGGCAGCAGATAACTCATCAGCAATGGCTATTTCAGTACTTTTTAAAGAATTGCCATATATATCAAGCTCTCCTTTAAGATCAATAAGGCTTGGTATATTAGAGCTAGCAAGAGCAAAGTTAGTGACGCCAGATCTGTAAGGTCTTGTCATTGAATCAGAAATAATCACTGATATAGATTGATTTGATTCACGAGATATACTTTCCTGCAGATTGATGGCGCTTGCTGATGGGTTATCTGGAAGAAGTAGCACTATATTATTATCTTGCTCAATATTAGATCTATCTAAGCCAGCATTTATATTAATAAAACCAAGCCTATGCTCGACAATGATGACATTTTTTTCTGTGCTTAGAATCTTTGATGATTCATCTAGGATTATCTGCATGAAACCAGGCTCTCTATTTAATTTCTTTGCAAGCTCCTCTGCATCTCTGCCGGCAATAACTTCATCAATATTTTTATACCTATTTTCTGATTTGGAGACAATTTTTTGAGCAATAACAATAACGTCCCCATCTTCAAGAACAACACTATTTAATTTCAAAGATTTAAGTATCAGAGATGGCAAATCATCATTTGGTTGAACTAACGGAAAGTCTTTTAATGCTATTAACTTTAAATGATCCATAGTTTCAAGTTCTGTGAATTTGTGTAATTACAATAACATATATACAAACAATATAAATCCTAATGTATACTGCAAAAATATGACAATATTAGATCAAAAACTACTAGACATTCTTATATGCCCTGTTTCCAAGAGCCCTCTTGAGTATGACAAAGAAGCCAATGAATTGGTTTCTATAGAAGCTGGATTAGCTTATCCGATAAAGGATGGGATACCAGTAATGCTTCCTGAAGAAGCTCGTAAATTTTAGATAGCGCCCGTAGCTCAGCTGGATAGAGTACTTGGCTACGAACCAAGGGGTCGGGAGTTCGAATCTCTCCGGGCGCGCCATTAAATTACTTGAGAATATCAAGCTCAGCAGCTTTATCCATCCACTCTTTCTCAGCAGCCTCTACCTCATTAGTAAGTTCTAATTGATTTCTTATTAAGTCTTGAAGATTTTCGCTGGAGTCATCAGTATATAATTCTGGATCAGCTAATTTATGATTAGCCTCGGTAAGTTTTGTATTTAATCTAAATAATCTTTTATCAAGTTTAGATATAGAGCTATTAAGTATTTTAATCTTTTCAGAGTTATCTTCTTTTGGTCCATCTTTTATTGATTTCTTCTTTTTTGATTCTTTATTATCAGAGGATTTAATATCAAGGATATAATTTTTATAATCGTCTAAGTCGCCATCAAATATTTCTAGTGTTCCATTATCGATGAGATAAAAAGTGTCTACAGAGCTATTAAGAAGATGTCTGTCATGAGAAATAAGAAGAATAGCCCCTTTAAATGTTTGGATTGCAACAGTTAGTGCATGCCTCATCTCCATATCTAAATGGTTGGTTGGCTCATCCATTAAAAGAATATTCGGTTTTTGATATGAAATAATTGCAAAAGCAAGTCTAGCCTTTTCACCACCAGAAAATAGTCTGATAGGATCCTTAACCTTGTCTCCCTTAAAGGCAAAGCCACCAAGATAGGTTCTAATCTGTTTTTCTGTTTTAGTTTCATCAAGTCTTTGGATATGCATAAATGCAGATATGGATAAATCAAGGTCATCAACTTGATGTTGAGAGAAGTAACCCACCTTGATGTTAGTACCTGTTTCTCTATCACCATCCAGTATTGGCAATGTCCCAACAATACTTTTTATAAGAGTAGATTTACCAGCGCCATTAGGACCTAGTAAACCAATTCTATCTCCAGGACAAATCGTGAACGCAACATTCGAAAGAATAGGTTCTGAATAACCTAGACCAGCTCTATTAAGAGTAACCAAGGGATTAGAGATTTTATCTGTTTCTGAAATTGTAAAATTGAACGGAGAGTCGATATGAGCAGGAGCAATTAATTCCATTTTTTCTAATGCCTTCACTCTGCTTTGTGCCTGTCTCGCTTTTGTTGCCTTAGCTTTGAATCGATTAATAAAGCTTTGCATATGAGCTACTTCTTTTTGCTGTTTAATAAAATTGCTTTGAATTTCTGCCATTTTTGCTGCTCTAAGAATTTCAAATTGAGAATAATTTCCTGAATATAACTCAATGGATTGTTGATATAAATGGGCTACGTATGAAATGCAGTCATCAAGAAAATCTCTATCATGAGATATAAGAATCAGTGCACCTTTAAATGATTTAATCCAATTAGAAAGCCAAAGGATCGCATCTAAATCCAAATGGTTTGTTGGTTCATCTAAAAGCATTAAATCTGATGGCTGCATTAATGTTTTTGCAAGATTTAATCTAACTCTCCATCCACCAGAAAAATCTTTAAGCGGCTTATTAAAATCACCTGATTTAAAACCAAGACCAACCATTAATTGTTCTGCTTTTGATTTTGCTGAGTATCCATCTAATGAGCTATAAACCTCATAAAGCTCTCCAAGAATCTCATAGTTCTCATCAATTTCAGCTTTTTCTATTTTTTTCTGAATATCAACAAGATTTGCATCACCTGAGAGAACATAATCAAGTGCAATTTCATCAGTACCCTTCACTTCTTGTGCAAGATAAGAAATTCTTAAATCTGATGGAAAACTTACAGTGCTTTGATCAACTTCGATTTCTTTTTTTATTATCTTGAATAAGCTAGTTTTGCCAGTTCCATTGGCACCAACAAGTCCAACTTTTTGGTGATGATGAATAGTTAGCGAAACATCATCAAAAAGTGTTTTACCACCAAGAACTAGTTCTAAATTATTAAATGAAAGCATTATGTGATTTTTAAAAAATGCTAGTGTATCAGAAGATAGGTGTTATTTAATATTGTCTTTTACAGCCCAGTAAAGTAAACCTATAAAAATAATATTTCCAATAATATAAACTGAGGTATCCATAATTATTATCTTAACAAAACCTTATTTATAAATCATTTCCTGCAACATAAGCCGAAGCCCATGCCCATTGAAAATTGAACCCACCAAGGTGACCAGTTACATCAAGAACTTCACCTATAAAATATAATCCTTTTTTATTCTTAACTTCCATAGTTTTTGAGCTAACTGAGTCTGTATTAACTCCGCCTAAGGTGACCTCTGCAGTCCTATATCCTTCTGTTGAAGACGGCTTTAACAACCAATTATTTAATATAAACCCAGTTTCCTCAATTTGATGATTTGACCATTCACCAATAGGCTTATTTGCAAATTCTTTCCACATCAAATTCTCTAATTCAGATACCAGCGCTTTTGCCATCTTGTTTCCTAAAATAGTTTTCAAGAGAAGCTTAGGATTATCATTTTTTGCACTCTTTATGTATTCAGATGCCAAGATTGATGGCATTAAATTAATGCTAACAGAATCGCCAAGGTTCCAATAATTAGATATCTGTAAAATTGCAGGACCACTTAATCCTCTGTGTGTAAATAACATATCCTCATTAAAGGTAACTTCATTGGATGTTACTTCTACACCATGAGAAACTCCCGATAGGGTTTCACAAATATTTTTTATATGATCGCTAAACATAAATGGGACAAGGCCTGCCTGAAGATTAGTAATTTTTAATTCAAATTGTTTAGCAATATCATAACCAAAACCACTGCCTCCTAATGTGGGGACTGATAAAGCGCCTGTTGCAACGACAAGATTTGTTGAATGAACTTCAAATAATATATTTTCAGTCTTATTTTCTATATTTACTTTTAAATCATATGAGTTAGCTTCAATATACTTAACGCTGGTGGTGTTGGCATGCGTTAATATCTTCACTTTGTATTTATCACACTCTGCAACCAACATTTTGACGATGTCTTTTGCAGAATTTACACAAAATAGTTGTCCATGTTTTTTTTCTTCATATTCGATGTCATGATCCTCAACCATGGATATGAAATCCTGAGCTGTATATTGTGAAAGCGCTGATTTACAAAAATGGTTATTTGTAGAAAGGAAATTACTAGGATTAATAAATTGATTGGTAAAATTACATCTACCACCACCAGACATTAATATTTTTTTTCCTACTTTGTTAGATTTTTCTAGAACAAGAACTTTCCTACCTTTTTTGGCAGCAGTTAATGCGCAAAACAAGCCGCCAGCACCGCCACCCAAGATAACGACATCATAAGATTGCTTAATGCTATTCATAACTTATTTTTAACTAGCCCTTTCTATTTCCTTTCCTGTTTCTAAAGCCAGCCTTGTTATGAAAGTTCTTTTTTTGTGGCTTTTCTTTTGTTGGGATAAGATGCTCAGGTTCAAACCCATCGATCTCAATTCTTTCTAGCTTCTGGTTCAAAAGCTTTTCAATATCTCGTAATAATCTAAACTCATCTGCACTTACAAGAGATATTGCAGTTCCTTTGTCTCCACCTCTGCCGGTTCTTCCAATTCTATGAATATAGTCTTTTGCTACTGTTGGTACATCAAAATTAATAACTTGTGACATTTTTTTTATATCAATTCCACGTGCCGCAACATCAGTTGCTACAAGTATCTTAATTCTGTTATTTTTAAAGTCATCCAGGGCCTTCATTCTATTATTTTGAGTTTTATTTCCATGTATGGCTTTTGACTTTATAGAAACCTTATCCAGTTGTTTTTGAAGTCTATCAGCGCCATGCTTTGTTCTTGTAAAAACTAATGCTTGGTCCCATTTTTTAGTTTCGATAAGTTCGATTAAAAGTTCAGCTTTTCGTGACTTATCTACAGGATGAACATAATGCTCTATATTCTCCCCAGTTTCACCATCAGATGTTACAGAAATTTCTATTGCCTTGTCAGCCATCTCTCTTGCTAGAGATCTAAATGAATTTGAAAAAGTTGCTGTAAACATTAAATTTTGTCTTCTTTCAGGAAGTAAATTAGCAATCTTTTTTATATCATGAATAAAGCCCATATCAAGCATCTGATCAGCCTCATCCAACACGAACATCTCTATATTTTTAAAATTTACAGATTTCTGATTATATAAATCTAATAACCTTCCTGGAGTTGCTACAAGGACATCTACTCCCTTTCTTAGTTTAAGTTGTTGATTATGTATCCTAGCCCCGCCGTAGACAGCCGTAGACCTGATACTTAAATACTTGCTATATGTATTAACGCTTTCCCTAACTTGAGCAGCAAGCTCTCGAGTTGGGGTTACTATCAAGGCTCTTAATTGGTGACCCTTATAGTTATTTTTGGGATTTGAAAGAATGCTTAAGATAGGCAAAACAAATGCTGCAGTTTTTCCTGTCCCAGTCTGAGCAGCAGCCATTACATCACTTTTGTTTAATATAGCAGGTATGACATCAGCCTGAATTGGTGTTGGTTCTTTATAATTTTGATCTTGTAATGATCTTAATATTGGGTCTGATAATTTCAGATCACTAAATTTCATCTAGTCCTGTGTTGTTAATGCCCGAAGGTTATAGTTAAGCATGCCTGTGGTCAATGTTTATTTAGTTAATCTATAACCAATAAATCTGAAGCAAGTATGACTTTGCCTTTAAAATTTAATTCTATATCTTTGATTACAGATTCTTCTGAGGCACCCCAAAATAAAATATGAGACGCTACTAGTTTCGCTGGCTTTAATTCATTAGCAAGAATGCCAAGATCGATTGAAGATGTGTGATGTGCTTGATGATATATTTTCCAGTCATCTGTTTTGGATTTAAAACCCTCGCTTGAATAAACCTCATGAACCAAGATATCTAGATCTTTCGCATGATTCTTTAAAGATGAGCTTATTGCTGTATCCCCAGAAAATAGTATTTTTTTATCCTCAGTAATAAATAAATATCCATAAGATTCATAAAGGTCGCCATGACTATTTCTAAATGCAACAACTTCGATATTTTTATCTTTATATATGCTGCCCACATCTATTTCTTTGACAATTGAAATAAATCCTTTGGAGTTAGCTGGCTGAGTTCCATTAAGTCGATAGTCAATATCAAGACTGTAGGCATTTGTGATATTTTGAGCCATATCTTTTAAACCCTTTGGCCCATATAGACTTAATTCGCTATCTCTTCCCATTACCCATGGTGTTAATATTAAATCAGATAAGCCACCTGAATGATCGGAATGAATGTGGGTTAAGAAAGCATGGTTGATATTTTGTAGTTCGAGTTGAGGGAACTCCCCACCCCATGATGGTGACATTGCCGAAATTCTTCTAACCACCCCGGGTCCAAAATCAACTAAATATGCCCGATCATTAACAACGACTGCATATGCTGAACCATATCTATCAGGATCAGGGTTAGGAGTTCCAGAGCCAAGGACAATTAAACTGGTACTAGCATTTAAAGTAACACTAAAAAATAATACAAGAAGCAGATGGGCGCTCTTATGGAAAATAGTGTGGTTATTTAAAAACGTTAACATGAATACTTAAAAATAATTTATTGAATCATACCAATTACACGATCTATAAACCAATAGAAGCCCATGCCACCTATTGAATAGCTTGCTAGAATTTTTAGATGATTTGAGAGATAGAGTCTCTTTGATAAATAAATAAGAAATAACGGGATTGGTATAAGGGCTATTTGGGCTAGCTCAATTCCGATATTAAAAAATAATAAAGATAAAAACATTTGGTTGTTCGATATACCTATATCTACCAATGCGCTAGCAAAGCCAAGTCCATGCAAGAGACCAAATCCAAAAGCCATCATCCACGGTGTTTTAATTTTTAAATCTGATCTACCAATCTCTAATGCCAGGTAAACTATTGTTAACGCTATAAGTGCTTCAACAGTCCCCTGTGGCAATGAGATGATATTAAAAACTGATAAACCTAGAGTTATGCTATGCGCAATAGTGAAAGCAGTAATAGTTTTGATAATATTTATAAAACCTGAAATACAAAAAAGAAGACCAAAAATAAATAATATATGATCCAGACCATCGAATAAATGACTCACTCCTAGATTTAGGTATGAGGTTGGATAATATTGCTTTTGAACAGGAATATTGATTTCAGTTTTTTGAAGATTTACTAATCCCTCAAAAGTATCATTTTTAAAGTTTATTGTTACTAATGCATCCGTTAGCACACTTAAATTGATAATGCTTAAAGTGCTGCCTTTTAAGGACTGTGCGCAATTAAGTTTAATTTTTTCAACAAGATATTTACCTTGAATGTATGGCTTTTCAGGACTAGATAAACAATTTTCTGGAAATATAACTTCTGCTCTTTTACCTATATTCTTAAAGGGATACATCCAAGTCGCGTCATAACTAAATGCCTCAACCTTAGATTCATTTATTACAAGATGTGCTGGATTAAATTCATGGGACTGAGTCTCAAATGCAAAGAAGAGCAAGTATAAATATATAATTTTCTTCATTCAATTCTAAGATTCGGGTTAATAATAACTGTATATTCCGATCTAACATCATCAATGAAATTATTAATTGCTCCTTCTTTTTTTTCAGCCAATAAGTCGAGTTCTACCTTGTCTATAACCACATCAAGAGGTGGATAAAAACCTGATCTATAGTCATTAATAAAGATAATATGGTGACCAAAAGATGAAAGGAATGGCCCACTCCACTTATTTAAATTAGATTCCTTAAAATAGGTATTAAAATTATTTCCAAATTCATTTTCAATTTCTTTAAGGTTAATATCAGCAAAATTCTTCCCTAGAAAAAAAGGATCGGATTTTATATCTGTAATATTATTTGGTATTTTATTGAAAGCGGCCTGCGACCTTAGTTGAGAATTATTATCTGAAGAAAAAAATAAATGAGTAAAGCTATATACAGGTTCTACAAAATACTTACTTTTATTCTTTTCAAAAAAGGCATTAAGTTCTTTTCTTTTAGGCTTATTAGGTAAAGACTCTTGCTTTAAAAAAGAAATTTTTTGTGCAAGTCTTCTTTTTATTATTCTGTCATCTTCATTTAAGCCTAATAATAATGCCTCTCTGTAAAGAATTTCTTCTTCAACAAGGTTATTGATAATTCTTGAAATCTCATCTTCATTAGGAACCCTGCCTACTTGAGATTTCCAAGCAGATATTAAGCTATTAATTTCTTGATCTGATATATAAATACTTTTATTGTCATCATTATTCAACCCTATATCAATAAGATATAAGATAAAACCGATTAAGAAAAATATTAATACCTTTGATTTCAATGTTTTTATTTAAATAATTATTTATAGCTTTTAATCATTCCCGATGACATTAACGCTGCCACCAAGAGGTATCACGTCTACTTCAGATTTAGCTGGTATATACCAAATAGGTGATGACCATGCCCTCTCTTGAATGGTTTCATGCTGATCTTCTCTTGGTTTATGACCTGCTTTTATGGCATCCCAAGTAGTCCATCTGCATGATGGATTTTCAAGAACCCTTACATAGTAAAATGATTTATTAGTAGAACTGAAATTTGGATCTTTCCAAATAGTTTTTAGTTCGGCAGACCCTCTGTCCTGGGAAATTGAACAATCTTTAATGTTTACTCTTGCCCCATTATCTGGGCACCGATTGGTAATTGGATCAACACTTATTCCATCGGAACATGCAACATCATAAACCTCTTCATGAGGCATCCCGCTATTAGAATCGACCCAACCTTTTATAATTTGTACACGTTGAAGAGGTGCACCATTTTTATCTTTTTGAGCCCAAACTAAGAAATCTGGTGAACGATCTCCATCATGCATAAGATCAGCACCCATAGTGACACCTTTATTGTAAGCCTGGCTTACTAATGAATCTGAATTCAAGTCAATTGAGGATAAATCATAACCAGCAAAGAATCTTACTGCTATTCTTGTACCTGTGGTGGCAAAGGTTTCTTTTCTTTTAAAAGCTTTAAAAATTGAATCTCTTGTATTTTCTTCCGCCCAAGCAACAGCTAAACCAGATGCTCCCCATTGAGTAAACCCTGTATTTGCAAAAGTTCTTCCATTAATATCAACTGTGCTTATTGGCTGGTTGAATGCTTCCATATACTGAGTGAGTCTTTCGATATTCTCTTTTTTTAAAGGGACGCTTCCCCTGTTCTCTGGGTCACCATCTAGAAGACCTATTTTCGACCAATAGTTACTTTCATCATAAGCGCCAGCACCGGTATGTGTATCACTAGAACCAATCAATCCAAACTTATATGGATTGCCTTGTTGAGTAAAATCTAAAGTTAGTCCATTTAAATAAGCCTCCCTTACGTAGCTTCCTGATGGCTTGCTATAAGTTGGAGGTCTGCTTCCAACTCTGTAATCCACAATTTCAAAATCAGCCCATTCATCATCAGGAGATAGTAGAGGGTGCGTTTCAGAAGTTCCTTTTACCTGAGTAATTTCAACGATAGGCTCATTTCTCATTCTTTTTTCTGCATAAGCTTTGTTAATTGCATTTGCTTTAAAAGTCTCAGACTCAAACATTTGACCATTTGAACCATTACTATTATGAGGCATTGATACAGAATCCATTCCCTTTTCCCTTAACGCATCTTGCCATGTCCAAAGATCTTCAGGATTTAAAGAGTCAATTCTTGTCCAAGGCCTTATCGGGGCTTTCGAAGAATTAAATATTACATTTCTATGGAGATTCCCACCCTCTGTGTCTGTTGAGGTTGTGAATTCATATCCTATAAAGGTAGTAAAGGTTCCAGGGTCGTTATGTTCATTTGCAGACCTTGCTATGTCAGCCCAAGCAGATTTATGCGTTGTGTAATCAAAGGTCTTTAGTGCTAGCTGTGTATTGTGAGTTAGCCAGGCTTTTAAAATTTTTGGATGCCAGCTTGGATAAGGCTGAAGAATGGCTTGACCCAATACGCTACTAAAAATGTCCGATCTTTGACCAGCTGAATCTACTGTAAGGTTTTCTGGTCTATTTAAGTTGTGAAATGGTTTAGTAACTTCCAATTTTGACACTTCAGTAGATGTATCAGCATAGGCCTCAATCATCCCCATAAAGAAACCATGATCAGTCACTGAGTAAAAATCTAGAGGCTCTCTTAGTTTCATTTCATAGCCAAGTGGATGACTAATGCCCTCACCTTTTGCGTATCTGTATGCATCATCAGGTGTTGCAGTTACTCCAAAAACATAGGCATCGAAAGAGTATTTAGTATGAACGTGAAGATCTCCATAATATGGGTTTCTATCTTTATTAGGGTTTGAGGTAAAGTTATCTACTTTGCCTTTAATTGAAAAATCAACAATTTCTTGAGAGCCTTCTTTCTGAAGCATCTTAAATACACTTAAAATGGGTCTTTTGTTGTTTACATCAAAATCTATTACTAGCAGCAATGATATATATGCAATAGGTATAACTAATAATGCATAGATAAGGCGTTTTGTATTTTTATTCATTTTTATTCCCTAAAATTAGTATGTAAATATTATCACATGAAGAAATATTTTGATTGGTTTAAAAAACATAACTAATAGGATTATAATTGCACAACAAATTGCGCCTGTAGCTCAGTTGGATAGAGTACTTGGCTTCGAACCAAGGGGTCGGGAGTTCGAATCTTCCCGGGCGCGCCAATTTAAATATAAGTTTTAGAAATTAGGTAGTTTCTACTTCGCCACCATTGGAGAGCCATTCCCCAAAACCACCAATATTAAAAACATTTTTAAAACCAATGTCTTCTAAAGCTTTAGCAGCCAGAGCAGAACGATAACCACCAGCACAATAAACAAGAATAAATGTATCATCATTTATGGTTATCGGGTTGTGTAAAGAATTGGGAGCTAATTTAAATTCAATTACCCCTCTTGGTATATTTATAGCATTTTTTATTAAGCCAAGGCTTTGAACTTCAGATTCTTCTCTAACGTCAATTATTACATGTGGCTTATTATCTATAATACTAACAGTCTCCTTATAAGTAAGTCTTTTAATCTGGTTATTAGCTTCTTCTAGAAGAGTATTTAATGAAATATTCATTATCTTAAAATCCTTTTAGGTAATTTATTATTATTAGATGTTGCTAAAAATATACCCATTAGAACAACAAGGCAACCAATAACGACGCTAATAGATATTTTTTCATCAAGAAATATATATCCCCATAAAATTCCAAAAACAGGAAGAAAGTAAGCAACAATTGAAGTCTTCACAGCTCCAATTTTATCAATTAACCTTACATAGCCCAAGAAACCTAACCCAGTTGATACAGCGCCAAGCCATACAGCAGAAATATTGGCTTCAAAAGATGGTATTGATTCGGGTAAATATATATAAGATATTGGCATCATTAACACAGCACTAAATACTATAGACCAGCCTATAAGAACTAATTTATTGGTTTTTGCTGAGTTCTTTTGTATGAAAACTGTTGAAAGTGAATAAAAAGCAGCAGCAACCAAGCATGAGATGCTAGAAATTAAGGTAGCTTCAGAGTTCTGAGGATTAACTAAAATAATAACACCTATGAAACCAAGAATTAATCCAATAATCTGTTTTAAAGTTACGCTTTCATTAATCCAAAAATAAGCAATAACCATCGTATTAAAAGCTGTTGTTGCATTTAATATAGCTAAAATATTAGAGCTAGATCCAAGGCTTGCAAAAGAGAATAATGTAAATGGAATCATATTATTTATTACACTGAGAACAAGTACATGTTTCCAAATTGGTGCCAATAAAGGTAAATACTTTTTTCTGAGTAGAATTGGTAAAAAAATTAAAGAAGCAATTATTAATCTTGCGTTAACAAGAGCTACAGGTCCATATTCGGGTGTAGCTACTTTAATAAACATAAAAGCACTTCCCCATAGAGCTCCTAAGAAAATAAGTAAAACCCAATATTTAAATTCCATTTATATGCATAAAAAAACCCCCAAATAAATTTGGGGGTTAGTAAAAAAATCTAGTTTTTTGAATTAAGTCAATAAACTAGCCAGAAACCTAAGATTTGCCCTGTGTCAAAAGGCAGACCCTCCGTTTCCTATTGTTTTATAAATACTAATAAGATCACCTCCTTTGTCAGGGTAATAATATGATATTTGTAGATCCCCTTAAAAAATCTACAAATAAGACACCCTCTTAAATTATATACATAACATCAGGTATTAAAAGCTTTTAATATTAAAATATTTTAAGAAAAAAGCTCAAGCTGTTTTGATGGAATCAATAAAGAAATATTAGAGTTATTTATCTGGCTTGTATTTAGGTATTTCTCCAGATCATCTAAATTACCTCTAAAGTATTTATAAGCTATGGTCTTTTTTGAGGAATTAATATCAATAGCTTCATTAAGCTCGCTAATAATTAAATCATCAGTTTTTAAGTTAGTTAGATTATTCATAGCCTATGATTATACTGTATAAATATACAGTATACAAATCAGTTTTTATCTATTTTTAGAAGTCTATTAGTATTAAGAGTTGAAAATACAGCCATTAAAAATAAAATAAGAAGAAATGCTCCAAGCATATCGCCAATAAAAAATCTTGCTATTACAGTTACATTAAGATCGATATTTGCAAGCATTGATGTAATCAAATTAGCGCCAATAGCATTAAATAATGCGGAAAGAATAATAACAAGAACCAGGGACCTATAATTTGTAAAATTAATAGGTGTGATTATAGTTCCCTTAAAATTAGAGCCTGACCATTTAACTATTTCGCAGGCTAAAACAACGCCTCCTAATGAAGCTATGCTGGCATAAGGCCATACATCAAAATATTGCTCGGGATATACAAGCATTGGTCCAGAAATTTCTCCTGCATACAAGGCAGGTATGGATTTATAACCAAAGTAACATACTCCAATAACCCTTACGCCATGAGGCAAATATATCAGGCTTCCAACCCACTCCATCTTTTCTACATTAACAAATGCTAGATAGGACCAAATAGCGTAGACCATTATTGCAAAGATATAGATAACCACTGATGAAACAAACCAATTTTTCATATTAAATTTTTAGTTAGGTATATTCCTACAAAGAAAGATTAAGATAAAACTCGCGCTTATCTATGTTGGATTGTGTTACATGAAGCATAGAGTTATGTTCAAGTTTTTTAATTGCCTTATAGACAGTTGATCTTGATAAGAAAGATTCATTGATAACATCTGTAATATTACATCCGCCATCCCTTTCAGAAATTTGAGAGATAGTATAAAAAACTTTTTTCTCTGTAAGAGAGTAGCCTGCTAGATTTATATCATTTTCTAGACTCTGTAACATATCTAAGATGTTATTTATTTTTTTAGTGAAATTTGTCATATTAAAAAGTTTAATATAAATAAATTAAAAAATAAACAGTGATTAGATATGTTGAGCTTTGGCGGAGAGACGGGGATTCGAACCCCGGAACCAGTTACCCAGTTACTACCTTTCCAAGGTAGCGCAATCGACCACTCTGCCATCTCTCCGGAGAAAGCATTTTACATGATTTAATAAAAAAGCCCCATAAGGGGCTTTAAATTCATCAATTAAAATAAGTTATTTAAAATTTACTTCTTGTAAAACTACTAAATCAACTATTTCGCGCATATCTCCATAACCACCAGCAATATTTTCTTGATCTGATTCAGATAATTTTTTTCTCCAAGCGTCCATGAATTCATTGTACTTTTTCTTATCTGGACCCATTGCAGCTAAATTTTTATATCTGATTGTTAAAAATACATTTGGGTCTGTTCCTCCAGTATTAGCAGTATAAACAGCACACCCAATGATATGACCAAGGTCTTTTTGAATGTTGCATGAATCTACCCAGGTTTTTTTAATACCCATAAGATAATCATCTTTCATATTTGGCTTAACTGTAACTACAGTCATCTCTACAACCTCTTCACTAAGCTCATAGTCTACCCATGGTTCAGCTGTTACAAAAAGGGGAAGTGCTAATACGGTTAATAATAATTTTTTCATTTTCTCTCCTTATTTAAATGAATATTAATCCTAATAAAAATCTACTGAAAAGAAAAGAATAAATTATAGATATAATTTTATTGATTAAAAAATCTAAAATTTTTAAAAAATAATTTTTTAGAAGACGACCTTGTAGGGTTAATATCAATGCCACCCCTTCTCATAAAACGACCAGAAATTTCAAGAGAGGTGCACCCAAATTGATTTTGAATATCTTCAAACATACTCTCTACACAATGCTCATGAAAGTCACCTCTCTCAGCATAAGATTTAAAATATTTAATGAGCCATGAAGTATTTAATACCGAACCAGAAGTCAGGTAGATATTTGCAAAATCAGGTTGGGAGGTTACCGGACAAATAGAGCGAAAACCAATGAAGCAATATATCTGGTTGGGTTTTGTATTAACTGCTCTTAGTGTGTTTAAGTTAATACAATCAGGGCTTTCACTAAATTTTGAAATGAATTTTGCTTTGACTTCTGACTTAGTTAACTTGTTCAAATCTTTTTTAACTTTATCAAGAGCTTCACTATCTTTATTAAATTGCTTTTTATAAAAAGAATTTAAATATATCTTTAAGGATTTTGACTCAACGGTGAACTTGGATATAGATGGTATTTGTATCTCTAAAACCTTTAGGACCGGTACCTTATTTTTATCTAAAAAAGTAAATTCATAGGCATTCCAATAATCCACCCCATTCTGCTGAGGTCTTTGACCCCTATCAATTGGGTCTAGAGATTTTGATGAAGCTTGAGAATAGCTTTGAACCTTTTTACCTAGAACTTTTGCCATTACTGTCTAATACCAGTTCCTTTATTTAAAAGATAAAGACATGAGCCAGTAAGTATCCCGATGAAAGAAAAAATCATTCCTAAAGCGAAATAGATTGATACATCGCTGACACCAAGCATCCCCTCTCTAAAAGTATTTACAACATATAGCATTGGGTTAGCCATTGATATGTTTCTCCACATATCAGGGAGAATATTAATTGAATAAAAAACACCACCAAGATATATCAAAGGAGTCAAAATAAAAGTTGGAATAATTGAGATATCATCGAAGCTATCTGCAAAAACAGCGTTGATAAAACCCATTAACGAGAATAGAACTGCGGTCAGGACCAAAACCAGGATTGTTAATGGAGGATTGGCAACAGTGAAATCTGGATAAAATATCAAGCTTACACAAAAAACAATACATCCAATTAAGATGCCCCTTGCCACTCCACCAAGAACAAAACCAAGCAGTATTACCCAATTTGGCATTGGTGAAATCAATAACTCCTCAATTGATTTCTGGAATTTAACAGAATAAAAAGAGGAAACTACATTGTTATAAGAGTTAGTGATTACAGAGAGCATAATAAGACCAGGAATCATAAATTGAATATAATCAAACCCATCCATTGAACCAATTCTTGGTCCTATTAGAGAACCAAAAATAACAAAATATAAGGACATTGTTACAGCTGGAGGTACAAGTGTTTGAACCCATATTCTTAAAAAGCGCCTAATTTCTTTAATTGTTAAAGTCCATAAGGCAGTAGATACACTAAAGTTTTTTTTCATTATTTTTTTACCATTTCAATAAAAAGCTCTTCAAGTCTATTAGATTCATTTCTCATAGATTTAACTTTAATACCCTTTTCAGATAGCTTCTCAAACAAAGCATTAATTGACCTATCCTTATTTACAGCGGCTATCAAGGTCAATGGATCTTCTAACTTTAAAGGAAATCCCTCTATTTCTGGAGCCTCACTTAAGGGCGAGTCTAGATCAAAAACATAACCTTGAACATTTAAAGACCCTAAAAGATCTTTCATCCCAGTATTGGCTACAATCATACCGCCATCAATAATTCCAATATTTCTACAAAGCTGTTCAGCTTCTTCTAAATAATGAGTGGTAAGGATGATAGTTGTTCCATTTTTATTAATCTCTTTTAGAAAAGTCCACATCTCTCTTCTTAATTCAATATCTACTCCTGCGGTTGGTTCATCAAGAATAAGCAGTTTAGGTTCATGAACTAAAGCCTTGGCTATCATTAGCCTTCTTTTATATCCCCCTGAGAGGGTTCTAGCTTGAACATCTTTTTTATCCCATAAGCCTAATCTTTTAAAGATAGACTCAACTCTTGGCAATGCCTCAGATTTTGAAATTCCATAAAATCCAGCTTGGGTAACTACGATATCTATAACCTTTTCGAATTGAGAAAAATTAATCTCTTGAGAAACAACCCCTAACATCATTTTTGCTTGTTCGTTATTTCCATCAGTGTCTATGTCAAAGATTTTAACTTTTCCTGAGGACTTAGTGACTAAGGAACCAATAATACCTATGGTAGATGATTTACCTGCACCATTAGGTCCAAGCAGTGCATAAAAGTCGCCTTCATTCACAGCAAAGGAAATCCCCTTTAAAGCCTCAACTCCTCCAGGATATGTTTTTTTAAGATCAGTGATCTCTAATGCGAATGCCATAATTGTTTAACTCTCAGTTTTATCTAGTCCGACTACAAGAATACTTAAGATTATACCAACTAATAGACCAACCCAAGCACTAAAAAAGGTTATAAAGACAGCAATTAACAGTGCCGAGGCCATTTCAGAATTCTTCTTAGGTATTGCCATAGCAACATAGGCACATGCAAATCCTGTAAGAATGAGAGTGAGAGTTAATGCCATCTGCATCAATGGCTTCATTAGCGTTATAAATGGAAGGGTGAAGTAAAGAATTGGTAATGCCATTAAATAATATGAGCCCAGCCCATCATATAGCGATGGCATTTCCTTAAAACCTTTCTTCCATCGCTCCACGACAACAACATGGACACCAGTCCACAAAGCCCCCTGAGTTGGGAAAAAGGGATTAACCATTAAGCCTAAAAGATTTCTTGCTGCAATAGAAAGATGTGATCTATCAAGATTAATATCTAAAGGCTCATCAGGTCTTGATTTTTGGGCATCGTTAAGAACTTCATTAGCAGTTATTAAATCTCCAAACAAAAGTGTATATCCAATTATTACCAAAGGAAGCGCCTCTAAATACATCTCTATAGGAGGAAACCCAATCGCAAGCGGAGACGTTTTATTAAAGAGTGTTACTACATCTGGTATTTTAAAACCCCACTCAATATTAAATGTTACTTCATTACATAAAAAAGCAACCAAAGCCGCAAGAATAAATCCAGGCAATAAACCTAGTGATCCAACTTTATTAAAGAAAGAATTGTTAGCAGCAAGCTTCTTAAAAGGATCAGAAAAAGTAGTAATAATACAAACACTTATAGCAATAAACATAGATATAGGCTGTATTAATAGTTTATCTATATCTGTAACAAATACTTGATAGAAAGCAGCTAATGCAGCACCTAAAATAATTCCAGCTTTTAGCCCATTTGGAATTACTTGTATTAATTTCTTACCCCATCCTGTTACGCCCAATATAAAAACTAGGAGAGTGAATTCAATACATATAGCTGCCATATACTGAAAAGTGGCTACATCATAAACACCTGTGAACTGACCCTTTGCTGCAAATGCGGCTATAACAATAGGCAGTGCAGGCGTTATCCATCCAGGAGCCATAGGCTCACCAAAGATAATAGGACCTGAAGCAATTAAAGTACCTGATATAAAGCTAAGAGCTATACCATCCTCAAAACTTAAACCAAGGCCCATAGCAACTGGCACTGCTGCAAAAGCTGTAGCTCCTGAAATAACCATTCCTTGGAAAAATTCACCAGCCCTAAACTTGATATGAACAAATGGAATTCTTAATGTGAAAGGACCCCATCTGAGACCTTTGCTAGTTGTTGTGGTTGTTGAATTATTCATTTTGATAGATTAGACATCCCCTCCTCTAAACCTTTTAATGTTAAAGGATACATTCTATCCTCAAATAAGTCTTTCATTATGCAAATTGAAGAAGTGTAGTCCCAGTGATCATCTGGAACTGGATTTAACCACGCCAGGTTATCAAAGTGATCGGCAAGTCTTTTTATCCAAACATGACCTGGCTCATCATTCCAATGCTCGATACTGCCTCCGGCATTAGTAATTTCGTAGGGAGCCATTGTTGCATCACCGACAACAATAATTTTATATTCAGATGAAAATTTATTAATTAAGTCTTGGACAAGGAATCTCTCTTGGGACCTCCTGTTATTGTCTTTCCATATTGATTCATAAATACAATTATGAAAGTAATAGTATTCTAGATGCTTGAACTCAGTTTTTATTGCTGAAAAAAGTTCTTCGCACAGTTTGATGTATGGATCCATTGAGCCACCGACATCAAATAAAACAATTACCTTTACAGTATTTGACCTTTCAGGGACCATATGAATATCTAAAAAGCCAGCATTTTTTGCAGTTGATTTAATGGTGTTATCCATGTCCAACTCGAGATCATTTCCTTGTCTTGCAAATTTTCTGAGTCTTCTAAGGGCCATTTTAATATCTCTAGTACCAATTATGACTGAGTCATCAAGATTACTAAATTGTCTTTGCTCCCATACTTTTACAGCAGTTTTTTGACCGCCTTCTCCGCCAACTCTAATGCCCTCAGGGTTTTGGCCGCCATGACCAAATGGAGATGTTCCATTTGTGCCAACCCATTTATTACCACCCTCATGCCTTTCTTTCTGCTCTTCAAGTCTTTTTTTAAACTCATCAAGTAATTTATCAAGGCCGCCTAGGGATTTAATCTTTTTTAGTTCTTCAGGATCTAACTCTTTCTCAAAAGCTTTTCTTAACCAGTCTTCTGGGATTAGGGCTTGGAATATATCCTCTAATTTTTCAATACCTCTGAAGTAGATATCGAATGCTTTATCAAATTTATCGTAATGCTTTTCATCCTTTACAAGTATTGCCCTAGATAGATAATAGAAATCATCAATGTTTGCGTAAACCATTTGTTTTTCAAGAGCACCTAATAGATCAAGAAGCTCCCTTAAAGTACATGGAACTCCAGACGATCTGACAGTTTGAAAAAGATTTATTAACATTTATTTGCTATTGGCTTCTCTTCTAGACATAAAGGCTAGTCTCTCCAGAAGTTGAACATCTTGTTCATTCTTAAGAAGAGCTCCATATAATGGAGGTATAGCTTTTGATGAGTCTGCGTTCTTTAAGATTTCATCAGGCATATCATCTGAAAGTAAAAGTTTTAGCCAATCAATTAACTCAGAGGTAGATGGTTTCTTTTTTAATCCAGGTATTTTTCTTAGATCAAAAAATATCTCTAAAGCTTCATTAACTAGTTTCTTTTTAATTTTTGGATAATGAACATCGACAATCTTATTCATTGTGACTCTATCCGGAAATTGAATGTAATGAAAAAAGCATCTTCTTAAAAATGCATCAGGAAGTTCTTTCTCATTATTTGAAGTTAAAATAATTAAAGGTCTGTGCTTCGCCTTAATAGTTTCACCAGTTTCGTAACAAAAGAATTCCATTCGATCAATTTCTTGGAGCAAATCATTAGGAAATTCAATATCAGCTTTATCTATTTCATCAATTAAAAGAACAACCTGTTTGTCTGCTGTAAAAGCCTCCCAGAGCTTACCTTTTTTAATATAGTTAGCTATATCCTTTACTCTTTCGTCACCCAATTGCGAATCTCTTAATCTAGTAACAGCATCATATTCATATAAGCCCTGAGATGCCTTTGTTGTAGATTTGATATGCCACTCTATGAGATCCATTTTTAATGCCTTAGCAACTTCCTCAGCAAGAAGAGTCTTACCTGTTCCTGGCTCCCCTTTAATTAAAAGAGGTCTTTCTAAAGCCATAGAAGCATTAACTGCCATACTGAGATCATCTGTAGAAATATAATTTTTTGTTCCTTTAAATTGCATTTGGATTCCTTATCTTATTTTTTTTATGAAATTTTATCTTCTGATTTTAATATTCTAGTTAGTTGTCGGCCTGAAGCAACTAAATTATTGTTTAAATCCCAAATATTACAATCTTGCTCAAAATATCCCTTATGAATATCAGATGCCTTGAAATCTACAAAAAGGATATTTGTTGTTGGGAGCTGTCTAATATGAGTTGTAAGTGTAATTGTTGGAATCCAGCCTAATGGCCCATATTTATTAGATACAACTGGAGGTAATATATCAGTATAAAAAGATAAGCAAAATTGATCAGGCATGCCTCCATCTAGTTCTAAAAATGCTGAACATCTAGCTTCTGCGTCTTCCTCAAGCTTTTCTTTATTCCACCATGCATGGTCTGGGTGAACAAGACATTTGAGTTGCTTTATAAAGTTGGGAGTGAAGCCCTTGGATATTTTGTCATAATTCATTTCAACATAATTAGCCATATTAGATTCATAAAATATTTTTGGTAAAGGAGTGTTGAGTCCAGAGTAACCTTTCATGTGTTCAAAATCTGAACATGTGCCAGTAAAGACAGCGCATACTTTATCATCTTGAATTGCTCTAACCACGCCTGAAGAGCTACCTCTGCCGATTTTATATATATCGACAGTTAAAGTGAGATCATCATTCTCAATTCTATCTAAAAAATGAACAGAGGAACTTATGGCAGTGGCATGAGGAAGAATCGTTACCAATGCCTTATGCATTAGTGCCTGTAAATATCCTCCATGAGGTGTATTACCCACAAAGTATCTGTTATCGGGTTTTACCAAAAAAATATTCTTTTCTATGTGTGTTAAAGCTAGGGCTTCTTGAAACTGATTGAATTGATTCATGATTCAGCAATTTTAGTTCATAATTCATATTATTAAAAATCAACCAAGTAGAAATGAATAATTTATTTGATATAGCCTGTAACTTTTCAAGCGATCGTTTTGATAAAGATTTAGATGCAGTTATTGAAAGAGCGAAAATTAATAATGTAAATAAATTTTTAATCGTTTCAGCCTCATTGAATGATTTTGAAAAAACTTACAATATCTATAAAAGTAATCTCAAAGATGCATTTTTTTCAATTGGAACACACCCCCATCATGCAGATGAGATTAATGAAGAACAAATTAAAAATATGAGGAGATTGGTTGGTGAGCATAATCCTAGTTGTATTGGTGAAACAGGATTGGATTTTTTTAGAAACCTCTCTTCTCATGATGAGCAAACATATGCTTTTCAAGAACAAATAAAAATTGCAATTGATTTTAATAAGCCTTTGTATCTTCATCAAAGAGATTCGCATTCTGAATTTATTAAGATAATTAGCGAATATAAAGACTATCTTCCTAAAAGTGTTGTTCATTGTTTCACAGGAACTCAATCTGAACTTGAGGATTATCTTGATTTAGGTTTTTATATTGGTCTTACCGGATGGGTTTGCGATGAAAGAAGGAATGTAGAACTAAGACAATCTATTAAAAATATTCCTTTAGACAGGTTGATGCTAGAAACGGATTGTCCATACCTAATTCCAAGAAATCTTGATAATAAACCTAAAAACAATAGGAATGAGCCTTCATTTCTTCCACATATTGCAAAAGAAATTTCTGGTTTAATGGAAATTACTCCTAACGAGCTTGCTGATAAAACTTTTAATAATAGTATTCAATTCTTTAGTTGAAGCAATCCGGATTTAGGTTGAACCTGCTACAAATATCTAGATTATTTGATCCAATTTTTTTGGCATTGTGTCTTACCTCAACTAAGTCTTCAGAAAATCTTGGCGATGGAGCTGGTTGAACAAACCCATCAATATCAATAAAGGCTCCTCTAGCTAGATTATGATCATTCAACTTTGCCTCAGTCATATCTAGGACTGGCGTGACACAAGAGTCTGTACCCTTAAATATTTCAACCCATTCATCTCTAGTTTTTTGTAAGATATTTTTAGTAATTACTTGCTTGAGTTCAGACCATTTACTTTTATCCATATGATTATTAAAACGGTCATCATCAATCATTAATTTATCTAATAAGATTGCATAGAATTGAGGTTCTATTGAGCCTATGGCTAAAAACTTACCGTCAGAGCATTTGTATGTATCATAAAAATGAGCTGCCCCATCCAGGAGATTTGATTCTCTTTTGTCTTCCCAGTGACCCATTTCTTTGAGGGAATAAAAAAAACTCATTAAAGATAAACTGCCATCAATCATAGCAGCATCCACTACCTGCCCTTTTCCAGTCTTTATTGACCCAATGAGGGCAGACAAGATCCCAATTGCTAGCTGAGCGCCTCCTCCTCCATAGTCACCAACCAAATTAAGAGGTGCTTGCGGATTTTCTGATGATCTACCCATTGAATGTAAGGCTCCTGATAAACTAATGTAGTTAATATCATGACCTGCTTGTTTGGACATAGGGCCATCCTGGCCCCACCCGGTCATTCTTCCGTAGATCAATGACTTATTAACAGATAAACATTCTTCAGGACCAAGTCCTAGTTTTTCCATAACGCCAGGTCTAAAGCCTTCAAAAACAACATCCACACTTTCAATTAATTTTAATATTTCATGAGTGGTATCTGGATTTTTTAAATCAGCAGTAATGGATAATTTAGATCTATTATGAATATCAAACTTATTATCAATGCCAGTTTGATCTTTTCTACTTAGCCTAATAACCTCTGCACCCAGATCAGCCAGAATCATCCCACAGTATGGACCTGGTCCAATGCCTGAGAATTCTAAAACTTTTATTCCATGTAAGGGTCCCATAATCTAATCTTATTGGAAAACTTTAAATTTAACTAATAAATTTGGCAGTAATGATAAGGATGAAATAAACGCTATTAACATTGCCAAAGCTGTAAAGATACCAAACAACCTGGTTGGGAAAAAGTTCGATAAGGCAAGTATTGAAAAGCCTGCAGCAATTGTAGCTGCTGTATAAAATATTGCCCTTCCAGTAGTTGTATGCGCATTGATAAGAGCAGTATTTGGCGATCCAGTAAGCTTGATTTCTTTCTTATACCTGTAAATATAATGAATTGTATTATCTACAGCCATGCCAACACTTATTGCAGCAACAGTTATCGTCATAATATCTAGTGGAATTTTTAAAAGGCCCAATAAACCAATAACAGAAAGAGCAACAAATATATTGGGAATTAAACCAATTATCATAATTTTAAAAGATTTAAATATTAAGAGTAGCATCAAGGCAATTACCATAAAGACAAGTGATAAGGATCCAATTTGAGAAGAAAAAAGCGATTGGAGCATATTGTTATATAAAACAGCAAGGCCGGTGAGCTCATATTGATCTTCAGTTAAATTAAACTTTGTCTGCAGATCGGTATTAATTTTTTCAAGCAAATCTTTTCTGTTTAAATCAGAGGATGACTCATTAACCCTTGTTGAAATTCTTACAATGGAATCATCTTTATTAATATATGAATAAAGCAAGGTTTCTCTGATGTCTTCAGGTAAAACAGATCGAAGCAAAGCAAGCTCAAGATCATTAAGATCATTTCCATCATTTATAAGTCTTGCTAATTTAATCCCACTTGAGACGCTTAAAACCTTTCCTATTTCAGGTAAGGATTCTAAGTAATCATGTATCTCTTCTAGTTGGGCTAAAGTATATACATTCCACCAATAGCCAGACGCATTACTGCCCTCATCCGCAAATAGATCATCATCAAAAAGATCATCATTGAAGTCGTCGTTCAATTCCTTAATAACTGGTTGTTTAATAATAATATCTAGAGTTGATGTTCCACCAAGATGTTTGTCTATTTCCAACATACCTTGATGTATTTCTGTATTTTTATCAAAGTAGTCAATAAATCTATTCTCAACTTCAAGCTTTGAAGCTCCAAAAATTAAAGCAACAAATGATAAAGAAAATAAAATATAGATTACCGAAGTTCTAGTTTTTGATATTTCAAGAATACTATTAGTTATTTTATGAAGATTTAATCTATCTTTAGTTAAGGTATTACCAATAACAGATAAGAGGCTTGGTAAAAAAGTAAATGTTGATATAAAGGCTATAGTTATTCCAAATGCCATCATCTTTCCAAACTCAATAACAGGCTTAAGATCGCCTAATAAAAGTGAGAGAAATGCAATAGCAGTTGTTAGAGCTGCAAAAAAACAAGGAAGAAACATCTGATTAATAGATTCACTTAATGCAGCCTGGTAATCATTGTGCTCTTTTTTAAGTTCATTAATTTTAACAAGAACATGAACAGTTAGAGATATAGTTAAAATAAGTAAGAGTGCAATAAAATTAGATGAAACAACACTAATTTTCCAATCCATGAAACCCAAAAATCCAGCTGTTATGAAGGTTGTTGCAAACGCATTCAATAGAGGAAGAATCACCAACCAAATATTACCAAAAAATAAATAAAGCATGAGAGCGAAAATAAGCGCCACAGCAGTTCCAAAAAGAACAAGATCAGATCTAATAAAATCCATCATATCTGAAGTTATCATTGTTGGCCCACCTAGGTAGAGAGTTGCATCAGAGCGATAATTATCAAGAATTGATCTAATGTCACTAACTAGATTAGCGTTGAAGGAGGATTCATTATCATTTATCTTGCTGATTTTTTTATTGATAATTTTTAAATCTTCATTTAATAGCTGTTTATTGGCAATTGTGTCAGGTTCTTTGGATGAAAGTTGATCTAAAATTTCATACCTATCATTAATTAGCTGATCATACTCATCATTGCCCTTCAGCACTATCTGCATTGCTGTTAAAGCACCATCTTTACCAATAATTAAATCTTTGTAGATTGGATTAGAGACAATTTCTTTTTTTGCTTCTAAGAGATCTATACCCTCTGTTGTAAGGTCTTTTAAATTATCAGCAACTTCAGTCAACCCAACCTTTGGTTGAAAAAATATTGGAGCATCTAGAAGAGATAAAATAGAATCAACTCCATCAATTTTAGATAAATCATTTTCAAGGTTTTTTAATTTTTCTAGCGAGTCATTAGAAAACAACTCTGCATCTGGTTCATAAGTGACGATTAAAAAACTTGAGTCTCCGAATTCTTTTTCATTTTGTCTGTAGGTTTTAAATGCTTCATCTCCATCAAGAACTAGAGCATCTGAAGATGCATCTAACTTGAAATTTGATATTCCAAAAGATGCAAGGACAATTATGAGTAACGTCAAAAACAGTATAGGAAAAGGTTTTGATGTTGTATATATTGCTAAATTTTTTATAAAATTTTTCATTGGTCTTTATTTGCACACTGAGGTGAATCTAAAATCATAGGGTTTCTATTGAACTCTAAGTTATCAAAAGCATGTATTGATAAAGCATGTATTTCATTCATTGTGCTGCCTAGAACAGAATATACAGATCTATGTCTTTCTATAAGAGACATGTCAATAAATTTATCACTCACTATAACTAGTTTGAAATGAGATTCTGCATCTTCTGGGACGTTATGCATAAAACTTTCATTAATAATCCTTAATGAAGATGGTTTGAAAAAAACATTTAATTTTTCAACAATTTTTTTAGAAATAACGTTTTTCACAACATCATTATAGTGAGAAGTTTCGCAGTTAGCAGAAAATATTAAGAATTATGGATAATTCCTTCCAATAATCCTATTGTAAAACATTGCAAAAATTACTATAAATATTGCTCCAATCGCAACAGGCATGACAACAAATGCAATTCCCTTTCCTCCAAGGATAGCAATTATTGGATTGGCGCCTGCAGGGGGATGGATGATATTAAATGAAGCCATTACAAAAACAGCCAGTCCAACTGCAATACCCAGTGACAAGGGACTAGATCCCATTAAAGCAAAAATAATGACACCACTTAATGCTGATAAAACATGACCAAAAATAATATTCTTGGGTTGAGCTAGCGGACTTTCATGAACAGCCATAACAAGAACCATGGTTGCACCAAATGGCGGTATTAACCAGACTATCGATGGATCATGAGAATTAAGGTAAGCAAGGCAAAAAATACATGCAAATGCACCTATTGAAGCCAGTATATTTAATTTAATAATAGGATTTATTTTAAAAATATTTTTCATAATAAATACATTAACGTATTTAAATAAATAGATATATTAAAATTTAACCATCAAGTGGGCTTTTTTCATCAAAATTTTCAAGAATTTGCACAACCTTTTCCCATTTAATCCATTCTTCTTGATCTAAAGAAGCGGCATACTCAGCTGCTCTTAACATGGCAATGGTCTGAGCTTCTTCCCCGTATTGGGAGACGAGAGTGATAGCTATTTGCTGTAAATCATCCTTCATATTTATGAGTTACTTAAAAGTTTTATATTTTCTCTAGCTTTTTCAATGTCGCCCCAATTAATAAGCTTAAATTCTCCCGTCATAGTCTCAACTAGTGCTGTGGCAGACTCGACCCAATCACCACAGTTTAAATATTCAATTCCACTAATAACAGATATTTGTGCTTTATGGATGTGTCCACAGACAATACCATCTAAATTTCTAGTCTTGCATTCTCTTGATAGGCTTTCTTCATAGTCTGAAGCTTTATTAACAGCTTTCTTCGTTAAGTCTTTTAAGTATTTGGCTAAAGACCAATATCCAAAACCCAGTCTAGATCTAAAAAAATTAAGAACCTTATTAAGAGCTAATAAAAATGTATAGACCTTATCACCTAAGACTGAAAGACTTTTTCCATATTTTGTAACAATATCAAACTGATCGCCATGAATCACTAGAAAATTCTTACCAGATACTGTTTTGTAAACATGCTCTTCCTTAAGTTCTAAATTTCCAAGCTGCAAGGGCTGGTATATCCTAAGAAAATCATCATGATTGCCTGTTATATAGGTTACTTTTGTACCGTTTTTAGCCATAGACAATATATTCCTAATTACATTACTATGTTCTTGAGGCCAATAAATCTTTGACTTTAATCTCCAACAGTCAATAATATCTCCAACAAGAAATAAGTTTTCACATGAGTGAGTTTTTAAAAAATTATATAGATATTTTGATTTACAACCTTTTGAGCCAAGGTGAACGTCTGAGATAAATATAGACTTGTATTTTTCCATGACTCATTATGTTTGTTAGAGAATAAAAATCAACCTGAACAATGGCGATAGTATATGAATATCCTTTGGATTAAAGATGGCAAGCTTGGTCATGAGAAGCAAGTAAAAGTTCTGCTTGATGAGCTATCAAAAACTATTGATATCAAAGTTTATGAAGAAGAATATGTTATTGGGCCGCTCCAAAGATATTCTGAAATATTAACTTATGCTATGAATGGAGGTGTCTATGATCAGGATCTCACAAATTTAAAATATCATAAAAAAAATATTCATTTAATAATTGGAGCTGGGAGTAATGTCTACCCAAGAATTCTTAGTATTAAAGATGGGATACGTTCGCAATATATCAAAGATATTTTAGCTGTAAGTATTCTAGTGCCAAGTTATTTTAAAACACATTTTGATCTAATATGCGCTCCAAAACATGATCGCCATAAACTATCCGGGCATGAAGCTGTTTATTTTGAAGGATCTTTAGCAAAAGTATCAACTGGTGCCGTTGATGAAAATGTTGGCTTAATAGCAATTGGTGGAAAAAACAAACACTATTTATTTAACGTAAATAAAATTATGGAGCAGATTGAATTTGTGACTTCAATATATCCAAATAAAACTTGGCACATTTTTCCATCAAGAAGAACGCCTCATAAGATGATCCAAGCTATAGAAAAACTTGCACAAAGCAGTAAAAAAATAATTATATCTGAAGGTGGTTTTGATGAAATGTTATCTAAGGCTTCAATAAAAATTATTACTCAGGATAGTATGAATATGGTTTACGAGAGCCTTTCAACAAAAGGGAGCACTATATTGTTTAATATGAAGTATCTAAGAAAAAATAAAGTTATTAAACAAATGAATGAGCTTTTACATAATAAACAGGTTGGTTATATTGAATATAATGAGATGGTCAAGGGATTAAATAAAATAAAAATTCATATGCAAAATCCTCATCATGAGGTTTTTGCTGAAGTCGAAAAGCTTGCATATAAGATTAAAAATAAATTAAACCTTTCATGAAAATAGCCCATTATGTTTTAAGCACAACCTTTGCTGGTATTGAGCAACATGTGCAAGAGTTAACTGATATTCAGAGCAACGATAATGAAATTGTAGTCATATGCAACCGATCTATCTCTCATCACTTTTCAGATGTAGAGGTTAAAGTAGTAAAAAATATATCTAGGCGGTCTATATTTGGAATTCTTAGTTTAATACTAGTTCTAAGGAATATCCGTCCTGATATTGTTCATTCTCATGGCTCTAAAACAGCCTCTATCATCAACTCTGTTAGAAGATTAATAAAATTAAGACACGTAGCCTCAGTTCATGGGATCAAGAGCAAAACAAAGGTCTATAACAAGGCTCATAGAGTTATAGCAGGTAGTCAAAAAATACAGGACTCATTAAGTACTGAAAGTTCACTTGTCGAGAACTGGTGGCACCCCTCTCTTCCTGAGAAGATAAATAATACTGCTGAGTATATTCTTGCAATTGGAAGGCTTGAGCCAGTGAAAGGTTTTGATCTCTTAATAGAATCTTGGGTTGATGTTAATAAGAAATTACTAATTGTTGGAGATGGTCCTGAGCACAGCAAACTAAATTCTTTGATAGATAAACATGGTTTAGGTGATTTTATTACCATCACAGCATCGGTTTCAAAAGAAAGTCTTATTGAATACTATCAAAAGGCTTCACTATTAATAGTGTCATCAAGGCGTGAAGGCGGTCCTAGGGTGGCTCTAGAGGCGCTCTATCTTCATATTCCTGTCATATCAACAAACGTTGGGCACATGAGTCAGATACTCCCTCAAGAGCTCTTGGCAGAACCAGACAATCTGGACTCATTAAAAAGTCTTATACATAACTGGATTAATAGGAGTATGAGTCAAGAGTCTATTTTTGAATACATTGCAGAAGAATACTCAATAGATAAAGCATCCAAAAAAGTATTAAATGTTTATGAGGATTTGTTAAGCAATTCGTAGTATAGATTTATTGTCGAATCAATCATTCTTTCAGATGTAAAAGTATTCACTAGTGGCTTGTCATTATTATTAAGAACTTTTATCGTCACATCTTTTAACTCATCTGTATTACCTAACTCAGCAAGGCCTTGGGGAAAAAGATCTTCCAATATTTCTTGGGTGCCTCCATGCCTCCATCCTGCTACCGGAGTTCCACAGCTGATAGCCTCGATCGTAGTTCTTCCAAAAGGTTCAGGTTGTATAGAAAGGTTGTAAACAATATCAGAAATTTTATAAATGTTTGCTATATCCTTTCTTGATCCGGTAAAAGTAATCTTATCTGATAATAATTTTTTATTAACCTTGTCTAGGAGAGTTTGATAGTATCTTTTTTTAGATTCTGAAACTGGCCCTACAACCAAGGCATGCATATCATTACTATCTAAAGCTTCGACTAAATCAATAAAGCTATCAACGCCCTTCCATTTAGTAATTCTAGTTGGCAGTGTTAAAATTTTCTTGCCAATAGTTTGAGGAAACTCTTTATACCAATTCTCTAACCATAGTGATTCGATCTCATCTTGGTTAAATTGCAAAGAGTCGCAACCTCTTGGAATAATGGTTATCTGATCATCTGTCATTTTATAAGTAGACTTAATATAACTTTTTACTGTTTTAGATATAGATATAGCATGATCAACTTTTGACATGACTTGGCTGTATATAGGCGTGCTATATAGTCCATGGAAGGTGGAAACTAATAATGGTTTTTGATGAAGCTTTTTAAATGCTAAAAAATTAATCCAAGCAGGCATTCTTGATCGCACATGAACAACATCTGGTTTCTCCTTTTCATAAATATCTTTTAATTTTGAGGAAAGTAATAATGAAGATATTCTTTTTTTATGAATTGGTAAATTGATGTGTTTGCCACCATTCTTTTCTATCTCTTCTTGGAGCAATCCACCATTAGAAATTACTATGGATTGATGGCCTTTTTCTACTA
>ERZ807291.1102-NODE-1102-length-44580-cov-78.898798_pt1 | contig 44580 bp, 39 predicted proteins | sample MGYA00521257_ERZ807291 | MGnify/ENA primary metagenome ERZ807291 (study PRJEB31413, sample SAMN03169783) | marine metagenome | biome: Marine; feature: Water; material: Subsurface seawater | place: North Sea | collected 2011-04-28 | depth 1 m m ...
CTTGACGAATTAACAAGCCTTAGAGTGCAGTACGGATTGTATTTAGAAACTGATCGAAGGCATGGCTAGTTTGAGTCCCAGAATCCATATCCTTTAAAACAAAACTATTATTTGCGCGTTCGTCAGGACCTATCACTACGAGCAAAGGGATGTTCTTGGCATTGGCATAAGAAAACTGTTTTTTCATTTTAGCCGCATCTGGATAAAACTCAGAACGAATCTTATGATCACGTAGTGTTTTGATCATTTGATTACACAACAGAGCATATTCTTCTCCAAAATTAGCAAACAGAACTTGTGTTCCGTTTTGAGCTGAAGCAGGAAATAAATCCAATTCTTCTAAAACCAAATAGATGCGGTCGAAACCAAAAGAGATCCCTACTCCACTGGTGTCTTTTAAACCAAAGCCAGCAGTAAGATCGTCGTAACGACCACCTCCGCCAATAGAACCCATTTTGACTCCTTCTGGAGCTGCAACTTCAAAAATACAACCGGTATAGTAATTGAGACCTCGCGCAAGTGTTACATCAATATCGAGTGTCATGGATTTTAATCCAATTTGAGTGACATGATCAACAACAAAACGCAATTCTTCGATTCCCTTAGAACCAATTTCTGAATCTTGAAGGAAGACCGAAAGTGTATTCAATTTTGTAGAATAATCACCAGATAGGCCCATCAGAGGGAGTACTTTATCTATGGACTCCGAGGAAAAACCTTTATTCAATAATTCTTTTATGACACCTTCTTGTCCGATTTTATCCAGTTTGTCAAGGGCAACAGTAAAATCGATGATTTGATCAGATGCTCCCAAAACCTCAGCAATACCTGCTAAAATTTTACGGTTGTTTATTTTTAAACAAGCACCCGATAATTTCAATTTATCGAATACGTCATCATATAAACCACAAAGCTCAACTTCTTGCCAAAGCGACTTGCTCCCTACGGTATCGGCATCGCACTGAAAAAATTCTTGAAAACGACCATGTTGGGGTCTATCAGCACGCCAAACAGGTTGGATTTGGTAGCGTTTGAACGGGAAACTAATATCGTTTTGGTGCTGCACAACATAACGTGCAAAAGGGACCGTGAGGTCATATCGGAGTGCTTTCTCAGATAAAGAATTTGAAAAAGCAGCTAATTTATCATCAGCAAGTGCTTCAAGATTTGCTTTCTTAAGCTTGTCTCCTGAGTTTAAAATTTTAAAAATCAAGCGATCACCCTCTTCGCCATACTTCCCTAATAAGGTTGAAGTCTTTTCAAAAGAAGGGGTTTCTATAGGCTCAAAACCATAGGTTTCAAAAGAAGTAGAAAGTACGCCCTTTAGGTAATTGCGCTGTGCAACTTCTTTGGGTGAAAAGTCTCGGGTTCCTTTTGGTATAGATGGTTTCATTCGGTAGAATCTAATTAAACTTAAAGCAAATATCCTACTTTTTAACTAGGATTTGAAAGAAATGAAGTGATACTTTTAAAGTAGGTACCTTCTGATATGCGAGCACCTTGCTTTATTAAATCGAAAATATCATGATTTCGGTTCTGGTATTTTTTCTGAGATTGGAAGAGCGTAATCGAATCGGATTGCAAATTGGCTTCCAACCATTTGAACCCATCTGGAGTTGTAAAATCTTTAGTTTTATCTTCAGACTTTACCAACACAAGGTTCATTTGTTGATCTAAACATTCAAATAGAAATAAATGCTGAGGGTTGAGGTGTTCAATAAAAAGATTTTTACTGAGTACGTCATTCCAAACCAAATCGCTAAATCCATCCAAGAGGTTTTCTGCTTTTGAGGAATCTTGATTCTTGAGCTGGTCCCATTCCTTTTTATCAATAGAATTTGCTGCTAAGAAAGTAGCGAATTCCTGATGGAGTGCTTCGAATTGTTCGGTTGATAGTCGTTTGTATTCCATAAAAAAACCCCACCTAAAAAAGTGGGGCTGATTTTTAGCGTTTTGAAATCGTGCTTATTCAGCAATGATTTCGAAAGCAACTTGTACAACAACAGCTCTGTGTAATCGAACTGCAGCTTCATAAGCCCCTAAACGTTTGATTGTTTTACCTGGAAGAGTAATGAATTTCTTTTCGATAGTTTCACCACTTTTTTCAAATGCATCAGCAACGTCTTGGCTCCCAATAGAACCAAATAATTTGTCACCACTTCCAACTTTAGATTTGATTTTAATCTCAAAACCTTGAAGTTTTTTACCAAGTTTATTTGCGTCGTCAACTAACTTTTGTTCTTTGAACGCGCGTTGTTTTAAATTTTCTGCAAGTACTTTTCTAGCAGAAGAAGTTGCGATAACAGCTTTCCCGTGTGGGATTAAGAAGTTACGGCCATATCCATTTTTTACTTTTACGATGTCATCCTTAAATCCAAGGTTTTGTACATCTTCTCTGAGTATCAGTTCCATTGATCTAAGTTTTTATTTTAATAAATCGCCTACATAAGGCATTAAAGCTAAATGACGTGCACGTTTAACGGCTACAGAAACTTTTCTTTGGTATTTCAAAGAAGTTCCAGTCAAACGACGAGGAAGTAATTTCCCTTGTTCGTTAACAAATTTGATTAAGAAATCTCCGTCTTTGTAATCGATGTATTTAATACCCGATCGTTTAAAACGACAATATTTCTTTTTGTTGTTTGTTTCAATATTTAATGGAGTTAAATAACGGATTTCTCCTTCTTTTCTCCCTTTAGATTGTTCTTCAATTTTTGACATAACTACTAGGCTTTTGCTTTAGATTTTTTTGCTCTTTTCTCTGCCCAAGCAATCGCATGCTTGTCTAGACTTACCGTAAGGTATCGCATGATACGCTCATCTCTTCTAAATTCTACTTCTAGAGGCCCAATAGCATCTCCAGGTGCAGTAAATTCGAGAAGGTGGTAAAAGCCACTTTTCTTGTTTTGAATTGGGTAAGCTAATTTCTTTAGCCCCCAGTCTTCTTTGTTAACAAACTTGGCTCCTTTTCCAGTCAAAAGGTCTTCAAATTTCTTAACTGTTTCCTTTATCTGTTCATCAGATAAAACGGGATTTAGAATGAAAACAGTTTCGTAATGATTCATATTTATATAATTTTAAGTGTGCAAAAATAAGCAATTAGCTACGTATACCAAACATTTAGCAGTCTTTTTTAATCACCAACTGCCATATCAATTAAATTATTTTAACTTTGAGATAGAATACACTCCATGAAATTGAATTACCTACTTCTTGATCCCAATGATGTTGCACGTATTCAAGTGAGGCAACGTTTGAAAGAAATCTCTTCCTTAAGTCTCACCAAAGAGTTTTCGAGCTTCACAGATTTAAAAAACTTTTTGGAGTACGAAACTACCGATTTACTGTTAATTGACCCCTCTGAAAATGAAGATAAAATCTTTAAATTCATTGAGAAATACGGCATTCAAAAACAAGTTGTTTTTACTTCTAAAAAATCAACACATGCAGTCAAGGGTTTCGAATTGGGAATTCTAGATTTTTTACCAAAACCTTTTACTTTGGGAAGGTTTGAAATGACTTTGGAACGTATAGAAAACAAGAGTCTTGGTGCAAAGCCTGTTAATCCTGAACTTAAAAAAAGCGTTGAAGTTAAATGCAATCTAAAAACTGAAAAAATAACCCTCTCAGCTATTCAATGGATAGAAGCTATGGGTGACTATGTGAAAATTGTTACTTCCAAAAAAAAGTATATTGTCTTATCTTCAATGAAAGGTATACAAAAACGGATTCCAGAAAAACATTTTTTTAGATGTCATAAATCCTACATTGTAAATTTGGAAGAGGTTTCAAGTTTTTCGCAAACTACCGTTTTTCTTAAAAACAAACCGGTCCCTTTGAGTCGTACCAAAAAAGAAGCATTTAAAGCCGCTTGGTCAAGTCGTTATTGAGGATCAACATCTACTGCAACACGAATACTTCGATAGGCCCCAATCGCTTCAAAGCTTTTTAAAGAAGAGACAACAATAGCTTTTACTTTATTTCGACTAGAATTATCTATAAACTTTATCAATAACTGCTTGTGATACAAATTACGCACACGAGCAATTGGAGGGTCAACAGGGCCTAAAACAGAGCCCTGGAGGCTTAGATTTAAAGCATTGACTAACCATTGCGCGGCTTGATCGACTTGGTGATAATCTTTTGCTTTTAGTGTAATTCGAATGAGTCTATAAAAAGGCGGATACTGATATTCTCTTCGTTCTTTCAATTGAGTTGCAAAGAGCGTTTCATAATCGTTTTTAATTACCTGAAGCAATACAGGGTGCTCTGGTGTAAAAGTCTGTATCAATACGTTGCCTTGTTCTTTAGACCGTCCAGACCTTCCTGCTACTTGAGAGAGCATTTGAAAACTTCGCTCGTGCGCTCTAAATTCTGGAAAATTAAGCAATGGGTCTGCGTTCAAAACCCCAACCAAAGCAACGTTCTTAAAGTCGAGACCTTTGGTTAGCATTTGTGTACCAACAAGAATCTGAACATCGCCTAGGGTAAACGATTCGATGATGTTGTCAAAGGAGCGCTTCCCTCGTGTACTGTCCCAATCCATTCGTGCCACTTGATTTTCAGGAAAGAGTTCATTAACCTGTTCTTCTATCTGTTGGGTTCCCATCCCTTTCACATTCAATGTGTTGCTTCCACAGGCACTACAAGCTGCCGGTTTTGCAATATGATATCCACAGTAATGGCAGCGCAGTTGCTGATTGTATTGATGATAGGTAAGCGTCACATCACAGTTGGCACATTGCGGAATATGACCACAAGTAAAGCACTCCATAACTGGAGCATACCCCCTCCTATTTTGGAATAAGATCACTTGCCTTTTTTCTGCTAAAACATTTTTAATAGCGTCAATTAATTCTTGAGAAAAGAAGCCGTTCATTTGTTTTTTCCGATGCGCTTCTTTTAAATCAATACATCTGATGTTGGGCATAGAAATCCCTCCAAATCGAGTGGTGAGTTGCGCGTATCCATATTTTTTTCGCTCCACATTAAAACGAGTTTCCATGGCGGGAGTTGCAGAACCTAACAAAACCTTAGCGCCTTGGAGTTTTCCTAAAACAATAGCTGAGTCTCGCGCGTGATAACGTGGAGCTGGATCGAATTGTTTGAACGAGCTTTCGTGTTCTTCGTCCACAATAATGAGCCCTAAATCTTTAAACGGAAGGAAAACAGAAGATCGAGCACCTAAAATAATCTGAGCTTTTTCTTGTTTACTGATTATGTTATTCCACATTTCTACCCGCTCATGTATCGAAAATTTAGAATGATAGACAACTACTTTAGACCCAAAACGATCTTGTAGTCGATGGATCATTTGAGAGGTTAATGAAATTTCGGGCAATAAATACAACACTTGTTTTTCTTGTTGCAATACCTGCTCCATCAAATCAAAATAAACCTCCGTTTTACCAGAAGAAGTAACGCCTTCTAACAGGACTACATCTTGATTTTTAAATTGTTCTTCTACTGCTTCAAAAGCTTCTTGTTGTGCCGGTGATAAATCAATTTCACTTTTGTGCATAGAAGCTACGTATGGAATTCGATCTTCTTCAAAAAAAGATTCTACCAAAAAACCTTTATCTAAAAGCGTTCTGAGCGCCGAACTAGAAGATCCCGTTTGTTTCAACAGAGGTGTTACCTTAGTCCATTGATCCAGTTCCGATTGCGCACTATAAATCCCTAGCACAAGAGCACTTTGGCGAGGTGCTTTGCTTAGCAGGTCGAACAAACCTGCCAAGGCTTCTTCTGCCCTATAGTCTTGAGCTATTTGAACGTAACGAACCCGTTTGGGTTTAAATTTCTCTTTTAATTCTTGATAGGACTCTATTACTTCTTTTTCTAGCAAGGATTGTATCAAAGGAAAAATATGCTGTCGATCTACTATTTTACGAATCTCATCTACACTCAGTGTTTTCTCGTCTAAGGCTTCATAAACCAAAAACTCTTCGTCTGAAAGTGTATCTTCTAGAACAGCTACTTCTCCATTTTTACGAATCAAAGTTTCGCTGGTCAAAAGTAAAGCAGAAGGAAGTGCTGCCTTTAAGACAGAACCCATAGAGCACAAATAATACTGCGCCATCCATTCCCATAACCGTATTTGTTGTTCGGTAACTACAGGGTACTCCTCTAAAATTACGGTAATTGTTTTGGGCTCATACGTTTGAGGTGCGACTTCATGCTTACGGTATACGATACCGGTGTACATTTTGCTTTTTCCAAAAGGAACTCCGACACGAAAACCTGGCCTTAAAAATTGATACTCTTCTTCCGTAACCCAGTAAGTAAATGGTTTAGGTAAAGGTAAAGGCAGCAATACATCAATAAAAAAGTGCATAGCCGCGTTTTAAATTTCAGTGATATTCACTTTCGGTTGCTTGTTCAATTTGTTCAAAGTCGCATTGAGTTCAAAACCCAAAAGCAATAGAATGGAATTAATCCAAGTGTAAAGCATAAATAAAAGTAAAGCTCCGATAGAACCATACAGTTGGTTATAGGTCGAAAAACGATCAACATAGATTCCAAAAAGATAGGTGCTTAAAACGAGTAATAAGGTGGTCATAAAAGCCCCCGGAGAAAAAAAGTGATTTACCTTTCCTTCGACTGTTCCGAAAAAATACAAGGTAGATATTGAAAAATAGGCAAGTACAACAAAAAAGAAAATCTGAGCTACACGAACCCAATTGACTGTATTTGTGATGAAATCTTGAATATTACGCAAGAAATACAATTCAAAAAATATGAATACCGCAACCGCGATCAGCAATAAAACAGCTAACAAGATACTTACTGCGATTGAAATCAGATATTGCTTAAAAAAGTTACGCGTCAAGTCTACGTGATACGATTCTTCAAAACTTGCAAAAATCGCATTCACTCCGTTTGCTGTTAAAAAAATCGATAATATAAATACAGATGACAATAACCCTCCTCTGGGTTTGCTCTGTATGTCTTCGAAAATAGATGAAAAGAATATATGTGTTTCTTGCGGAAGTAATGCCTCAATAAACTCTAGTAAGACAGCATCAAAATTAATAATGGGAATGAACGGAATTAAATTCAATACAAATAGTAGAAATGGAAAGAGTGCCATAAAAAAGCTAAATGAAATACTCCCAGCACGGGCCGTCAGTGCGCCTCGGATAATACCCAAAAGATACATTTCGATTAAATCATAAACTGAAAAGTTTTTTCCTCCAGGGAGTTTGATTAACTCCAAAGCCTTAGTGAGCTGTCCGATTATCGGAATTTTTTTTAGTTTTTCTTTCATAGCTGAACAATAATTCAAAAATACTAATCCCCAATCAACTTCTAATGCCTTCGAAGATTTTTTTAAAAAAGAAATGCTTTTTACCTGCATGAAAATCAAAACTCAACCGGAGTTTTGTAATTTTGAAGCATGGAAATACAATTGATTTGCATTGGCAAAACTGATGATTCTGAAATACAAAAATTGATTTCAAATTACGAAAGCCGATTGAAGCACTACCTAAAGTTCACGCTTCAAGTGATCCCCGATCTCAAAGATGCCAAAAACCTTTCTCAAGAACAGCAGAAAGCAAAAGAAGCTATTTTAATTGAAAAGCAATTGCGCACTTCTGACGTAGTTATTTTGTTAGACGAACACGGAAAGGAGTTTTCTTCGGTTGGATTTTCAGAGTTTTTAAATAAAAAAATGAGTTCAGGTTGTAAGCGTTTGGTCTTTATAATTGGTGGTCCATATGGCTTTGCAGCTTCATTGCACCAGCAATACAAAGCAAAAATATCACTTTCACAAATGACTTTCTCTCATCAAATGATACGTCTATTTTTTGTAGAACAACTGTATCGAGCCAATACCATCCTAAAAAACGAACCCTACCATCACCGCTAAAACAATTCTATGAAACTTGTATTTGCAACCCACAACCTCAACAAACTTAAAGAGATTCAGGAACTCGTTCCTTCCGGAATTGAGATCTTAAGTCTAACAGACATCAAGTGTACAGAAGACATTGAAGAAACGGGGACAACCTTAGAAGAAAATGCCAAGATCAAAGTAGACTACATCAAAGACAATTACGGATATGACTGCTTTGCAGACGATTCTGGATTGGAAATCGATTCTCTTGAAGGTGCCCCAGGTGTCTATTCGGCGCGTTACGCAGGAGCTGAAAAAAGCAATGAAAAAAACATTGAAAAAGTGTGGGCAAAACTTGCTGATAAAAAAGATAAGTCTGCGCAATTCAGAACCATTATTGCAGCACATATCGACGGTAAAACATTGCAATGCGAAGGTAAAGTACGCGGCACTATAATTTCTAAAAAAAGAGGTGAAGGCGGGTTTGGTTATGATCCAATTTTTATCCCAAATGGGTACTCCAAAACTTTTGCAGAGTTAGGGAAAGAGGTCAAAAACGAGATCAGTCACCGAGCCATAGCATTTCGAATTTTCCTAAAAATCTTATAATCAGAAAACTACTCTTCTTATTAAAAATGCTTTAAGAAGTGCTAAATGGATAATTAACAGTACCTTTGCGGCAATGAAAACATTCCAAGAATTAGGTCTTAATGATGCGTTATTAGAGGCTATAAAAGACATGGGTTTTGAAACCCCATCAGAAGTACAAGAAAAAGCAATTCCAATCCTCCTTGAGAAAGATACAGACATCGTTTCTTTGGCTCAAACTGGAACGGGGAAAACAGCAGCATTCGGATTCCCAATGCTTCAAAAAATTGATGCTAAAAGCAGAACCACTCAAGGATTGATTCTATCTCCTACACGAGAGCTCTGTTTACAAATTACACAAGAAATAAAAAATTACGCTAAGCATTTGAAAGGTGTGAATGTTGTGGCTATCTACGGTGGTGCGAGCATAACCGATCAGGCTAGAGCAGTTAAAAAAGGAGCACAAATTTTAGTTGCTACTCCTGGACGTATGCAAGACATGATCCGCAGAAGATTGGTTGATGTTTCTAAAATTGAATACTGTGTTTTAGATGAAGCTGATGAAATGCTTAACATGGGATTCTTTGAGGACATCACAAACATCCTTTCGCATACACCCGATGAAAAAAGTACCTGGTTATTTTCTGCAACGATGCCAAAAGAGGTGTCAGTGATTGCAAAAAAATTCATGCACAATCCGGAGGAAATTACGGTTGGTGCCAAAAATGCAGGTACTAAAAACGTGAGCCATGAATACTATAAGGTAAGTGGTCGTGATCGTTACCCAGCTTTAAGACGATTAGCCGATGCGAATCCTCAAATTTTCTCTGTTGTATTTTGTAGAACAAAAAGAGATACGCAAAGTGTAGCCGAAAAACTCATCGAGGATGGATACAGCGCAGGAGCACTTCACGGTGATTTGAGCCAAAACCAACGGGATATGGTAATGAAATCGTTCCGTAACAAGCAAATTCAAATGCTCGTTGCTACCGATGTTGCTGCCCGTGGAATTGATGTAGATAATATTACCCACGTAATTCACTACCAACTTCCAGACGAAATAGAAACCTATACCCACCGAAGTGGAAGAACAGGTCGTGCTGGTAACCAAGGTGTGTCGATGATCATCGTTACACAAAGTGAATCACGTAAAATTCGTGCGATTGAAAAAATAATCCAAGCGAATATTGAAATGAAGAAAATTCCTACGGGAATGGAAATTTGCGAAACGCAATTATACTCTTTAGCTCAAAAAATAAAGAACACAGAAGTTAACGAAGAAATTTTCAACTACTTACCTAAGGTAGAAGCTGAATTAGAAGATCTAAGTAAAGAAGAACTTATTCAGCGTTTGGTTTCTGTAGAATTCGCTCGTTTTCACAACTACTACAAGAAGTCAAAAGATCTTAACAGTAAGTTTGAAGATAATCCAGCCGACAAAACAAAGCACAACAGAAAAGACACAACACGTTTCTTTATCAACGTAGGAGAACGTGACGAATACAACTGGATGGCACTCAAAGATTTCTTAAAGGCAACTTTAGAAATTGACACCGATGATATTTTTCATGTAGACGTAATGGAGAGTTTCTCATTCTTCAATACACCCAACAGCCTACAAGAAAAGGTTATTGAAAAGTTCACAGACTTTAAAATCGATGGACGCTTCATCAATGTGGAGATTTCTGAAAAAGGCCCTAGAGGAAGAAGTGGCGGAGGCGGCGTTAAACGCAGAAGCTTCAATAAAGACGGTGGCTCTGGCGGCGGTGGATACAAAAAGAAAATCAACTCTGGTGGTTCTGGAGGCGGCGGTGGATACGACCGCGGTAAAAGAAGAAGTTTTGACAATAATCCTGACAACAAATCAGGAGAATCTGGTAGATCTCCTCGCAGATCAAATTCTGGATCAAAACCAACATACGGATCAAAAGGTAACAAACCTGGTGGGTTTGGACGTAGATCAAGATCCTAAAGCGTCGCTGTTAATTTTTTAACAAAAAGCGATATTTACTGGACTCATGCCTTTTTCTTTATACTTTTGTATTATGGGTTCTAAAACATACAGATACATTCTTGCCTTCAGCTTACTTTTTACGAGTATAGCTGAAGCTCAAGATTCCAAAAGACAAATCCTTAAGGGAATTGTAGAAAACGAAACTACTGAGACCATAATGAAAAGTGTTCATGTCTTGAACTTGAATACTATCGTTGGCTCAATTACCGACGATGAAGGAGTTTTCGAAATCGAAGCACAGGTGAACGATACTCTTTACTTTTCTTACCTAGGTTTCAAACCTTTTAAAGTAGCTGTTACACAAGACATGATTAAGTTTAAAAACCCTAAATTCAAACTCACCGTATTGGCTTTTGCCTTAGAAGAAGTTGTTTTAAGTCCCTATAAACTTACTGGTTATTTAGATGTTGACGTAAAAAACGTTCCTTTAAATCCAGCCGGAAGATATAACATACAAGGTTTACCAAGCAGCGGATATGAAGCAGGTAACCGAAATCGGTCTTCGATATCCAAAGCCGTTGGAGCACTTTTTAACCCTGCCGATTTTCTGTACAACCTGTTTGGAAAAAATCCAGCCCAAATGCGTAAGCTAAAAAAAATGCGAGCTGATGATGAGATTAAAAACTTACTCGCTTCTAAGTTCGATCGCGAAGTGCTGATTCAACTCTTAGGAATCGATCGAGTCAATCTTGAAGAAATTTTAAGAAATTGTAATTACTCCAAAGCTTTTATTAGAGAAGCAAATGATTTACAAATACTTGAAGCTATAAGCGGATGCTACGAAGAGTTTAAAATCTTGCAACTATAAGATGAAACCTGCTGTCCTCAAAGAAGCTCTACTGTCTTACTATGCTTCCATAGAAGATCGAGATAAAGGGGTGCAGCTGATTAAAAACCACCCATACTTAGCAGATGAGCTTGTTCGACTTGCATTTTCAAAAGAACAAAAACGAGAACACATTGTTGCTTCCTGGGTCTTAGAGCGGTTAATTACAAATGCAAAATACCTAAGTCTTTATCCTTACTTCACTGAATTTCTTAAAGCATTTCAATACCAGACTCATGAAAGCAAACGGAGACCTTTTGCAAAACTCTTATATCATCACTGTCAGGTTAAAGAACATAGGGATCAATTAAGTGCGAAAGAAATAGACATCATCATCGCTTGCTGTTTCGACACCCTACTCGATGCCAAAAAAGTAGCTCCCAAAGCCCATGCCCTAAAAACTATCGTTTACTTCAAAAATCATAACGATTGGGTTGAAGATGAATTGAAATCTTACATCGAAAAAGAACTTCCAACAAGTTCGGCAGCATTTAAATCCTCCCTAAGACAAATCCTTCCGTTTTGATTTCAGTTTTGACATAAGAACCGTATCTTTACGCTCTAATTTTAAGCTATGAAACTCAACACGCTCAATGCAATTTCACCAATAGATGGTCGCTACAGAGGAAAGACGAAAAACCTTTCTCCTTTCTTTTCTGAAGAAGCACTAATTCGCTACCGTGTTCGTGTTGAAATAGAATATTTTATTGCACTTTGTGAGCTTCCACTCCCGCAGCTCAAGTCATTTAACCCATCTCTTTTTGAAGAGTTGCGTTCCATTTACCATCATTTTACAGCTGATGATGCAGTAGAAATTAAAGACATTGAAAAAACAACAAACCATGATGTAAAAGCAGTTGAATACTTTATCAAAAAAGAATTTGACAAGCTCGAGCTTCAAGAATATAAAGAATTCATCCACTTTGGATTGACTTCTCAAGACATCAACAATACTGCAATTCCGTTGTCAATAAAAGAAGCTTTGGAAAAAGCTTATTTGCCACAACTTAACAACGTATTAGAGGTACTAAAAACCATTGCCGATGAATACAAAGAGGTGACTCTTCTGGCGCGTACACATGGGCAACCAGCTTCTCCAACAAGATTGGGAAAAGAAATTGATGTCTTCATCAATCGACTTGAAAACCAAAGAAAAAGTTTAGTTGAAATTCCTAATGCTGCAAAATTTGGTGGAGCAACTGGAAACTTCAATGCACATCATGTTGCCTACCCAGAAACAGATTGGAAAGCTTTTGGAACACACTTTGTAGAAAATAGCCTCGGGCTTCATCACTCCTTCCCTACCACACAAATAGAACACTATGATTATTTTGCAGCTTTATGTGATAATCTGAAAAGAATCAATACCATCATCATAGATTTAGATCGTGATTTTTGGACATATATCTCCATGGATTACTTCAAGCAAAAAATCCTTGCTGGTGAGGTAGGATCATCTGCGATGCCCCATAAAGTCAATCCTATTGACTTTGAAAATTCAGAAGGGAATCTGGGTATTGCCAATGCACTCTATGAATATTTTGCAAGTAAACTTCCAATCTCTAGACTACAACGCGACCTCACAGACAGTACCGTTCTGAGAAATATTGGAACTCCATTTGGTCATTCTCTCATCGGCTTTCAGTCGACTATAAAAGGGATTAGTAAGCTTTTATTAAACAAAGCAAAAATAGACGAGGACTTGAGTTCAAACTGGGCGGTAGTGGCAGAAGCTATTCAAACAATATTGCGACGTGAAGGTTATCCAAATCCGTATGAAGCACTTAAAGGTCTTACACGAACCAATCAAGAAATTAATCAAGAGTCCTTACACAACTTCATTGATGAGCTTGAAATCGATACCAAGATTAAAGTAGAATTAAAGAAAATTACACCTTTCAATTACACCGGGATCTAATTGATTTCTTTTAGGAATTCACCTCCAGGAATATCAATTACTTCGGTTAGTGTAGCGACTTGATTTAAGTCGATATCACCTTCTATAGAAAGAAGAATGAAATTGATATTCGAAATATCCAAGCCTTCTTTGTCAGCGAATTTCTGAGCACCTTTGACGTACATCACCAAACGATCTACTTTAGAATCATCGGAGCCATAAACTACACAAAACTGAACGTCTACATCTTTTTCCGAAAGATTCATTACTGTTTCTAATTCGGTTTGATCAATCTGATTTGCGATCCAAGACTCCATGTCTTGGGCTATTATACCGCTTTTGGTGCTCAAAACTTTAAAGCTATCCATACTTTTCACCATATCTATGAATCCATTCATTTGAGGGTCATCAGTATTGAGACTTAGTTTCCCAAGCATTTCAAACATCTTTGGACTTACACTTAAATACGAAGCTGCTGGGTCTTTTTGGTACTGTTCAAAAATATTTTGAGCAGTGAGTAGGTTTAAACTCATCAATAAAACAAGAATAAGGCTATATTTTTTCATTTGGAATGCTTTTTGTAAAATACAAGTATAAGGATATATTTTAAAATGCGACATTATTTAATAGAGTTCCTTAAATTTGAAAACTATATCAACTATTCAAAAAAAATCATGAACAAGATTTATTACTATTGTCTACTCGGAACTGCTAGTTTATTAATCGGATGTGATGCGGAAGATCGTGATGATGAAATCATTAATATAGCAGATAATGATATGGATTTAGATGTAAACGACTTCATTTGGAAAGGATTGAATCAGTATTACTATTGGCAAGAGTCGGTTGAATCTTTAGCCGATTCACAAATTAATAATGCAGCAGCATATGATGAATTCTTAGGCGAGACAGTAGATCCTTCTGATTTTTTTACCAGCTTAAACCATCCTGACGATCGCTTCAGTTGGATCGATGAAGACTATGTAAACCTTGAAAATCAATTGGCGGGTATTTCTGCTTCTAATGGTATGAATTTTTTGGTAAGCCGACAATGTGATGATTGTAATGACCTTGTCGCTTTTGTGACCTATGTACTCCCCGAATCTGATGCTGCAGCAAAAGGGATAGAACGAGGAGATTTTATCTCAACTATCAACGGATTTGTTTTGAATGTCAATAATTATATTAATTTATTATATGGAGATGAGCAAAGTTACACAGTAGGTATAGCCGATTATAATGCTGTAGAGGGATCTTATGAATTAACCGGCGAGACCATTACATTAGATAAGGTAGAGAATTTCCAAGAAGATCCAATTCATAAAAACCTTGTTCTTGATGTAGATGGTCAAAAGGTTGGATACCTTATGTACAACAAATTTCTTAACGAATTTGACGATCAACTGATTCAAACCTTTACTGATTTTGCAACGGAAGGAATAACGGACCTTGTAGTAGATTTACGTTATAATGGTGGTGGATCTGTTCGTACCTGCGTCTATTTAGCAAGTATGATTACTGGGCAGTTTACAGACGAAATATTCGCACAACAAATATGGAATTCAAAGTTATTAGCATATTTCGAGGCTTTAAACTCCAATACCAATGATTCGGACGACAGGGAACTTAACAATTACTTCACAAGTACCAACTCAGAGGGTGTAACCTTACCAGCCTTAAACTTAAACACAGTGTATATAATTGCTACAAACAGAAGTGCCTCTGCGAGTGAACTTTTGATCAACGGTTTAGCACCACATATTAATGTTGTGTTGATCGGAAATACAACTTATGGCAAAAATGTAGGTTCAATCACTGTATATGATTATATCGACAATGAAGGAACAAAAAATCCAAACCATACCTATGCCATGCAACCCATTGTTCTTAAAATAGCAAACAGTGCAGGGTTTGCTGACTATGCAAATGGTTTAGAACCGGATATTGAACTCCGTGAAAGAGCATCGAATCTAGGCGTACTTGGATCTCCTACTGAGCCTCTACTTTTTGCAGCTCTAAATCAAATCTCTGGATCAGGGAAGTATCAAGTTCCTGAAGGTGAAGCACTAATTCCTTTGACAGATCCCAAGTTTGAAGCATCCAATGGTATGTATATCGATTTACCACAAAGCTCCCTGAAATATTTTCTTAAAAACTAAGGTTTATACCCAGTCTAAAATTACGTCCCTGTGTGCTGAAGTTTTCAATTTCAATATAATCTGCATCAAAAATGTTAGCTAGAATAAAAAAGGCGGATAGTTTTTGATTTTTAAATCGGTGACTCACTTTAGCATCCACTAAAGTGTATGCATCTAATGGTGCACTACTAAGTCCAACTCTACTTCCGGTATGCTGAATACTTGTATTCAAATGTGTAGCAGGACTCAGATCATAGTCCAACACAGCTCCAAATGCATGCTTGGGTAAGTTGATAAGATTGCCTAGTTCTGTTTCGTTATAAGTATAGTTCATACGGAGATCTACAACATCAAAAAGTTTATTTTGATACTCAAACTCAATTCCACTATAGGTAACTCGTTCTTCAGAATTACCATAGCGATAGGTAGCAAAATCGTAAATCAAGGTCGGATCTTCTGTACGTTTGAAAAACACAAGTGATGCTCTCGATTGGGTTCCACTATTCCATTCAGCACCCAGTTCAAGGGTTGTATTTTCTTCTGGTTTTAAATCTAAATTCCCTGAATAAAAATCATATAACTGATAGGAACTCGGGGGAATAAACGCTGAACTAATTGAAGAAACAATTTTCAAACGATCTTCATTTGCAAAACGGAAAGAATAACTTGGATTAATACTGTAGGTAAAATGACTTCCATAAGTATCGTGATTATTCATTCTACTCCCTAAGTTGAAATTAAATCCTGCGGTAGACAGATATACAAAATTAAGATAAACATCATTTTGAATATTCGATGGGGCTCCTTCATAAGAAGTGTTTTGGTGGGCGAACCCCAAAACTGAATAAAACCGTTCTTTAATGATGTATTTATTAAAAACATCTAAAGCAAGGTTGGCACCTTGTAAGGTCTGATTGTAACCTCCTGCAAAAACACGATCAGTATTCTGAAGACCTAAAACCGCGTGTAGGCTTCCTTTATCATAAGCATAGATTGAACTCAATGAAAATCGTTCTAAATCAGTTACAAGGGTTGAATTATTATCTGAGGGGGTTCCAAACACATTATCAAAACTAGTCCCAGAATGATCCTTATTAAAAGTCACATTCCAATCCAAATATTTCCCATTTCGTCCCAATTGGAATCCAAAATTAGTTTGGATAAACGGATCAATTTCAGTACCAACATCAACAGAACTTAAGCCATAAATATTTTGACTTCCCAAACTCAACTTATATTGAAACGAATCTTTAGTTCCCGAAAAGTTCGCGAAGTTAGACAGGTAACTGATTTTGTTGAAAGCAGTATTTGCTGCTTGTTGCGTACCGATGGTAGACCCTAAATTTACACTGAGTTTTTTGCTCGACTTTTTTGTTGTGATGTTTACTACCCCAGTTGAGGCTGAGCTGCCGTAAAGGGTACTAGCAGCTCCTTTCACTATTTCTATTGAAACAATATCCGCAAGATTCAAAAGATTTAAATCAAAATCATTACTAATTCGTGATGGATCTGAAACCCGAACACCGTCGATCAAAATCAATACTTGATTGTTACGACCACCGCGAATAGAGAAACTCTGATTTTGACCAGCAGCAGATCGGCTACCAATCAGATTAATTCCGCCATAGGTTTGCAATAACTCAGGGAGGCTTCTACCCTGATAATTCTTCAATTCTTTTTCCGAAATCTTAATTACTGTTTTTCCCGATTGGGAACGTTTAATTTCGAAACGAGAATCGACTATAACCACTTCTTCCAGGACGGTCTCGTCGGTGATAAACTCTTCTTGATCTAAAGTAGAAATTTTCTCTTGGGAATAGCCCGTGAGAACATGGAACAGCATAAGGCTGCTTAAACTTAACTTAAGTTGCATACAATTTACATTAAAGGACAATCAACATATAAATGACTCAAAATCTTTATCCCGAAGATTCTAAAACATTATAAAGAGGCAGGTATCCTGACTCGCTTTACTTAATGACCTTCCCATTCGGTGAACAGTGGCGAAGCATTAATAAAACCTCTTACGAGGCAAAAGCTTACAGTTGCGGGAACAGTTTTGGATTCTAACCAAATTCCCTTTTAATCTTGAACAAGTTCAAAAACCAATTTACAGGACAAAAATACATTTTTATTGGATATTAAAATAACTTCAATCTGTTTATTGAAACTAAAAATTAACTGTAATTTTGAACTTTGTGAAAAAGATTCAAACCATTATTTTACTCAGTTGGCTTATAATCGGATGTACACCATCCCGATCAAAAGATACAACATCAACCTCAGCACAATATGCCCAAGGTTTTTCGATAGAAAGTAAAGCTACATATGATATTCTTATTCTAAAAAATATAGTCCCAAATTCACAAACCGTATTACGATATCTTTTAATCGCCGATGGAATAGAATTACCAAACGGCAATACCTATGATGGTGTTATTAGAACACCAGTAAAGCAAATCATAGCTGGATCGACCACTCACGTTGCCTTTCTAGAAGAACTCGATGCCATAGAAACTTTGGTTGGATTTCCAGAAACAGATTATATTTCATCTGCCAGTGCGAGGAAACGAATTGCAGAAGGAAAAATTATTGATGTTGGTAAAAGCCAGCAATTAAATGTTGAACGCATTCTAGAATTGAATCCTGACTTAATTCTAAGTTTTGGTGTAGAATCCATAGATGGTTCGCTGAAACGATTCAATAAAATGGGAATTCCATCTGCTTTTATCGGGGAGTGGAACGAGCAAAATCCGCTAGGAAGAGCCGAGTGGATTAAAGTTTTTGGGGCATTATTGGGAAAGAAAAAAGAAGCTGATGAACGCTTTAAAAGTATTGAAGAAAAATACATTGAAATTCAAAATTCAGTTCCAAGTACAAAAACAAAACCAACTGTTTTAGCGGGAGCTATTTATCAAGATGCATGGTATCTACCTGGGGGGGATAGTTATTTGGCTCAACTTTTTGAGGATGCAAACACCAACTACCTTTGGAAAGGAGACACCCAAACCGGGAGTTTAGCTTTGAGTATTGAAACAGTTTTAGAAAAAGGGCAACAAGCAGATTACTGGTTTGCACCTGGGCAACACACCTCCTACTCTATCCTTGAAGAAGAACATGTGTTGTATTCCAAATTCAAAGCAACACAAACAAAACGTATTTTCACCTACGCACGATCGAAAGGCAGCTCGGGTGGTCTTTTATTTTTTGAATCTGGAGCCACACGTCCTGACCTTGTTTTAAAAGACATTATTCATCATCTTTACCCAGAATTGTATACGGCATACGTGCCCACTTATTTTTTACCCTTAGATGATTGAACTTAGAAGCTATACCGGTTTTTTCACATTCCTCATCGGAATACTGTTTCTGTGCTTAATTTTCAATTTGAGTTTAGGCTCTGTTGACATTCCTCTTTGGGAGGCCATTAAGATCACTTTGGGTTATCCTACCACAAAACCCACCTTCGAATACATACTATTAGATTACCGTATCCCAAAAGCCGTTACAGCGATCCTTGCAGGTGGTAGCCTAGGCGTTTGCGGACTTATGATGCAGACCTACTTTCGAAACCCATTGGCTGGACCTTATGTACTTGGAATAAGTTCTGGGGCTAGTCTCGGAGTTGCACTGCTCCTTATGGGTAGCTCTTGGCTTGGAGGATGGTTTGTTTTTGGAGAAGTTGGATTACGATGGGCAGTAATGATTGCAGCAAGCCTAGGGAGTGTTCTTGTTTTTAGTCTCATTCTCATCGCAGCAGTTCGACTGAACAACAGCACCTCTCTGCTGATACTAGGCCTTATGTTTGGTAGCTTTACAGCGGCAATTGTCAACATCTTGATGTTTTATGGAAGTAAAGAAGCCCTACAGAAATATGTCTTTTGGTCTTTTGGAAGCTTGGGTAACATGGACAGCTCTGAATTAAAAATTCTTAGTGTAGTACTTTTTATAGGTTTGGGAATGGCAGTATTGGCTATTAAAAATCTAAACAGTCTCCTTCTCGGAGAAACCTATGCGCAGTCGCTCGGGGTTTCGCTTAAAAAAAACCGATATCTTATTGTTATTTCTGGTAGTCTTTTGGCCGGAGCTACTACAGCCTTTGTTGGTCCTATTGGGTTTATTGGCTTGGCTGCTCCGCATTTAATTCGTCTTTTAATCCCATCTACCCGTGATCACAAGGTCGTTTTACCAGCGGTTTTTCTCGGTGGAGCATTATTGCTTTTAGTTTGTGATTCTATCGCTCAATTTCCAGGTAGTGCTTCCGTATTACCAATCAACGGAATAACTTCCTTAATCGGAGCACCTTTAATCATTATCCTGATCTTACGTCAAAGAAAATAAGTCATGATTAAACTCCATAAACTAACCACAGGATATTCCTCAAAAGGAGCTTCAAAAGAAATTTCGAGCGCGCTTGACCTTTCTATTGAAAAAGGAACCTTGGTTGGTATTCTGGGAAGTAATGGCATTGGAAAAAGCACCTTACTGAAAACCATTGCAGGGTTTGAAATACCCTTGATCGGAAGCGTACAAATTGACGAAAACCTTGTTCATGAAATGAGTCCAATGGATCGAGCACAATGCATGAGTGTTGTTTTAACAGAAAGAAAACTATCGGGCGATTTACTGGGAATAGAAGTTATTCGACTGGGAAGACAACCCTATACCAATTGGATCGGAAGCCAAGCAAAGGAAGATGATCAACTTGTTTCTAAAATCATAGCCCAACTGAATATTGGTCAACTTGCAGAGCAAACCCTAAAAACGATGAGCGATGGAGAAATTCAAAAAATCCTTTTAGGACGAGCTCTAGCACAAGATACTGCGATAGTCTTACTCGATGAACCCAGTTCGCATCTCGATCTTTACAACAAAGCTTTACTTTTTCAACAGATAAAACAAAGGGTAAAGGAAGATCAAAAAACAATTCTCTTTACGAGTCATGATCTCAATACGGCTATTCAAATTTGTGATAAAATCATCCTTCTTGTGAAGGATCGGTGGGAATATGGAACTCCAGATGAACTGATTCAAAAAGGGGTCTTCCAGAGCGTTTTCCCTAAAGAAACCGTTGGTTTTGACCCCCTTCAAAAACAGTTTAGAATTTGCGTCTAATTCTTTTTATTTAGTCAAGTACATCTTACGTCTTGCATAGAGATCATAAAATTGATCGTCTTTGAGACTGTCAATAAAGAGAATACTTTCTCCTGTACTTTTCATCTCTGGTCCCAATTGCTTATTTACATTATGAAACTTATCGAACGAAAATACAGGTTGCTTAATTGCATAGCCCTCAAGCTGTGGATTGAAGTTGAAATCTTTAACCTTCTTCTCTCCTAGCATTACTTTGGTTGCATAGTTTACATAAGGCTCTTTGTATGCCTTCGCGATAAAAGGAACCGTACGAGATGCTCTTGGGTTTGCTTCAATAATAAAAACCTTATCATTCTTAACCGCAAACTGAATGTTGATGAGTCCAACAGTTTTTAATTCTTTGGCAATCTTAACCGTATGGTCTTTAATTTGTTGCAAAACATATTCTCCTAAGTTGAATACTGGAAGGGTTGCATTGGAGTCACCTGAGTGAATTCCACAAGGCTCTATATGTTCCATTATTCCGATGATGTAAACATCTTCGCCGTCGCAAATTGCATCTGCTTCCGCTTCAATAGCACCATCTAAATAATGATCTAACAGTAATTTATTTCCAGGAATTTTACGCAATAAATCTACTACATGCGTTTCCAACTCTTCTTTATTGATTACAATTTTCATTCCTTGACCTCCAAGAACGTAGGATGGTCTAACTAATATTGGAAAGTCCAACTCGTCAGATAAAGCTAAAGCTTCTTCTGCGTTTTCTGCTACTCCAAAATCTGGGTAAGGAATGTTGTTTTCTTTCAACAATGTAGAAAAACTTCCACGGTCTTCAGCTAAATCTAGAGCTTTGAAACTAGTACCGATAATCTTAATTCCGTAACGTTCTAATTTTTCAGCAAGCTTTAAAGCCGTTTGTCCACCTAACTGAACAATAACACCTTCTGGTTTTTCGTGCTGAATGATGTCGTAGATATGTTCCCAGAATACCGGTTCAAAATACAACTTATCAGCAACGTCAAAATCGGTTGAAACCGTTTCAGGATTACAGTTAATCATGATGGTTTCGTAACCGCATTCAGCAGCAGCTAGCACACCGTGAACACAGCAGTAATCAAATTCTATCCCTTGACCAATTCGGTTAGGACCAGAACCTAAAACAACGATTTTCTTACGATCTGTTACTACACTTTCATTATCACTATAAGGCTCTTGACCTTTCAGTTGCATTTTATCTTCGAAAGTAGAATAGTAGTATGGGGTCTTGGCAGCAAACTCTGCAGCACAAGTATCTACTAACTTGTAAACTCTTTGAATACCTAACTTAGAACGACAATTGTACACTTCGCTTTCCATACAATCGAGCATATGCGCAATTTGACGGTCAGCAAAACCTTTTTGTTTTGCTTCTAGTAATAAAGGCTTATCTATGGTGTCGATAGAGAAATTGGATATCTCTTTCTCTAGAGCGTATAACTCTTCGTATTGTCTTAAGAACCATAAATCAATTTTAGTGATTTCATGAATTCTACTCAACGGAATTCCCATTTGTATCGCATCGTAGATAACAAAGACACGATCCCAACTTGCGTTAGTAAGCTTTGATATAATTTGATCGTAATCGGTATATCCCTTTCCATCTGCACCCAAGCCATTTCGTTTAATTTCGAGTGACTGCGTAGCTTTGTGAAGGGCCTCTTGGAACGATCGTCCAATTCCCATTACTTCACCAACAGATTTCATTTGAATTCCTAGGGTACGATCAGAACCTTCAAACTTATCGAAGTTCCAACGTGGTATTTTAACAATTACATAGTCAACTGTAGGCTCAAAAAGAGCTGAAGTAGATTTGGTAATTTGATTTTCTAATTCATCTAAAGAGTATCCTATGGCTAATTTCGCAGCAATCTTAGCAATCGGATAACCGGTTGCTTTAGAAGCTAAAGCAGAAGAACGAGATACACGGGGGTTAATTTCAATTGCAATGATGTCTTCGTTTTCATCTGGACTAACAGCAAACTGAACATTACATCCACCTGCGAAATCTCCAATGCTACGCATCATCTTAATGGCCATATCTCGCATACGCTGATAGGTTGTGTCCGATAGGGTCATTGCAGGAGCTACGGTAATGGAATCTCCAGTGTGAATTCCCATTGGGTCCATATTCTCGATGGTACAAATAATTACAACATTATCATTTTTATCACGAAGAAGCTCGAGTTCGTATTCTTTCCAACCAACTAAGGCTTTGTCTATTAAAACTTCATGAATTGGCGATGCCTCGAGACCACGAGTCAAGAGTTCGTCAAATTCTTCAGATGTGTAAACAAATGCAGCACCTGAACCACCTAAGGTAAACGAAGGTCGAATTACAAGAGGAAAGCCAAATTTTTGAGCGATTTCTTTTCCTTTCAAAAAAGAAGTTGCTATTTCAGCTGGAGCAACAGGAATGTCAATTCGTTTCAACAATTGTTTGAATTGCTCCCGATCTTCCGTGATATTAATGGCATCAATATCAACACCGATAAGTTCTACATCAAAATCTTTCCAAATTCCTTTTTCATCAGCCTCAATACACAAGTTCAACGCTGTTTGCCCGCCCATAGTTGGGAGTACAGCATCTACATCATGTTTCTTCAAAATCTCAACAATAGATTTTGTAGTCAGCGGTTTTAAATACACATGATCTGCCATTGTGGGGTCAGTCATGATTGTTGCTGGGTTTGAATTGATCAAAACAGTAGTGATTCCATCTTCACGTAACGAACGTAAAGCTTGGGTTCCTGCATAGTCAAATTCGCAAGCTTGTCCAATAACAATTGGGCCCGATCCGATGATGAGTACAGTCTTAAGGTGTTGTTTTTTAGGCATTGGCGATGAAAGTTAAATAGTGTATATAAAAAAAGGTGTTACTTATAAAAAGTAACACCTTAAATTTAAATGATATAGTTCATTATTTTTTATGTCTTGGCTCAGAAGATACGGATATTTTTCTACGGCCTTTTGCTCTACGGCTAGCTAAAACTTTGCGTCCATTAGCTGATGCCATACGCTCACGGAATCCGTGTTTGTTTCTTCTCTTTCTTCTCGAGGGTTGAAATGTTCTTTTCATAAAATATAAGTTTGAATAAAGACTTATGTCTTGCTTTTCAAAGCGTGTGCAAATATACGCAAAGTTTTATTTTAGACAAGTGTTTTTAAAAAACAATCAAACAAATTTAAAAAGAAGTTTGATAGCAATAAAAAGTTATTGAAATTCAGAAAACAATACTCAAAAATAATACAAGTTAAAATATATAACAAAAAAAAACCTCCAAACTGTTCTCCATCTTTCTTCATTTATACTGATTAGTTTTTCTTAACTTTGAAAAAAAAATACAGATGTTTCCTAAGATCATAAAACTCATTCTCGCAGCTTTTACAGTAGCCTATAGTGTATATCAATTTGTAGAAGGTGCTATTGGAAATGGGATTTTCCTACTCCTTATTGCAGGAATGTTTATTCTACTTTATTATAAAAACGAATTTATTTTACTTGCCTTTCTACAATTGCGGAAGCAGAATTTTGAAGGTACAGTGAAGTGGCTCGACCGGATTTCGAATCCAGAGCAGAATTTAGTCAAAAAACAACAAGGGTATTTCAACTATTTACACGGTATCATTCTTTCACAAACGAACCTCACCAAGGCAGAGAAATATTTCAAAAAAGCCCTAGAATTAGGTCTTTCTATGGATACTGATTTGGCAATGGCGAATTTGAGTCTTTCTGGAATTTACATGCAGAAAAGAAGAAAAAGAGAAGCTACTCTTTTACTCAACAAAGCTAAGAAGCTCGATACTCAGGGCATGTTGACAGGGCAAATTAAAGAAATGCAGAAGCAAATGAAGCGGATCTAAGGACCTACTGCAACAGCCTTCGGTAGCTTAATGTGGTACAACTTTCGAGATTTATTATTCAAATGATTTTGCAACAACCATGGGTTGTGTATTTTAATCTGTTTATAAGTAACCCCCATTGTCTTGGCAAAACTGGCAATGTTAGTTATTGCTGTATCTACTTCGACCGTGTATACCGGAGCTTCGGTATATAAATCTTGTGCTTCAAATACAAAACCGTACTGAGCGGGATTCGAAAGAATTTCTTTCATGGCCAACACCCGAAATACATAGCGTTTGGTTTCGCGATTCAGTAATAGATCGTAATAGGTTTCGACTTGTTGCTTTTCTAACAAGCGATTGATCCCAGAAATCCCACGATTGTAAGATGCTGCCGCTAAAGTCCAAGAGCCAAGCTTCTTTTTCGCCTTTTTGAGGTAGACACAAGCCACACGAGTAGCATTTTCGATATGATAGCGCTCATCGACATTAGAATTGACTTCAAGTCCCATTTCTCGTCCTGTGGTTTTTAGGATTTGCCAAAAACCTTTTGCACCTGCTGGAGAGTTTACATTTTCTAGTCCGCTTTCAATTACCGCTAAATATTTAAAATCATCCGGCACACCTTCTTCCTTAAGAATACGTTCGATCATAGGAAAGTATTTATTACTCCGTTTGATCATCAACATCATGTTGGACTGCCAATAAGTGTTTACCAAGAGCTCCTTGTCCATCCGCTCACGTAAGTCTGGTTCGTCCAGAAATACGGTCTCTCCTGCTAACACATATTGTGACTCAATATCTAGGGCATAAACCTTAGAAGGATCACTTAGACCATAAGACTTGAAAGCACTTTTTGGTTGTAAAAAACTTGTACTTACAAACAGTAAACTACCGACAACAAGTAAAGTTCCGAGAATGATTTGGTTTTTATTTTTCATTGACATAAGTTAAGATAATAGTTTGGGTAATTCTGTATTGAACCATTGGTGCTTTGCTAAAATCATAGCATGAGCTCCCTCTGGCAAGGAGTGAAGATAAGATGTTTTTATGATATTCTTGAATGGAAACATGGTGTCTTTCTCTCCATGAATGTGAATGACTTCTGGATCAAACACTTCCTGTTCCCAATTCACCAGCGTATGTATTGCCCACTTGAGGTACTTAGGATCGCGTTCAGATAAGTATTTTTGATACAAACCAACTTTACGCTCTATAGAAGATCCAAAAACAAAAAGAGCTAAGCTTTCCAAATTCTTTACCCATTGCGTAGGGAGCAACTTATGTGCATTGGTTTTTTTAGAAAGGATCATTGAAAGGGGTAGCTCCTTGTAGGATTTGACACTCGATACCGCCACAACCTTATAACAACTGATGTGCTTCGCCATTTCTTGAACTAATACACCTCCAAAAGATACGCCAAGTAATATGGGGTCTTTATGCTGTATGCGTTGGCACATACGCTTTGCATAATCTTCGATAAGCTCTTCGTCTTCGGGTGATATCCATGATAAACAAACTACTTCAAAAAACTCTGAAAGGTTAATAAACTCAAAGATTCGAGGGCTTGCAGCCATACCCGGCATTAAATATAAGCCACGTTTTTCAGAGCGTTTTTTCATTATGTTTTGTTTAGCAAATATGTTGTATCTTTGTACTCCGTTTTGTAAATAATAGCAAAAATAACATCTTTTGTTATTCATTTCACACTAAAAATAGATTTTGGGCTTTAAATTTGAATTAAACTAAATCAATACCTATGAGTCAACTTACACTCGAAAATAATGAATTTTTACGTCAATTTGAAGTTGTTGTTAATGGATCTATGGCTCGTATTGAATACGCAGAGCAAGAACGTAAAATCTTCCTTACCAAGTTAATCGTTCCTGAAGATTTAAACACGACAGAATTCAAAGATGAATTCATCAAAACAGTTCTTGATTCTGTTGCCGAAAAAAACATGCGTGTTGTCCCTACCAGCCCAGAGATTGCTGGATTTCTCAGAAAGAACAAGCGTTACAAAGAACTTTTACCAGTAGGTATCAAGTTATAGTATGCCAATCCGTACAAAACCTTCTTCATCAATTGTCTCTAACACTGCCGTGTGCATTGTATTGACTAAACTTGGATCCCAAGGCATTCGTACTTTTACATAGTTATCCGTAAAGCCAGTAATATATCCTTTCTTATTTTCGCCTTCAAAAAGAACAGTGCGTTCTGATCCGAGTTGCGCACTATAAAAATGATGCCTTTTCTTCACAGAAAGACCTCGAAGCATTTTACTACGCTTGGCACGAATATGCTGTGGAACAACATCTTCCATAGATGCAGCAGCAGTATTTGGTCGCTCCGAATACGTAAATACATGCAAATAGGAAATATCCAAATCTGCTAAAAATCGATAGGATTTCAAAAATTCTTCTTCAGTTTCTCCCGGAAAACCTACAATCACATCGACACCTATACACGCATGGGGCATGGCTTTCTTTATTGCCTTAACCCGGTCAATATATAGCTGTGATAGGTAGCGGCGACGCATTCGTTTCAATATAACATCACTCCCACTTTGTAACGGAACATGAAAATGAGGTACAAAGGCCTTACTTTGACCTACAAATGCAATGGTTTCGTCTTTCAACAGATTGGGTTCGATCGATGAGATTCGAATGCGGCTGATTCCTTCTACTGCATCTAGGGCTTTAACAAGGTCTAAAAAAGTATGTTCGTGTTTTTTTGTTCCAAACTCGCCTTTTCCAAAATCTCCAATATTCACACCCGTAAGAACAATCTCTTTGATGTCTTGAGCAGCAATGTTCTTTGCATTTTCAATAACATTTTCCAAGGCATCGCTTCTCGAAATTCCACGAGCCAACGGAATTGTGCAATAGGTACATTTATAGTCACAACCGTCCTGAACTTTCAGAAAAGCACGTGTTCGGTCATTGGTAGAAAAACTACTGGTGTATTGGGTTACGGTTTCTATAGCACAGGAATGCACAGCACCTTCTTCCTTCTTGGTAAGATCATCTAAATATTGAGTTAATTTAAATTTCTCTGAAGCCCCTAAAACCAAATCTACTCCACTAACCTCAGCCAACGCCTCGGGTTGTAATTGAGCATAACACCCTATTGCTGCGACAAAAGCCTCTGGATTTTGTCGCAATACTTTGGCCACCAAAGCCTTGAAACGCTTATCAGCATTTTCGGTTACTGAACAGGTATTGATAACATATACATCGGCAGCTTCTTCAAAAGTAACACGAGTATAGTGCTCTTCTGAAAAATCCCGAGCAATGGAAGCTGTTTCTGAAAAATTGAGTTTACAGCCCAAGGTATGAAAAGCCACACGTGTCTTTTTTACTGCTGCAGGGGTATTGATGGTTAATGAATCCAAATTGTATCTAAAAAAGGTTAATTTTGGAACAAATATACTACTTTGATTTTCAACTTCAACTCCATTGTACCTTCCTCGATATTGCACAAAATTTTGCCATGTATTTGTTTGTTATTACTTGGCTGTACATCCGATGTTAAGGAGTTTGAACAGCAAGTTTTTCGATATAACGAATTTAGAAACATAACCTCCCTCGATCCTGCTTTTGCGCGTAACCCACAAAACATATGGCCCATTCAACAACTATTCAACGGCTTAGTACAGCTAGATGATTCCTTAAACATTCAGCCAGAGATTGCTGATGCATGGAAAATCAGTACCGATGGAAAAACCTACACCTTTTCGTTGCGAGAAGATGTATATTTCCATAACTCCATAGTTTTCGGATCTGATAAAACACGAAAAGTTACTGCTGAAGATTTTGTGTTCAGTTTTGATCGACTAAAAGATGAGAAAACTGGCTCTCCCGGAGGATGGGTTTTACAGAATGTAAAGCAATATACAGCCATAGACAAGCATACACTTCAGATTGAGCTCAAACAAGCCTTTCCTGCTTTCCTTGGGCTCCTAACAATGCGTTATTGTGCTGTGGTGCCTCATGAGGGAGTCGAATACTACAAAGAAGACTTTAGAGCAAACCCTATTGGAACAGGTCCTTTTCAGTTTAAGAAATGGGAAGAGGATGTAAAACTTGTTTTACGTAAAAACAAGCGCTATTTCGAAAAAGATTCACTGGGGCAGCAACTCCCCTATTTAGAGGCAATTGCAATTCGATTTTTACCTGATATTCAAAGTGAATTCATGCTGTTCACTCAGGGGAAATTTGATTTCCTAAACTCCCTAGACACTTCTTATAAAGATGATCTACTCACACCCCAAGGGGAATTACAAGAAAAATACCAAGAGCATATTCGAATGGAAAAAGGGTCTTACTTAAACACCGAGTATATTGGTTTTTACTTAGAAGCCGATAATAAGGCGGTCCAATCCCGAAAAATACGGAAGGCAATGAATATTGGTTTTGATCGTAAAAAAATGATTCTCTTTCTCAGAAACACCATTGGTTTTCCTGCATTTCAAGGTTTTATTCCCGAGGGGCTTCCCGGTCATGGAGATCAAAACCTCAACGAATACAATCCAAAAATGGCGCAAGCTTTGGTTCAAGGATTTATTGAGGAGCATAACGAGCAACCCAAAATAAAACTGGCTACCGATGTGAATTATTTGGATATTTGCGAATATTTGCAACGCGCCTATCAAAACATTGGCATCGAAGTTACTATTGATTTAATGCCCACGGCTACGCTACGTCAAGCCAAAAGTTCTGGAAATTTAGAAAGTTTTCGAGCGAGTTGGATTGCTGATTACCCAGATGCAGAGAATTATTTATCTTTGTTTAATTCCAAAAACTTCTCTCCATCCGGACCCAATTACACCCACTTTACGAGCGCTGAATTCAACGAATTATACCAAGAAACAATGACTGTTTCTAACCCTGAAGAGCGCATCGGATTATACAAAAAAATGGATCGCCTGATGATGTCACAATACCCAATAATCCCCTTGTATTATGATCAAGCCATACGCTTTACTCGAAAAAATGTACAGGGTTTGGAAATGAATGCAATCAATCTTTTAAACTTAAAAAAAGTACGGAAAACAACTAAACGATGAAGTTCAATCGATTAAGGACTAACGATCTTTTCTCCATACAGCTGACTGTTCAAAAACAGCTTGAAGAATTGCAACATCAAGATCTGAAAGTAGTTTCCCCTTGCGTTCCATCATAGCAACGTTTGATTCCATAGCTTTTGGAAAAGTATGCGTCTGAAAACCTTGTGCTCCTCCATAACTAAAACTAGGAATAAACGTTCTTGGAAAACCAGTACCAAAAATATTAGAATTGATTCCAATTACAGTTGCTGTATTGAACATGGAATGAATTCCGCAACGACTGAAATCGCCCATCAAAAGTCCACAAAACTGTAATTCTGATTTGGCGAAGTTCTTTGTTTCATAATTCCAAATCCGAACTTTTCCATAATTATTTTTCAGATTAGAAGCATCGGTTGCAGCACCAATATTACACCATTCACCAAGGACAGCATTTCCTAAAAAACCGTCATGCCCTTTGTTCGAATTTCCAAGAAAAAGAACATTATTCAACTCTCCTCCTACTTTAGAATTAGGCCCGATGGTTGTGCCGCCGTAGATCTTAGTTCCCATTTTGACCAGCACCTTCTCGCAAAGCGCAATTGGACCACGCAAAAGAGAACCTTCCAAAATTTGAGCATCTGACCCGATATAGATAGGGCCATCAGTAGCATTTAGAACTGCACAAGAAACTTGAGCTCCTGGCTCAATAAAAATACGTTCCGGATGAATCAAACGATTGGAATCGTCCAATGGCTGAGAAACTTTATCGTGCGTAAGGCGATCAAAATCCATTACTAAAACTGCTGCGTTTTTAGAAAATAAATCGGAAGCGTTTTCGATATGCACTAGCGCTCCTTTTATCACAACCGCATCAAAAGATGCAATATCATTTGGCAAATCAGAATGCGTTGTGCAAAATACAACCGGCTTGTTTTCACAAACCAAAACCTGGTTTTCTTTTAATTCTTTTATTTGATCAACAAGAATCTGAGTGGGAATATAACTAGGGTTTATAAAATAATTGAGTGCAGTTCGTTTGATAGCAAATTTGGGAGCTAAGTACGCTTGGGTTGCATAAGAACAAGTTGTGTTTAAAAAAGCATTCCACTTTTCAATTAAGGTATCGATGCCGATTCGAAGCTCAGCAACCGGACGAATATAGGTGAAAGGCAATAGCTGAGACCGCTCGGGGCCATCAAAAAGAATAGCATTAATTTGTGTTGACATAGATCTAATTATACCCTAAGGGTGTTGCAGTATATAGCGTAAATGAATTTTCAAATTTATGTTTTTTTGAAGAGTATTCCTTTTAAAAAAACTCAAAAAAAAAGCTGCCTAAATGAATAGACAGCTGTAAGGTATAAGGTCGAAATACTATTCTTCCTTTTTGAACTTAGAATATTTATTTTTGAACTTATCAATTCTACCTGCAGTATCAACCAATTTGGTCTTCCCAGTGTAGAAAGGGTGCGATGTTCTTGAAATCTCAAGTTTGATTAAAGGATACTCTACTCCCTCAACTTCAAGAGTCTCTTTTGTGTTTACTGTTGACTTTGTTAGAAAGACATCTTCGTTAGACATATCTTTAAAAGCTACTAGTCTATAATTCTCTGGATGTATACCTGCTTTCATAAATTTATTTTTAAAACGTCTGCAAATGTAATAGTTTTTTCTAAATTTAACCAACTAAACTCAGCAAATAATTAAAACGAATTTTATGGAAGACCAAAATCTAGAATTAAAAAAGTACATCTCACAATACGGAGCATTATTAGGCGGCATCTCTGTTGTCTTCGGTCTAATGCTTTTCTCCATGGATATGCATTACCAAAACGAGACAAGCACTACTATTGTTAGCCTTGTACTTACATTGGGCGTTATTGTTTTTGCTCAATACAGCTACCGAAAAGACAACGAAGATTATATGTCCTTGTCACAAGGTATAAAAATGGGGCTTGGAATGGGAGCTATAAGTGGTCTCATCAATGTGGCTTATTTTTTAGTGCTTTCTAACGTACTTGATCCGGAAATGATGAACAAGGCACTCGAAATGGGAATGAATCAATTCTTAGATCAAAATCCAGAAGCAAGTCAAGATATGATCAATCAAGTAGAATCAATGCAAGAAAAATTTTCTGGCCCAATTATTAGTAGTAGTTTTCTTATTATTGCTAGCCTTCTAACTAGTTTTGTAATTTCTCTAATTACAGGACTCATCCTAAAACGCAACCGCCCAGAATAAGGCTATAATTTTGTAGCTTTGCACACGTTATAACAGCTATGAATTTATCCATCATCATTCCTCTTCTCAACGAAGCAGAATCACTTCCCGAATTACATGGGTGGATTCTATCCGAGTTGAACGCTACAAACCTGACCTTTGAAATCATTTTCATTGATGATGGTAGCACCGATAATTCGTGGGAAGAAATTGAAAAATTACACCAATCCCATAGCGCAACCTATGGGATTCGTTTTTCAAAAAACTTTGGGAAATCGCAAGCTTTGCATGCTGGTTTTGCGCAAGCTATTGGTGATGTTGTTGTAACACTCGATGCTGATCTTCAAGATGCACCCAGCGAGATACCCAACCTATACAAACGCATAATAGCCGAAGATTTAGATTTAATCTCGGGATGGAAAAAGAAACGCTACGATTCTTTATTTTTCAAAAATATCCCTTCCAAACTATTCAACTGGGCTGCACGTCGCAGTTCAGGAATTTATCTACATGATTTTAACTGTGGTATAAAAGCTTATAAAAAAGAAGTCATTAAGTCGATCGAAGTTTTTGGCGAAATGCACCGATACATTCCCGTTTTGGCAGCCCACGCAGGTTTTAACAAAATAGGAGAACAAGTTGTGGTGCACCAAGCACGTAAATTTGGTGTTACCAAATTCGGATGGATTCGTTTTGTAAACGGTTTTCTGGATCTTATTACGCTGAGTTTTTTAAATAAATTCGGAAAACGTCCCATGCACTTTTTTGGTTTTTGGGGTTCGCTAATGTTTTTTATCGGTTTCAGTGCTGCGCTCTATCTCGGTATAGACAAAATCTACATCAATATCGATGGGCGACTGATAGCCGAACGTCCCGAATTCTATATCGCTCTCACCACCATGATCCTTGGAACGCTTTTCTTTATTGCTGGATTCCTAGGCGAACTTTGGGTGGGACAACAAAATCATTCCCAACGCTACACCATCAAGAGATCACTAAAATCCTACGAATGAATTTCAATCAAAAAGTGACTCAATGGCAGCATCCCCCCTTTGACGCTACCACACAAAAAGAAGTTACCGATCTTCTTACAAACCCCAAAGAATTAGAAGATGCATTTTACAAGGACTTGGAATTTGGAACCGGAGGAATTCGTGGCATCATGGGAGTTGGTACTAATCGAATCAACAAATACACCTTAGGAAAAAGTACACAAGGACTTGCTTCTTACTTGAAACAACAGTTCCCTTCCGAAACTGTCAAAGTTGTAGTTGCTTACGATTGCAGGCACAACAGTAAACGTTTAGCAGAAACCGTTGCGGCAGTATTTTCCGCAAATGATATCGAAGTGTACCTTTTTTCGGACTTACGGCCTACACCTGAATTATCCTTTGCAGTTCGACATCTAAACGCGCATTGTGGGATTGTTTTGACGGCTTCGCACAATCCTCCCGAATACAATGGATATAAAGTATATTGGAAAGATGGCGGACAAATTGTTCCTCCTCATGACCATCAAATAATTACTCAAATTGAGCAAACAGATTTCAATGCAATTCAGTTTGAAGCCAAAAAATCTAAAATACATTTAATTGATAAAGAGGTTGATGATGCTTTTTGCAAAACAGCCCTTCAGGTAAGCAAAGCTTCAGAGGCAGCCAAAGCAGACTTTTCAGTTGTCTTTACATCGCTTCACGGAACAGCAATCACCTTAATGCCGCAAGTTTTTGAAGCAGCTGGCTATTCACAATTCCATAGTGTTCAGGAGCAGGAAGTTCCCAATGGAGATTTTCCAACGGTAGCATCACCCAACCCAGAGGAAAGAGCAGCCTTGGCTCTTGGATTAGAAAAAGCAGAAGAACTTGATGCAGACTTACTCATCGGAACCGACCCTGACGCCGATCGTTTTGGAATAGCAGTTCGAAATACGAAAGGAGTTTTTGAGATTCTGAATGGAAATCAGACCATGCTTGTTTTGACTCGCTATTTATTAGAACAATATCCCGAAACCTTATCCGAAAAGCATTTTATTGGCTCTACTGTAGTTTCCAGTCCAATAATGCCTGTTTTAGCATCACACTTTGGAGTAGAATGCAAACTGGGGTTAACCGGTTTTAAGTGGATTGCAAAGATGATTGAAGACTATCCGAATCAAACTTTCATTGCCGGAGGAGAAGAAAGCTATGGCTATATGGTCGGGCATCAGGTGCGAGATAAAGATGCAATTACATCTGCCCTACTAGCAGCAGAAATTGCTGCAATTCAAAAGAGTAAAGGAAGTTCCTTCTACGAATACCTCATAGACAGTTACGTGAAATATGGATTGTATCACGAAGAATTGATATCACTAACCAAAAAAGGAAAAGCTGGATTAGATGAGATTCAACAAATGATGCATGCCTATCGTACCAACCCACCCAAATCGATTGCAGGAATTGCTGTTGAACAAGTAGATGATTTCGATAGCAAGATTAGTCGCCTTGCAAATGGTACTCAAAAGGAATTGGTATTCCCAAAATCCAATGTGCTGCGTTTTATATTATCCGATGGTTCTCAAATAGCAGTTCGCCCAAGTGGTACAGAACCCAAAATAAAATTTTACTTTAGCGTAAATACTAAACTTAAAAATGCTGCTGCAATCGATGCAACAAAAAAAATACTGGCAGACCAATGTCAAAAATTAACTCAAAGCTTAGGCATATAGATGAACTATTTTAAAAAAATATTACTTTTTGCACTCCCCTATAAGCGCTATGCTTTTTTGAACATTTTGTTCAATATACTCTATGCTTTTTTTAGTGCACTTTCTTTCGTAGCTCTCATCCCGATGCTCAATGTATTGTTTGACAAAACACCAAAAGTTGAAGTTGAACCAGTGTATACAGGGATTTTTGGCATTCAAAACTATATAGAAAACACCATAAACTACAAAGTTGGATCTACATTAGAAGAGAATCCTCTGAAAGGGTTGATCATTGCAATAGCGTTAATTTTAGTTTTATTCTTCTTCAAAAATCTATTCAACTATTTGGCGATGTTTTTCATCACCTTTTTACGCAATGGAATTCTAAAGGATTTGCGGAATTCTTTGTATTCAAAAATCTTAGCACAGCCCGTTTCTTACTTTACAGAAAAGAAAAAAGGAGATACATTAGCCCGAATTACTTCGGACGTACTTGAAATTCAACATTCCTTTTTATCCATTATGGTATTGATTGTCCGAGAACCGTTGACCATTATTTTTACACTGATTGTCATGTTCAATATGAATGTGAAACTATCGATTTTTGTACTTACATTCATTCCGATTTCAGGCTTCATCATATCGTCTATAGGTAAAAGTTTAAAAAAACACTCTCAGAACGTACAAAAAGAACAGGGTGAACTTTTATCGATTGTAGAGGAATCTTTAGGTGGGTTAAGTATCATCAAAGCCTTTAGTGCAGAGGGACGGTTTATATCTAATTTTTTTCAGTCAACAACAAGTTTTTTTAATTTCTCAAATAAATTATTGAACCGACAAAACCTTGCTTCCCCTCTCAGTGAGTTTATGGGAATTGGAGTTATTGGAGGTCTACTTTGGTTTGGAGGATCAATGGTGTTGGTCGACAAAACACTCGATGGAACTACGTTCATTGTTTTCATCACCTTGGCTTATAATATCCTTACACCAGCCAAAGCAATCAGCAAGGCATCCTATGCCATTAAAAAAGGAGATGCCGCAGCAGAACGTGTTATAGAGATACTCGAGGCATCAAACGAACTCACCGACCATCCAAATGCTAAACCAATTAATGAATTTAATTCAGAAGTTCATTTTGATAAAATTGGTTTTCGATACGATACTGCACCCGTACTTAAAGCCTTTTCATTGAATCTTAAAAAAGGGCAGACCATTGCTTTAGTAGGGCAATCGGGAAGTGGGAAAACTACGGTTGCCAATTTACTGAACCGCTTTTATGATGTACAAGAAGGAAGTATTCAGATTGACGGAATGGACATCAAAGAAACTACGACGGAATCACTACGTAAATTGATTGGGGTGGTTACCCAAGATTCAATCTTGTTTAATGACAGTGTTCAAAACAATCTACTGATCGGAAATCCGAACGCAACGAACGAAGAAATTATCGAAGCTGCCAAAATAGCGAATGCGCATGAGTTCATCGAAACTTTGCCAGAGGGATACCACACCAATATCGGCGACCAAGGAAACAAATTATCTGGGGGTCAAAAGCAACGCCTTTCTATTGCGCGTGCTGTTCTCAAAAACCCTCCAATAATGGTATTGGATGAAGCAACCTCAGCCTTGGATACTGAATCCGAAAAACTGGTTCAAGAAGCGTTAGAAAACCTAATGAGCAACAGAACATCCTTGGTTATTGCACACCGTCTTTCGACCATTCAAAAGGCAGATCAAATTGTAGTGATGCAAAAGGGTGAAATCATTGAAATGGGCACCCATGCCGAATTAATCAGCAACAACAGCAACTACAAGAAATTAGTTGAAATGCAGTCGCTCTAATACATCTTAAGATAATCTTTACACCTTAAGAACAAGGCAACCAAATCGATAAAGTCAATTCGGTTAAACTATTTTGTACTTTTAAAGTCAAAGCATTAAACACTTTTAGTTGGAAGAGCAAACTCTTTTAGTACATGCCTTACAAAATTCAGCAACGCAAGAAGCTGGGTTCAAAACCTTGATCAAGGAATATCAACAACCCTTGTATTGGCATATTCGTAAAATTGTTTTTGACCATGAAGATGCTGATGACGTATTACAAAACACCTACATCAAAATATTTAAAAACATTAAAAACTTCAGAGGAGAAAGCAAGCTCTTCAGCTGGATGTATCGCATTGCTACCAACGAAGCTTTAACCTTCATCAAGCAGAAGTCAAGAAAATTAGGACTATCACTAAATGAATTCAACGAAAAGCAAGTGAATCAATTGGAGGCCGATGTGTATTTTGAAGGAGACGCAATTGCGTTGAAATTACAGTTGGCTGTGGCAAATCTGCCAGAGAAACAACGTCTTGTTTTTAATCTTAAATATTATGAAGAGTTAAAATACGAAGAGATTTCAGAGATTCTAGAAACCAGTGTTGGTGGATTAAAAGCCTCTTATCACCATGCAGTAAAAAAAATAAAAAATGAACTTGAACAATAAAGATCATGGCTATAAAGTTCCCGATAGCTATTTTGAGAACCAAAGCGAGCTACTAGAAAACCTAGGGGAAATTGCTAAAGTTCAATCAACCTTTAGCGTTCCGCCTGCGTATTTCGAAAAGTCTGAGCAGCAGATTTTTGAATTACTGAGTAGCAAACCAAAATCGCGAATTGTGCGATTGATTCCTTATGCAGCCACTATTGCAGCTTCTTTGACTCTTGCTTTACTAATCAATTGGCCGGAACAAGAATTAGAAACTGCAGCAGCAGTAGAGCGCTATTTTGAAGAACAAGAAAGCCCATTGACGACCATTGAACTTTTGGAACTAAACCCTCTGGAAGATTTCAATTTTAAAACCATTGCCTTTGAAAACCTAGCTCAAGAAACTGTTTTCGAATTACAACAAGCCTATGATCCTAATTTCAACTTAATATATCAAGATTATGAAGATTAAACATCTCCCCCTTTATTTTTTATTAGCCCTAGCGAGCAGCAGTATGTGGGCTCAAAAATCAGAAAAAAAAATGAGTTTTGAACGCTTAAAAGCGTTGAAGATTAATTTCATCATTGAACAAGTAGATTTAAATACCGAAGAGGAATCTTTTGTTTGGGGCGCTTTCGAGCAACATGAATCGGATGTTCGAAAACAATACCATAAAAAAATGCGCAAGCTTAGATATAATAATTTCAAGGAAACGGAAGATCTAAGTGAGTCTCAAGCTGCAGTTGCGCTCGATTCTATTTATCACTTAAGAAAACTGAAAGAAGAACTGGATCAAGCGTTTTTAGAAAAACTAAAAACTAAACTAACGGCTAAGCAGATTTTAGAAATCCATATTGCAGAAGAAAAGTTTCATCGCAAAATGGTACATCGGTCGAGAGAACGAAAAAACATTCCATAAAGTGCGTATAGCTGATAAGGGTGGCGTAAATTTGCAGCCACATGAGAAAAATATTCAGGAATAACGCTCAAGGTATTGTAGATGCCTTAACGAAGATCATTGCTAAAAAAGGAAGAGGTACTCGTATTTTAGAAAAAATAAACCTTGCCAATCCAAAATGGGGAGCAAGAGATCGCAATTTGGTTCACCAAGCTACCTATGAAATACTTCGATGGAAAAGCTACTACCGCTTTTTAAGCACCACCGAAGGCGCTACGGAAGAAGCTGAAAAACCATGGAAGCTACTCGGTGTTTGGCTGGTTCTTAACGAAGTTGAAATTCCTGAATGGGAAGAATTTAAAAACTTAGATGTGGAGCTGATTAGAGCAAAGCAGAAAGAAAAAGTAGCTCCTGAAATTTCTAAATCAATTCCACTTTGGCTTTATGAACGTGGGAAAGCAGAACTTTCAAAAGAATGGAACATCGAATTGGATGCACTAAACATCGAAGCCAAGTTAATCCTTCGAGTGAATCGTATTGTTACTTCTCCAAAAAAACTTCAAGAAGATTTGATGACTTTATTTCAAATTGAAACCCATTTGATCAAAGGATATGACGATGCGCTTATACTTAACAAACGTAAGAACTTAAGAAAAAATCCATTATACCTCAAAGGGTCTTTTGAAATTCAAGACGCAAATTCTCAAAAAATAGCCCCTTTCACCCAAGTCAAACCAGGGATGAAGGTTATAGATGGATGCGCAGGAGCCGGAGGTAAAACACTACACCTAGCTTCCTTGATGCGAAACAAAGGAGAGATTATTGCTCTCGATGTAGAAATTGATAAGCTCAAAGAACTTTCGAGACGTGCCCGAAGAAATAAAGTGAAGGCCATTAAGAACACTTGGGTTCCCGATCCTCAATACAAAGAATCACTCACCCGTTGGGCAGACCGTGTATTGATTGATGCCCCTTGTAGTGGTTTAGGCACGCTAAAACGAAACCCTGAATTGAAATGGAGACTGACGGAAGAGCGTATTTCAGAGGTTATAGAACTGCAACGAGCCATTCTTTTAGAACAAAGCAAATGGGTCAAAGAAGGCGGAAAGTTGGTCTATGTTACCTGCTCCATTCTCCCTAGTGAGAATCAAAATCAAATTGCCTGGTTCTTAGAACAAGAGGAAGGTGCTGCTTTTGTTCTTGAAAAAGAAGAAATTCTTTTTTCTCATCAAACTCAATTTGATGGTTTTTATGCAGCTCGATTGATTCGAAAAGTTGTGAATAACATTCCGAAAACTGTATAAAAAACCTGACTACTTCTGCGGTTTCCTTGTGTAAAAAATTTGTAAATTTACAGCTTAGAAATACGCACTATCTATGATCCATTTTTTTGGTTTAGTACAAGAAGAAATTTTTGCAGTTGAAACGATACAAACCCTTTCAACTGAAGCAAAAGAAAAATTACAGTGGTTGTTTGGAGACCTTCCAATCATTCCTACTCAAAACCTCAATGGGAGCTTTTACGGACCTCGGGCAACAATGATTACGCCTTGGAGCACCAATGCTGTTGAGATCACCCAAAACATGGGAATCGAAGGGATAACGCGTATTGAAAAATATATTCCCGAAACCAAAACAGATGTAGTAGACTATATGCTTGTTCAACGCTTTGAAGCATTGAATGAAAGTGTATTTAAAATAGATGCTAGCCCAGAATCAGTTAAGCCTATTGAAAATATCGCAGATTTCAATGCAAGCGAAGGCTTGGCAATGAATCGTGAAGAAGTAGCTTACCTAGACAATGTATCAAAAGAACTTGGCCGCCCTTTAACCGACTCTGAGGTTTTTGGTTTTTCGCAAGTAAATTCAGAACACTGTAGACACAAAATATTCAACGGCACTTTTGTTATCGATGACGAGGAAAAAGGGAAAAGCCTTTTTCAAATGATTAAAGAAACTGCAAAACAAAATCCGAATACCATTGTTTCTGCATATAAAGATAATGTTGCTTTTATTGAAGGTCCAACTGTAGAACAATTTGCTCCAGCAAAGGGAGATGTTCCGAGTTCCTATCAAACTCAAGCCATTGATACTGTCCTTTCTTTAAAAGCAGAAACGCATAATTTTCCTACTACCGTTGAGCCTTTTAATGGTGCTGCGACAGGATCTGGAGGAGAAATCAGAGATCGATTGGCAGGAGGAAAAGGATCCTTACCGCTTGCAGGAACAGCTGTATACATGACACCATACTCTAGAGTATCGGAAAACCGAGACTGGGAAAATGGTTTCCCAAAAAGAGATTGGCTGTATCAAACTCCGTTAGAAATTTTAATCAAAGCTTCGAATGGAGCTTCAGACTTTGGAAATAAATTTGGACAACCCCTGATTGCAGGATCTGTACTCACCTTCGAACATCAAGAAGGAGATCACAAACTTGGCTATGACAAAGTTATCATGCAAGCTGGTGGAATTGGTTTCGGTAAAAAAGACCAAGCTCAAAAAAGTGTTCCTTCTAAAGGAGATCGCATCATCATCTTGGGTGGCGATAATTATAGAATTGGAATGGGTGGCGCTGCAGTATCTTCTGCAGACACAGGAGCTTTTGGAAACGCTATCGAACTCAATGCTATTCAACGCTCCAACCCAGAAATGCAAAAACGAGTTGCCAATGCAATTCGTGCTTTAGTAGAAAGTGCTCACAATCCTATCATTTCGATTCACGATCACGGCGCTGGTGGTCACTTGAACTGCCTTTCTGAACTAGTTGAAGAAACTGGAGGAGCAATTGATATTGACAAACTTCCACTTGGTGACCCTACCCTTTCAGCAAAAGAAATTATTGGAAACGAGTCTCAGGAACGAATGGGTCTTATTTTATCTGAAAAAGATGCGCACATCCTAGAGAAAATTGCACAAAGAGAACGCGCTCCCTTTTACGATGTTGGTGTTGTAACCGATGATAAGCACTTTTCTTTCCATTCAGAAAAAACAGAAGAAACACCGATTGATCTCGACTTGAGTGCTCTTTTTGGAAGTTCTCCAAAAACCCTCCTGCAGGATCAATCGAAAACTGCAAATTTCAAAGAAATTGAGTATTCTGCAGCTGACTTAAACACCTATATAGATCACGTATTACAAATTGAAGCAGTCGCCTGTAAAGATTGGCTAACAAACAAGGTAGACCGCTGTGTAACGGGTCGGGTTGCACAACAACAATGTGTTGGAGCGCTTCAGCTTCCATTGAGCAACTGTGGCGTTATGGCACTTGATTATACTGGAACAAGCGGTGTAGCCACCTCACTTGGGCATTCGCCTTTGACAGGACTTATTGACCCGAAAGCTGGAAGCATCAATGCCATTGCAGAGTCGCTAACCAACCTTGTGTGGGCGCCTTTGGCAAACGGACTAACTTCTGTTTCTCTCTCGGCAAACTGGATGTGGCCATGTAATAATCCTGGAGAAGATGCTCGTCTTTATCAGGCAGTAGAAGCCTGTTCTGAGTTTGCAATCGCTTTAGGAATCAACATTCCTACTGGAAAGGATTCTCTTTCCATGAAACAAAAATATAAAGATCAAGAGGTAAAAGCTCCAGGAACTGTAATCATTTCCGCAGCAGGAGAGTGTGCAGACGTAACAAACATAATCACGCCTGTTTTAACTCCGAACGGAGGTGACTTATACTATTTAGACTTAGCACAGGATGAATTTCACTTAGGAGGTTCTTCGTTTGCTCAAACTAGAAATGCTATCGGAACTAAAGTACCCTCTGTAAAAGATGCTTCCTACTTTGCCAAGGCATTCAACATGCTTCAAGAGTTAATTCAAAATAAATCGATTAGCGCTGGACATGATATCGGATCTGGAGGATTAATCACTTCCCTTTTAGAACTTTGTTTCCCAAGTTTGGGAGTTGGTCTTGATCTCGACCTGACAACTTTGGGTGAAGAAGATATTATTCGGATTTTGTTTTCAGAAAAAGTTGGAATTTTACTGCAATCGAAAACAGATTTAGCTGCTCATTTTGGAGCTGCAAATATCAACTGTAAAGCGATTGGAACTGTTCGTTCTGATGCACAACTTACAGTCAAGAACTTTGATTTCGAAACTGTATTGTCGATAGAAGAATTGCGCAAAACATGGGCAAAAACATCTGCACTATTAGATGCTGAGCAAACCGAAAAAACATGTGCTTCTGCTCGTTTCGAAAATACAGACAAACAACCGCTTCACTTTAAATTCCCAAAAGACTTTACTGGAAAGTTGAATGCTACACCCAAAACAAAAATTAAGGCTGCCGTTATTCGAGAAAAAGGAAGTAATTCTGAAAGAGAAATGGCCTATGCGATGCATATTGCAGGCTTCGATGTTCGTGATGTTCACATGACTGATCTTATTGAAGGAAGAGAGACCTTAGAAGATATTAATTTCATAGTTGCTGTTGGAGGTTTTTCAAATTCGGATGTTTTAGGATCTGCCAAAGGATGGGCTGGTGCATTCAAATACAATGAAAAAGCCAAGAACGCTCTAGATAATTTCTTTGCTCGACCTGACACCTTATCGCTAGGAGTTTGCAACGGATGTCAGTTGTTTGTTGAATTAGGTTTAATTACACCAGATCACCTCGAAAAACCTAAAATGCTTCATAATGATTCAGGTAAATTCGAATGTACTTTCACCAGTGTAACCTTACAAAAAAGCAGCTCTATATTACTAAAAGGACTTGAAGGTAGCACCCTTGGTGTTTGGTCTGCTCATATGGAGGGGAAATTCATTTTACCACAAGCAGAAGAGACTTATCAGATTCCTGCGAAATACGCATATGATACTTATCCAGCTAACCCAAACGGTTCGGACTATAATACTGCTATGCTCTGTAGTAATGATGGTCGCCATTTGGTGATGATGCCGCATTTAGAACGCTCTACTTTTCCATGGAATTGGGGACATTATGCTGATAATCGCAACGATGAAGTATCGCCATGGATGATGACTTTTGATAATGCCTATAACTGGCTGAATAACAAATAAATCTTGTTAATATCGCATTGTAGTTACTAATACTAGTATTGTTTCGAAATATTTGGGTACATTTAATAACTAATTTTATGTAATGAAACCAACCAGATTATTTGAATTTATAGAGATTCAAAGAAATAACATCCCGCTAGAAAAATGTGTAACGACTAAATATAAGGGTACTTGGGAGAGTCTTTCAACAGAAGATTTTTATCAAAAAGTACAGCAAGTAAGTCGATCGCTTATAAAAATGGGTGTTAAAAAAGGAGACAAAGTAGCTCTAATTTCAACAAACAATAGAACCGAATGGTGTATAATGGACCTCGGAATTTTACAGCTCGGTGCTGTTACAGTCCCAATATATCCTACAATTACAGCACCTGAATATCAGTACGTATTAAACCATTCAGAAAGTCAATATTGTTTTGTTTCTGATGCTGAAGTTCTAAACAAACTCACTACTGTTCGAAAAGACATTCCCGATTTAAAGGAAATATATTCTTTTGATGACATACAAGGTTGTCCGTCTTGGACAACTCTTTTGAGTGACGAACAAGATGAAGAAACACAAGAATTGGTTGTTCGTGCGAAGGCTGCTGTTGCAGCTGAAGATCTTGCTACAATAATTTACACCTCAGGTACAACGGGCGTTCCAAAAGGAGTAATGCTCAGCCACCATAATATTGTATCCAATGTTATTTCTAGTTCCAAAAGATTACCCCTTGAGGCTGGTGAAACACATGCATTGAGCTTTTTACCCGTTTGTCATATTTATGAGCGCGTAATACTATATGTGTATTACTACCAAAGTATTGGAATTTATTTTGCAGAATCAATTGAAAAAATTTCAGATAATCTTCAGGAGATACAACCCTATTTCATGACAGCGGTTCCACGTTTACTAGAAAAAGTATACGATAAAATCTACGCTCGAGGTGCTGAATTAGATGGTATTAAGAAAAAACTATTCTACTGGGCAGTTGACCTTGGACTACAATATGAACCTTATGGGGCGAATGGTTTCGTATACGAATTGAAATTAAAAATTGCTCGCAAGTTGATTTTTTCCAAGTGGCAAGCAGCATTAGGAGGTAATCTTCACACCATAAGTTCCGGTAGTGCAGCATTACAACCGCGATTGGCTCGTGTTTTTAGCGCAGCTGGAATTACAATTTGTGAAGGGTATGGATTGACGGAAACCTCACCTGTTTTAACTGTTAGTGACCTCAATAACCGCGGCCTTAAATTCGGTTGTGTTGGAAAAGCAATAGAAAATGTTGAGCTTAAAATTGCTGCCGATGGTGAAATCTTATGTAAAGGCCCAAACATTATGCAAGGGTATTATAAAGACGAAGAGAAGACCGCAGAAGTAATTCAGAATGGGTACTTCCATACGGGCGATATTGGAGAAATTGATGCAGAAGGTTTTCTTAAAATTACCGACCGTAAAAAACAATTATTCAAAACCTCGGGTGGAAAGTATATTGCTCCTCAGTTGATTGAAAATAAAATGAAACAATCCTTATTCATTGAGCAAATTATGGTAATTGGTGAAGGACAGAAAATGCCAGCTGCACTTATTCAACCTGCATTTGACCATATTCAAACGTGGATCAAGGCTCAAAATCTGAATATAGAACCTTCAATGGAAGCAATCTGCTCCAGTCCAGAGGTTATCGATGCAATACAGCAAGACCTTAACGAATACAACCCAACTTTTGGGAAATGGGAACAAGTGAAACGATTTGAACTCACTCCTGAATTGTGGAGTATTGAATTAGGACACCTTACTCCTACTATGAAAGTTAAACGTAAAGTTGTGAAAGAGCGCTACAAAGAACTCTTTGACAAAATTTATTCTTAAACTATAAGCCCCTCTTTTAAGGGGTTTTTTGTTAAAGTTTTACTATGCACGCATAATTATGCATACATAATTATGCGTGCATAGTAAAATTATATATA
>ERZ807291.1107-NODE-1107-length-44489-cov-8.042738_pt1 | contig 44489 bp, 33 predicted proteins | sample MGYA00521257_ERZ807291 | MGnify/ENA primary metagenome ERZ807291 (study PRJEB31413, sample SAMN03169783) | marine metagenome | biome: Marine; feature: Water; material: Subsurface seawater | place: North Sea | collected 2011-04-28 | depth 1 m m ...
AAAGAAGAAAGAGAAATTAAATATCTTACAAATTATGATGAGAGTGTAGCACATCTATTATATTTACCAATAGCAAATCAAACACATGAAATTACGAAGGATATATTTATTAAATTTGGGGAAAGAGAAAAAAAAATTGAAGGAGGCAGGACAGAAGTATATCAAGATTTATCAAATTTGATTCTATATTCAAATAAGTTATCAATTCAGGATCTAAAAAAATTTTTGAATACATGTAAAGATGATTATATTGAATATATGAATAGTACTCTTTTAACTAAACAAACTTTATTTAATTGTTGTTATGATGTAATAGAAAAAAAAATAGATATAAATAAGATTGAATTCAATACAAATCGTGATTTCTCTAATTTATTTTTTGATCAAAAAGAAGTTCTTTTAAATAAAGTTAATAAGTTTTTGACAGGAAGAGAATGGTATAATGAAAGAGGTATTCCATATACTTTAGGAATTCTATTATATGGAGATCCTGGATGTGGAAAGACAAGTTTCATAAAGGCCTTACTTAAATATATTGATAAAAATAGAAAATCTTCTAATGGTAGTAGAACACATGGAATTTATGTTAATCTACACGATTCTTTTGATTTTGATCATTTAGAAAATTTAATTTCAAAAAAAAGAATTGGAGAATGGGATATACCATTAGATCAAAGATTATTTATTTTTGAAGATATCGATTGTATGGGTGATATAGTTAAAGACCGTGATTTAATTGATAAGGAAAAGAATGAGTATAATAAGAAAGCAAATAATTATATTAATTCCAAAATACATTTAAAAGAAGAAAATGATAGTAATAAAAGTTATAAGAGTGAATCAGATGATGATATTATAGATATATCAAAAATAGCACCAATGAATTTAAAAAATTCTTCAAAGGATAATAAGAATTCATTATCTAGATTGTTAAATATACTTGATGGATTAATAGAAACACCTGGTAGAATAATTATAATGACAACAAATAAGAAAGAGAAATTAGATAAGGCATTAATTAGACCTGGAAGAATTGATATTCAAATTAATTTTACAAAATGTTCAAAAAAAATGGCTATGGATATAATTAATAAGTTCTATAATTCAGATATAGAATTAGATAAACTTGAAAAAATTGTTGAATATGAAATTACACCGGCTGAACTAATACAAAAGTGTTTTTTATTTAATAATGTAGAAGAGTTAATTGAAGACTTTAATATATAATAATAATTATAATAAGTTAAAATATTTTAATTTATTATATTCAATATTTGAAAGTGGTTATTAGAAACCGTGTAAAAGAAACTTGTATTAGATGAAAGTGGCTATTTCAACCCATTCTTTAAGAAATCTTCTATCCAAAACTATATTACAGTCTTAGATAGAAGTGGCTATTTCAACCCATTCTTTAAGAAATCTTTCAAGTAAAACTATGGTATGTAAACCAGTTTCTAAAACTCTTTCATTAAAATTTACATTAGATAGTAGTTGATACCAAAAGAGGTGTTCTTCTATCTTGTTGTTGCTTTTTCTTGTTCTTGTTTGCCCTTCTGGCACTTCCAGTCAATCTCTTCTTCTTGGGTTCAACATCACAACTAGTCGCACTTTCATCAGTACTATTATGAGCTAATTTCTGATCATATTCTACTTCCCAGTCAAGGGGTACGTATTCGTCGTCGTCTTTTTTCCCTTCTACTATTACATCTTCTTGGAGTTCAAAAGTGCGTTGTGAAGCAACCATCAGTCGTGCATAATCTATGCCATCGTCACCAGTGTAGTTCTGATCAACTTTATCAACTTCATCAACTTCATCAACTTCATCAACTTCATCAACTTCATCAACTTCATCTTCGTCACTGTCGTCACTGTCGTCACTGTCGTCACTGTCGTCACTGTCGTCACTGTCGTCACTGTCATCACTGTCATCGTCTTGCTCAGATCGGTCCATAAGAGTATGTACAACGGTAGCAGCTGTAGGGACAATTGTAGGACCAGGAATATGTTGAATTCCACGTAGTTCATTTAAATTATCCATAAGACGTATTATTGACTTGATCTTAGGATCACTATTAAGAAGCTCACTATCAATGTGAAGAGTAACAATCGCATTATTTGATAGCTCTCTACCAGCACGTGCGGCAGCTTGAGTGATACTGTCCCATCCGATACCAGAGCCAATAATATCGACTAGAGTACAAGTAGGTACATTACGCCCATACATACCTGCGATGTTATCAATGACATGGTTTGGTCGTGGATTCAAGTCTGTCATTGCCGAGTCTAATTCAGCATCTTCCTTGAACTCTAGGTCAAGTCCACAAAGCAGGAGTGCAAACAATCGCTCATCAAGATGATGATGTTTATCAGCCCAATCAGTACTTACAGTAACTGAACCAAACTGAGCGGGAAGACATATTTTAAAAAAGCCTTTGCGTACCTGTTGTTCTTTTAATGCGATTTGTTCACTTATATCCTTTGATGACCCATCTTGAGTGTCTTTAACACGCGATTGTGACATCTCAGCTTTTCTAACTTTTAGGTCTTGGATTTCTTGATTGATTCCTTCCTTATGCTGAATGAAATATTGCCGAAGTCGTTCTTGAGTGATAGGATTTACGAGGTTATCCAAAATATGACGCATGGGATTGTTAGTCGTAATTGTCATTGATGTTGATTTTCCTGTTGATTTTCCTGTAAATTCTTTCGGAAGAAAATCGACTGGTGTTTCACATATTATTTTAGCTTGAACAGGATTTATCAACGAAAAGTCACGTATTGCCTCAAGTAGTCTTTTTGTTGCATTAAGGAATAATTCTGCACTTGAAATATCTTCCCAGGTAAGATCTGGAAATTTACTTTTAGTAATTTCATTATATTTCTCCTTAATACGGTTACGGACTTTTGGCGGAAAGCATCGAAGACCCGTTGATGAAATATCCTCAACAAAATGACCCAGATTTTCAGGTGTCATACCCTCAAGTGGTTGGAGTGAACATCCAGAGTGATCATACATTTGTGTAAAAGTATTACACGTTTGACCACCCGTCACAACATCAACTTGACAATTCTCGCCAAATATATTGTAATCTTCTAGCTGCTTTGGTGTGAGTGTAGCAGAAATAACAACTCCAAACTTATCGAAATTGTTGATGATGGATGCAATAGTTTTAATATAATGATTTTCATCAGATGTTACATCACCAGTAGCTACAACCTCATCCACAATGGGTAAAAATTGAATGTTGAATCGGGTACTCCAGGCATCACTATGCTCTAGAATTTTTGCTGCAGTGCAAGGATCCACAAACATTGTTGTTGGGAGCTGAAATTTACGTGCGCTGTAAGTAGGTCCTTTTCCTTCATAGTCAACAAGTTGTTTCATCTGTTCAACTAATTCAAGAGTTGTGTCTAATCCACCATTCTCAGCGTACTTATCAGGTAGAAATGGTCTTTTCCTGCTGTTCGTTTTGATTTGTGGACATGATGCATGATTCGGGATGAGAACACAAGCACGACCAAACCATGTATATCCATGCTTATCAGCAATAACTGCAAAGTCAGCAGCAGTCATATGTGATGGAATAACAAATATTACGGTACCATGTTTAGCTCCAGGATTCTTGCTTTTATTGTGATCAGCCACCTTCATTGTTGGTAACAATGAAGCGATAGTTGACTTACCAGAAGCAAGACCAGTAGTAATCGCTAATCTCTTTCTGGTAATTTGCTCTTCAGTAGAATCACTAGAAAGAGATTTCACGAAAGAATCAGAAATACTACTGATACGGTTGATCATATCTACCTGACAAGGAAAAAGTGAAATATCACCTTTTCCCTGGGTTTTCATGGTACTTACTATAACAGGGTTAGTTATACCCTGTGGGTATTTCAAAGAAATTTCATTGGGAGTTACTACAAAAATATCGATAAACTCATCGAAAATACAAGTATAAAGGTCAACTTTGCCTTCAGGAGAATTTGTAATTGCCCATTTTAGTGCAATTACAATTTCATACTTCAAAATACTTGGTATGTATTTATCTTTAATATTTCGTGATAATATCCCGATGACGATGTATGCTAGATCATATGGATGTATTATGTTGACAGTCGCGAGTTCTTTACGAATATCAACAGGTACATCAACAAGTCCTTTCTTCCTATCCACCTTAACGATAAAATCAAGAAGCTCGTTAATTTTCCAGGTATGACTCTTCATGGTAACAACCTGTTGATGTATTTGCATTGCTTGCCCTTGTTTAAGGTCATTCTTTTTCTTCCATTTTTCGAAATCTTTATAATCTTTACTTTGTCCTCTTTGTCCATGAACTTTTTGGGGCAAATTTGGTTTAAAGAGAAAGTCGATGTTAGCTTCCTCTGGAAGAAAAAGAGCTTTGATTTCTGAATTAATCGAAAATTCCTTCGTAGTGGTGCTTAAATAGATGGTCATAAAATGTACCAATGCATTACGAATAAATTTGTCAATCAAGTCAGGACTATATTCCCCGCCAATGTTGATTGGATATTCATTTCCACTTCTAGTAGATGTAGGGGATTCGAAATCGTTATTTTTTGCAATAAGTGTAGCAAGAGGATTGTTAAAAGGCGATTCAATTCTTTCATAAAACTGGGGGCCTAGTGGAGGCCAGCTATGTGAAATACTATTTGAAGCATTTATTACATCCTTCAATTTCTGTTGACTTGTGGATAGCGGGGCATCCTGGGATCTTAGAGAGGGCTCACGCCCTTCGGAACCAGATCCTTGAGTTCCTAGCTGGGATCTTGGAGAGGGCTCACGCCCTTCGGAACCAGATCCTTGAGTTCCTACGCTGGGAGGGGGTACAACAATGGAATTCATGGTTGTAAGCATTGTAAGTCATTTAATTATCTACACAGACTTTTTTTTTTTCAATTTTTTTCTAAAAATATTGAAAAAAAATATAAATGGAATAATTTAAGTATAATATAAATTTACATGGATTTTATAGAAATTGGTAAACGTGTAATTATAACAAATGAATTTTTTGCATCAAATGCTGCAAAAAATATTGCAGCATTAAATGGTTATCAAAAATGGAAACCAGTTGGTATTATAAAAAAAATCCTTCTATTATGCGTCCAATTAATCATGATAATGGTCCAGAATGGGCCATTCCAGATTATTATCATGTTATACTTGATGAAAATCCATTTATGAAAGATCATAAATTACATATATCATTTTTGAATGAAGATGATATAGCAGAAGTAGAAATAATTTAATCAGAGTCAGAATTTATAAATAATGATTTATCTTCATCATCATCTTCATCGGAATCAACAAATTTAGATGTTTCTTTATTATTAGTTTCTTTATTATTAGTTTCTTTATTATTAGTTTGTTTTCTTTCTTTTCGTGGATCTTCCGTAATTTTACCATCTTTATAGCTATAAGTAAGAATATTATCAAAGTTAGTAATTTTTTTATAATATGTTTTTCTAGTATATCCTTGATTTGTAAATGTTCTTAAACTATCAACTATGTCGATAACTAAAGGCTGTGCTAAATAATTACCTTTTTGATTTCTTAAAATTCTACCAACAGATTGTTCCACATTTTTTCTTGAAGTTGATAAAATTATTGTATTTAATGAACTAATATCCAATGCTTCAGAACTCATACTATATGTAGAAAATATTATATCTGCTTCTTCTGCTACATCTAATTTTTCTTGTTTCATGCCTCCAATATATTTACTTGTTGATCCACATTCTAATTCATCTACTTTATTTTTCATAAATTCCAAATGATCTAATCTATCACTTAGAACCAATAATTTTCTAGCTTTATTATCTCTACATTGTTTAATTAATGAAACTATAAATTCATTACGTTCGACAAGTTCAACTAAGTTTGTAATCATTGTAGATACTTGAGCTTCTTTTGTATATTTATTAAAAACCATTGTAAATCTTTCATGTTCCATTGTAAATTTATAAATATTTACTAATATTTCTTGATTAATTTGTGGTTTTTCATAATACAACATGTTACCAATATAGTATTCTAATACAAAATCAAGTTTATCTGCTCGTTTTGGTGTTCCGGATAAGCCTATCATGTATGGAACACTTATCTTTTGAAGTATTTGTGAGAATTTTTCAGCACTTAAATGATGACATTCATCAAAAATAATACATCCAATATCATCGAATAAATCATCTGGATAGTCATCTTTTAAACTCAAACTTTGTAACATTCCAATTACAATATCTTTATCTTCTACATCCATAATTTTTCCTTGAACAATTCCAACTCTTGCTTTAGGTAAAAATTGTTCAATTCTATTTTTCCATTGATTTAATAAAAATGTTTTATGAACAATAACTAGTGTTTTTTTTTTCAATTCACTTATTAATTTACATGCTATTACAGTTTTACCTCTACCTGGAGGTAAACTTATAATACCTCCTTCTTGATTTTTAATTTTAGGTACAACATTTTTTATTACATCTAATTGATAGTCTCTCAATGATCCTCCAAATTTTAATTTAATATTTGTTCCTTTTAAAAAAGCATTTTTGTTAGGTTTCCCAAATTTTTGATATCCATAAAATTTAGGTATACATAATTTATCGTCATTTTCTCTATATATTTTAAAGCTCTTTGCTAATTTACTTCTAGCTCCTTGGATATATGGTTTAACTTTAAGTTCTTTTTTAACTTCTTTTAAAATTAGTTCAGAAATTTGATCTTTATTAATGATATATCCTTGATTACATACAATAGAATTCATTTATATATTATAAATTATTTATACTTTAAATATTAATTATTCAATTATTTTATTTAGTTTTTTAATATTAGTTATATATATATATATAACATGAATAATTTGTTAGAGAATCAATACGTAACAACTACATTAGCAGTATTTTTTGTATTATATGGTAGTTTAGCTGCACCAAAATTACCTATAAGTATTGCAAATTTATTTACAAATCCATTTTTTAGAATGAGTGTTATTTTTGCAATTGCATATGTGACATCTAAAAATCATTCAATTGCATTAATTGCAACAATATCTTTAGTTTTACTTATGCAAATTGCAGATAATGATGATCAAATATTAATTAGTGAAGATCAACACATTGTATTAGATTCTGAAAAACATCATAGACATAAACATAGAAAATGGCATAAAATTATGATGGACGAAGAACTGGCAAAAGGAGAAAATAAAAAATCCGAATTATTAAGAAAGAATGTTGTATCTGAAGATCAAATAGCTACTGCAGTTTTAAATAAAGAAATGGATAATTTACAAGCAGAATTAATTAATGAAAATATAGGATCAACAATTGAAGAACAAGTAGAACAAGTAAATCAAATAAATCAAGAAGATATACAACAAGAGATTGTGAATGTAGAAGAAGAGTTAAGAAAAGAACCAACAGTTATTCAAGAAATAAATGGTGTTCCTTTAGCAAATGATAAATCTAATTTATCTAATTTTGATATGGAAAATAATGAGACACCATTAGAAACTCAAATTATGGAAGCAAAGATTGCAAAAATAAATAATACAAATGTTAAAAGTACAAGAGGTTTAGGAATAGATGAAGATCCATCAACATGTACATCTTGTGCACACAGAGATTTTAATGATTATAAAATAGATACGAATGATGTTATATTACCATATTCAGATAATGGACTTTATAATTTTAAAAATATGTAAATTTTATCTATGATTAAATATAAATTATTTATATTTAATTATGAATTATTGTATAAATAATATTTTAGGAATAAAAAATTATAATATTATATAAGTAATTTATCTAAATATATATAATGGATATACTTTATTTAACGATAGTGATTATATTATATTATATTTTAACGAATAATAATATAGAAAATTTTACTCTTAACTTTCCAGAAAATTCTTTAAAATGTAAATGTGATTTAGATAATGGGAATGATAGTGATAATACAAATATTAAAGATAATAATAATATTGAAGGATTTACAAATTATGATAGTTCACCAATTAGTTCAAGTACAAAACTAAAAAATAGAATATATAATATTCATGATAGCCCATATAGTGAATCAGCTAGTAGTTATTATGAAAAAAAATACTACTATCCTATAAAACCTTTAGATAATGAATTTAAATTTGAAGGATCAAATAGTGATAAATATAAAAATATTGGAACAAATACAGACAAATTATTAAATCAATATTCTAATAATAATATAGAATCATATAAATATATATTTGGAATTAAAAGTGAAATTAAAGATAATAAAAATTAAATATCTTTAAATATTATATGAAATATCCTATAATATTCAAAGACATACACGAAATGGGTTTAAATAAAATTTATAATTTAGTTGAAAATATTGATCAATGTGGTGGCGGTGAAGAGAACTCTTCAGATAATAATCTTCCATTATATGAAAGTGAATCAGAATTTTCCGAACACTGTAGTAATTATGAAAAGTTACCTCATATTTTACCAATTGCTAAAAGAATTATATGTTTAGGTGATTTACATGGTGATTATAATTTAACCTTATCTTGTTTAAAATTAGCTAAACTTATTGATGATGAACTTAATTGGATAGCAGAACCACCAGAAACAATTGTTGTCCAAATTGGTGATCAAATAGATAGATGTAGACCTGATAGAAATAATTCATGTGATAAACCAGAAGCAACACCACAAGATGAAGGGTCCGATATAAAAATTTTAGAATTATTTACAGACTTGCATAAAAAAGCTATAAAAAAAGGTGGGGCGGTATATTCATTACTAGGAAATCATGAAATTATGAATGTAGATGGAGATATGAATTATGTATCATATGAAGGACTTAAACAATTTGAAAGTGAAAAAAATCCAGAAGACGGAAAACAATTTAAATCTGGCAAAGATGCTAGAAAATATTTATTCAAAAGAGGTAATAAATATGCAAAATTTTTAGCATGTACTAGACAAACAGCATTAATAATTGGAAGTAATTTATTTGTTCATGCAGCTATTGTACCAGAACTAGCAAAAGAATATAAAGTTAATGATATAAATGTATTAGTTCGAAAATGGCTATTAAAAATAATAAATAATGATCATAAATTAAATGGAATAGCTAATGTTAGTGATATTTTATTTAATTATAAATTATCACCATTTTGGCCCCGTGTATTAGGTAATTTACCACCCAATGTATCATTAAAAGATGATACTTGTGAAGAATATCTTACTAAAACATTAAATTTATATAATTGTAATAATATGATTGTTGGTCACACTCCACAGGCCCTTACTAAAAATGAATCAGGTATAAATGTGACATGTAGAGAAGATAAAAATGGGGTAAGTAAAGGAGTATGGAGAGTAGATGTAGGATCTTCATTAGGTTTTGATAATTTCAAAAACAAAAAAACTAAAGAATTATCTAAACCACAAGTGTTAGAAATATTAGATGATAATAAATTCAATATATTAAGCGAATAATAATATATTTATAATATTATAAATATATGTTTAAAAAATATTCATATTTAACTAATGATATATATGATTATAAATATGCGAATTATGATAATAATAAGATTATTGAAAATTTTATAAATAACTCTCAAGAAAATAATGATATAAAATATTTTTATACGGATGAAGGCGATGGTGAAATTACATTTTCAGGTATTGATGCAAAATATATAAAAATTGTAGTATTTGAATGGAATGATAATATATCTGCTAAATTTGATGTATTTGTAGATAAGAAAATACAAAATACTCCTGAAGATAAAAGAGATTATTCTTCTATTTTAAATAATGATCCAATTGGAATTGGAAATGCACAATCAAAACTAGATTCAGAAAATGGATGGACTAGTTCTAATAATAATATTGGTGAATGGATGTCAATTAATTTAGGAGAAGTTAAGAAAATTACAGGAATAAAAATGTCAAAAAAAGATAGTACAAGTTATGTTAAAAAATTTGCAATACATTATAGTTTAGATAATGAAAAATATTCATATATTAGATTAGAAAGTGATTCAAATGCTAGAAAATATAAATTTTTATTTAATGGATGTCCTACAAATGTTGATAAATTAGAAAAAATAGGTGAAGATGAAGAAACTTTTGATACTTGTGCATTAAAATGTAATCAAAGTTCACAATGTCATCATTTTGAAATAACAGGTTGTTCAGGAGATGACTTTAATCCAAAATGTAAAGGTACATGTAATATTTATGGAGAAGGTTTTGCAGATAATAATAATTGTGATAGTTCTGGTAATGTAAAGTCATTTTATAAATTAAAAAATCAACTAACAAATAATGAAATTTTAAATATTGATGATTATTTAGTATCTCCTAATGGGAAGTTATTTTTAGTTATGCGTAATACTGGTAATTTAGTTTTATATAATCAATTTAATTTTATTCCTGAAAACATAATATGGAAAAGTACTGAAGAAAAGGAAGTTGATGATTATTACTGTAAAATGATGGAAGAAGGTACTTTAATTATATTTAAAAGAAGTGCGACAGATACTGAAGATGAAAAAATATGGGATACAGAAATTATTAAACAAGAGGAAGAATTTACTTTAATTAACATAGGTAATTGTACAAGTGATGATAATTGTAATCCACCTAAAGTCATTAATTTACCAAATGACATTAAATTTGTTGAAAATATACCTTATACATCAGAAGGAGTTAAAATAGATATATATTCTTTTAATGTAGATACAAATTTAGAAATTAAAAAAATATCAGTTAAAAGATCAGATCAAGAAAATGCTGGATGGTCTGAAGATATATATCTTAAGGGTTTTAAAACAGAACCAAAAAATAAGGAAGAAATTGAAATTGAAGTAAAAGAAGGAGAACCATTAAGATATAACACTCCATTTAATATTCAAGTTAAAACATATCCTGGTGATCAAAATATAAAATTATTAAAATTTATTAAAGCAGATAATGTAGAATCAAATCAAATAATTAAATATAATGATAAAGTTCATATAGTAAAAGCGGATAATCCATATAAAATTGGTTATTTTCCTGTAACTGGTGATGGATCTAGAAAATTAGCATTTAAAAATATAATAAGTAATAATGAGTTAATAAACTATTCGTTTTACATTAAACAAAAACTAGATAGTGAAGGAAATAAAAAATTTAGTGACGGTGATAATATAAAATTTAATCATGAAATATCAATATCTATTGAAAATAAAAATTTAACAGGTAACTGTGGATGGTGGGGTTGTAGAGTTATGAAACCATCTGGATATTTTAGTCACGGTGGAAATGAAATTGAATCTATTCCTTTATTTAGAATTAATGAAAAACTTAAAGAAAATTCATATATATTTAAATTACAAGATGATGGTAATATTGTTTTATCAGAAAAAATAGGTGCTGGTATAAATAAATTATGGGAAAGTAATACTAATTATAAATTTGCATTTAATGGAATTCCAAATAATTTAACAACAATTAGTACTGGTACTGAAGAAGATACATATTTAAGTTGTCAGAAAAAATGTTCCGAAGATTCGTCATGTTCTGCATTTTCAATTGATAAATGTAGTGGCAGTGATAATTATCCTTTATGTACTGGAAAATGTGATCTCTATTCAGGATTTTCAAATCCTGAAAATGGCAATGAAGATAAAGATAATAAAAGTCAAAAAACTTATAAAAAAATTACTGCTCTTTCACTACTTACAGATTTAAGTTTTGATGCAACAGCAGAAGCTGCAACTAAAGCAGTAGACAATGCAAAAAAAAAATTTACTAATTTAACATCTAATTTATTTGGTAGTTCTGAAGAGACAGAAGGTGGTGAAAAAACAGAAGGTGGTGAAAAAACAGACGGTGGTGAAAAAACAGAAGGTGGTGAAGAAACAGAAGGTGGTTCAGGAATGTCAAATGATATTATTTGGATAATTATATTAGCTGTTATTGCTTATTTACTATTTAAAAGATATAATAAAAATTAATCAGATCGTCGTGTATTATATGACCCGCAATCATTACATTTATGACCAATTATATGAAATTTTGTTTCTGATTCTTTTAGACAATCATTGCAAAGTATTTTAACATTATAATTTAGATCTTCTGGCATTGGTGTATTATCTATTTCCTGTTGTAAATATTTAAATATATGATCACAATCTATAGTTGACTTATTACAATAAGGACATCTTAAACTTGAAAATGTACCTTCCTGTAACATTTCCTTAAAACATTCAATATGAATAGTATGTCCACATTTAAGCATTGTAATATTTTTCACTGAATTAAATATTGGTTCACAGCATATAGGACATGTATTATGAAAACTATTTTCAATACATACATGATTATCTTTCAAATCATTATTAATACAGGAGTTACATGTATCACAGTGATAAAAGTTTTCTTTACCACCAACTCTACAAATTCCACATTTATCGCAATGATATTGTTGTTTAGAAGTATCATCATCAAATAAATTACATATTTTACAAAAATATTCACCAAATGTTATTTTACATTTTATACATTCATTACTTACTAATTGTTTTTCATTACAAATAGAACATATGATGTGTGTTATTGTATGACGATTTAATATATGTTGATTTTTTGTATTTTCAAAATGTTCATCATGGCATAAACGACAATCAAATATTTTATTACAACAATTTGTAAAAAACTTACATTTTCTATTATAATGTTTACAACCATAAGTAATATTTTGTTGTAATTCCATTTATAATTAATAAATACATATTTTTATGTATTTATCAATTAGATTTTAAAAACTTTATAAATTTATTTACAATATTAAAACTATCTTCAGTTGTTTTATCATTAAAAAATTTAATAAATTTATTTAAGTCTATATTAAATTTAATATAACTATATATAAATAAAAAAGTAAAAGGACCGCATATATCACATTTATATAAATTTTTTGAATATTTATATGAATAAGTTAATGGATATTTTAACTCTAATTTCTTTATAATTAAATTTACCAAATTTATGAGATTTTTATCACCTTTATTATCAAATAAAATATTTTTTTTTAATTTATTATCGATTATTAGCGAACTAATATGATGAAAATTATTATCTTTATCATGGAATATAATTAAAATGTAATTATATCTAGATTTTGTAATTTGATCTTTTAATACCTCAATATCTATTTTAAAATTTATTTTATTATTATTTAAATAAATATAGGCAACATTATAAGATAAATTTTTATAACATATATCCTCATCTTTTAATTTATTATCAAGATTAAATTTATAATCAATAAAATTTTGTTGGTTTTTATAATTATCTAAATCAATTTTATTAATTTTATTTATAAAATCTAAAAATTTATTCATAATTATATATAATATAGATATTAATGATAGTTCTTATTTTTTATATTTTATATATGTTTCTTTTTTTCAAAACAAAAATATCAATAAATCATCCTTTAGAATATTACTTTATTGATAATTTAAGTAATTACTTTAACCATCCTATTAGTAATTCTAATTATGAATCTAAAATTTGTCCTTTTGGTAAAGATGTTATATGGTTACTTGCTATTTACTTATTTTATAAAACTTATTATCCTGTCAACAAAAAATTTAATAGAATAGTAATTTTTGTAACATTTATATTATCATTATTAAACTTTAATGCACTAACTTATCTAATACCTTATTTTATTTACGAATATTTAATATAAATACATATTTTTATTAAATAATTTATTTGCTTAACATAGCTTTAGTTTTCTTTAATGCATCCATCCATGTTATTGTTCCTTGGGCTTTTGCATCATCCCATGCCATACCAATAGCTTTACCAACATGTTCTTTTAATTTTCTAATTGCATCTCTATAATTAATACCTTCTTTAGCTGCAATAGCTTTAATTACTTCTGTTTGAATAGCTGAATGAGCAGGTGCTCCTCTTTTAGCTTTTTTAGATCCTTTTTTAGATCCTTTTTTAGAAACTTTTTTGGAAGTTTTTTTAGAAGCTTTTTTAGATGTTTTTTTAGAAGCTTTTTTTCTTTTACCTCCAGTCATTTTCTTTGATCCTTTTTTAGAAGCTTTTTTGGAAGTTTTTTTGGATGCTTTTTTGGATGCTTTTTTGGAAGCTTTTTTAGCTCTTGATGCTTTTTTAGAAGCTTTTTTAGATGCTTTTTTAGATGCTTTTTTAGAAGCTTTTTTGGATCCTTTTTTGGAAGTTTTTTTGGAAGCTTTTCTTCTTTTACCTCCAGTCATTTTCTTTGATCCCTTTTTGGAAGTTTTTTTGGATGCTTTTTTGGAAGCTTTTTTAGATGCTTTTTTAGCTCTTGAAGCTTTTTTGGAAGTTTTTTTGGAAGCTTTTTTGGAAGCTTTTTTGGATGCTTTTTTGGAAGTTTTTTTGGATGCTTTTTTGGAAGCTTTTCTTCTTTTACCTCCAGTTAATTTTTTGGATGTTTTTTTAGATCCTTTTTTGGATGTTTTTTTGGATCCTTTTTTACCTTTTTTGGAAGTTTTTTTGGAAGCTTTTTTGGATGTTTTTTTGGATGCTTTTTTAGATTTTTTAGATCCTTTCTTTTTTCCATCTTCAGTAACATCGACTTTTTTAGATCCTTTCTTTTTTCTTTTACCACCTGATTGAGCTTCTGCTTCATTAAATATTTGTCTTAATTGGGCTTCTAATTCAGTAGTTGAAGTAGCGGAAGATACTTCTTGTAAATCACTTAATTTACCACCTTTTTGTGGAACATCTACAACTGATAGCCATTGTGGTAATGATGCAGTAGAAACTGATTCAGTGTCTAAGAAATCAGAGACGTTTCCATTTTTCTTTTTATTCTTTATGAAAATATCGGACATTTTATATATATATATATATAAAAAATTTTTATGATATAGCCATAAAAATTGATTTATTAAAGTTATTTAAACATAACTATATTATTTTAAATTAAAAATGGGAGTTCCTGGATTCTTTTTATGGTTTTTAAAAAAATATAAAAATAAAAAATTTGTATTGAAAAAAGATGAATTAGGATTAAATAATATTGACTCATTATTAATTGATACTAATTGTTTGTTACATCCGCAATGTTTTAAGATATTGGCAGAAAATCCAAATTTGAATGATAATACAGAATTAGAAAGGAAAATGATGAATGAGTGTATAGAGTATTTAAAATACATAATAGAACATGTAAATCCTGATAAGGAAATATATATTGCAATAGATGGTGTAGCACCTACTGCAAAAATAAAACAGCAAAGACAGAGAAGATATAAGTCAGTAAATGATAAGGTTTTATTTGACAAAATTAAAAAGAAGCATAATAAGGAAATTACTACATATTGGAATAATTCAGCAATAACTCCAGGGACTGAATTTATGGAATTATTAACGAAGAGAATTATAGAATTTTGTAAAAATAGTAAATATAAGGCGAAAATATATTTTTCAACTGCAAATACGCCAAGTGAGGGAGAGCATAAATTGTTACAACATATAAGAGATTGTAATAATAATTATAACTATGTAATTTATGGTTTAGATGCAGATTTAATATTTTTAGCTTTAGCGTCAAATAAAGATAATATTCATTTGTTAAGAGAAGCGCAAGAAATAGGTACAGAAAAAGGAAAGACAAATACGAATATATTAAATTATGTTAGTATAGATGTATTAAAGGAATGTATTTTAGAGGAACTAAATGATATTTTATATGATGAATTAATTGAAAGGAAATTAGATAAAGAAAGGATCATGCGTGATTTTATATTCATATGTTATTTCTTGGGTAATGATTTTTTGCCACATATTCCGTCAATTGATATAAAATGTTATGATAAGAAGTGTGATAATGGGTTAGATTTGTTACTACAAGCATATGCAAATACATATGATAATTTAGATGATTACTTAATTGAAATGAATGATAAAAATGAGATTTCTTATAATGTAATTTTTTTACAAATGTTTGTAGAGTATTTAGGGTCATTTGAAGAAGAATTTTTTATGAATATGTATAAATCAAAAAAATATTTTAGAAAATGTGAAAGTGGAGATCCATATGAGAAAGAGAAATATAAAATAGAAAATGTACAATTTAAAATTGAAGATGATATAGAGTTAGGTAAGGATGCTAATGAAGATTATAAGTATAGATATTATAAAAAATATTATCATACAGAAGTAAATCAAAAAGAATCAGTTAAATTTGCTTCATATAAGTATTTAGAAGGTTTAATATGGGTAGCAAATTATTATTTTAATAAATGTCCGTCATGGGATTGGTATTATCCATATGATCATGCGCCTTTTATGAGTGATCTAGCGGATAATTTTAAAAGATTTAATTTAGAGGATATTAAATTTAAATTAGGCGAACCATTAAAACCAGTAGAGCAGTTATTATGTGTATTACCATCAAAATCAAATTATCTAGTTTCAAATGATGTTAAAAAATTAATGACAGATGATAAATCTCCATTAATACATTTATTTCCGCAAGAATTTGAGATAGATCTACTTTATAAAAATAAGTATTGGCAAGGAATACCAATACTTCCAGATTTAGATATTGAATTAGTAAAAAATACATTACATTCAAACTATAAAAGTATTTATAATATAAAAAATAATAAGGAGTGTGAAGTGTTAGAATTTTAATTAGAATTAATTAAAATTTTTTTTTCTTTTATTTAATTAAATGACAAAAAAATTTGTAAATTTACCACATAACTATAAAAAGCTATTAGATGATTCTAAGAAATTATTTAATAAAGAAAATTTAGAAGGATTAGCTACTAATAACATTTCGTATAAAGATTTAATGAAAATATATACTAAAATAGAAGATTTATGTAATGAAAATAATTGTAATACTTATGATTTAAATAAAATGATAAATTATTATGATAAAAAAAATTCAATGATTGAGATTTTAAAAAAAATAGCAACATTAAGAAATAAATATATTGTATATTATGCCCAAAAGTCAGATTTATGGAATAAAAATTTAGTAGATATTAAAAATAAATATAAAAACCTTTATAATAAATCGATTGATTTAAATAAAGTAGAGAATGCATTTGTAAAAATTCTAAAAGTGTATAAATATGACTGGGATGGATTATGGGCTATAATAAATGTTGATAAGAATGGTAATACAAAAAATATAAGTTTATTTGATGTCGATGATTATGAAAACTTATTTAATATATTAGATAAATAAAATAAATAGTTAATTATTTTAATTATCTTTTGGACGTAATCTGTCAAAAAATGGATCATTCTTTAAAATTTGATCAGGTGTAATAAATTCATCATTTGCTAACAAACGTCCTCTTTCAGCAATGTTTGGTCCGGTTGTATATTGTTCAGGAACAATTCTTTTTACAAAATCTTTTACTTGCTTACTAATTTCAGGTGTGTCCCAAAATTCAGGGAAGAATCCTTTTCGAACTAATGTATTTAAAAAATAATGAATATCATAATATCTATTTGTAGATGAATTTACATTTATTTTATCAGTCCATTCTGCATTTACTTTTGTATTATCAACAACACCATCAATACAAGCGAAATCAAAATCCCATAATTTAATCTGTACTCCAATATTTGGTAATATATATACTTGATTATTAATCTTGTACTTGAATTTATTATTTTTATTTCTACTCTCAATATTTTGAATTAGGATATTATTTGCTTTTAAATCATTATGTCTAAAACCTGGATATTTTGCTTGTATAACCGCTAAAGCTGAAATAATCTGAAATAAAATTACTCGCCACTCTCTTAATGTTATTGTTTTATATTTATCACGAATATATTCCAATAAATCACCACCATCAGCCCATTCACTAATTAAAACAGAAACTTCATTATGTAAATCACCTTTCTTGTGTCTTTTTATAAATTGGCCATATTTTTTATTATCTACTATTCCATTTTTACCTAATGACAAAAATGGACGAATACTTGTATTAAATGTACCAATAGGAAGAACTAAATGTGGAGTTTGATTATTTATAACAAAATAACTTAAAACTTTTAACATCATTAATTCTGCATTTTCAGGTCTTCTTATATCATTTAAATCTCCATAATTTTCACGTTTTGGATATGCAACTATTTTAACTGCAAAATTAGGTTCACTTGGTTCATTGGGGTTAAACCCTCTAAATGTATGGCCAGTTGTTCCACTTTTAACATAAACTAGTTTACCACCAATTTGATTAATTACATCGCCAAAATCTAATATTTTTTTATCTAAAACATTTCTAATATCTTTTTCTTGTTTAGTATTTATAAAAGCTTCGGTTTCATTACTTTCTAAATCAATTAACGACTTTAAATTATTACCTTGTAAAATAGTTTTTATTTTATTAGTTCTATCATGATTATAGTAACTCATATATTATGTATCTAAAAATTTAATTTAATATGTATTTAAATCATTATTTTATTTTTAAAATTCTTTTAACTTTATTTACAAATACATTATTTTTAATCATTCTGCCAGATTCTAAATCATTTATTATGTTTTTTTTAACACATAATGTATTGGCTAAATCTTGTTGTGATAATTTTAATAAAGATCTAGCTTTTTGTATTTCAATACCGATTGATTTAGGGACGTATTCTATTTTAATATCTTCTTCTTCTATTTTTTTAGCATTTATATTTATAATAGAATTACTATTTAAATTTTTTTTTACAACTTTTGTTTTTTCTACTATATGTTTTTTTGCCTTAGTTAAAGTAATGGGTTTCCAATCTTGATGGTCCATTTAAATATATATAATATTATATATGTTTAAATCTATGATCCATATTTTTTGAATAAGTCCATTGATAAATTTATATAATTTTGCATTGCTATATTTTTATCCATACCTTTAACAGACTCCCATGCCTTCCATTTTGCAGTATTTTTAAAATTAAACATAGAAGGCTGTTCAGTATTATTATCACCAAATTTCCCTTGTTTAAAATACTTATATATATCTAAAAGTTCATTATCAGTTGGTGTTTTTTTTAAATTATTTACGATATTTACAGATATTTCAAAATTTGTATTTAGTACATCCATTAATTTAAAATTTATTATATTTTTAATATTAAAACCAATTAATTATAACTATTTAACAATCTTGTTGTAAAATAAATGAAAATTGATAAAACTATAGATAATATTTGAATATTTATAATTGATTTATTTTTCCCACAACCAAAATTTTTAAATAAACATTTATCTTCTTCATAATAGAACAAAAAATCTGGTTTTATTAAATATATTAAAACCATTACAATTAAATATACATAAAATGAATTTAATATACATTCATTCATTATTTATATATTATATATCAAAAAAACTTTCAGCTTCTTCTGTATTGATATCAGTATATGTAGTATCTTCATTTGCGTCTACTTCATTATTATTTCCGTTATTTTCTGGTAATATTGTATCATTCATTTTATTCATATCATTAGAATGATCTTCTTTTTTATCCTCAATAATCTGATTAGATAACGATTCAGTAAATATAAAATCACTACTATTATTATAAAAGTTACTTCCTGGTAAATGTTCACCTTTCATTCCAATTATATTTAATGTATTTAAATGTAATTTTTCTTCATTGACCTTTCTAATAGATACTACCTCTACATCTATTACTAAATTATTATCATTATTATCATTCTTATCATTCTTGAATTCTTGTCTCTTAAATGTATAATTTTTATTTGTTGTAATTTTATATTCACAAACCATCTGGAAATTAACTAATACTTCAGTTTCTATTTCCATCTTTCCCATATGTTCTAATTTTATTAAAACTAATTTATGTCCTTCTGGTAAATTGTTATTAACTGCTTCCATTATAAAATTAGTTATTGGCTTTAATTTTTCATTTGACATTGAATTTTTTATAACTGGTCTATTTGCAAAATTAAAATTATAATATTCATCATTACTTTCATTTCCATCTAATTTAACTTTATTTAATACTTTCTTTAAAATATCTAATCGATTATCTTCAATTGTTTGATCTACATTATTAAATTTTATTCCAACCTGGTTAGAGATTGGATAATATGGACTAAATATTACTTCAAAATGTTCTTGTTTATAATATTTTTTTACATATACTAAAACGATGAGAACTATTAAAACAATTATAATTAAATTATCTTTATTCTTAAACATATATTATATAAACTTAAATTATTTATATTTTAAACAAAAATATAAATAAATATTAATATTAATCATCTGAAAATAATATTTGTTCACCTCCTTCTTCATCATCATAATCTTCTTGTTCAGCGTCTAATGCATCTAACATTTCATCGTCGTCATTAATTTGATTTTTTAAATTAGTTTGTTCATCTTCAGTTAGTAAATTACTTTCATTTTCAATAATTGTATCATCAAATACTTCAACAGCGTTATCTCTAACTTCTTGAAGTAAATCAGCACTTAAAATATAATTATATCTTAGTAAATCAAAACTAGTATATTGATTAAAATTCATATTATAAAAGTAATTTAGTAAAGATAAAATAAAATAAATTAAATGAAGTTTTATATATTTATTTGGATTAAATTCAATTAATAATAATAATTGTGAATATAAATAATCTAATAATTTATTGTAAGATTCTGATAAGTTAACCATATCTAATTTATTTAAATTGTCAAATTTAAAAATCTCATTTATTTTTACTTTTTCAAATTTTAAAATTATGTCAATATTATCAAATATTACTTTTTTGTTCTTACGTAAAATCAACGAATCTATTTTATTCATATAATATTTTAAAATAGGATTTGTTATATTATTATATTTGTATTTTATTTGACTTGAAAATACTTTGTATTGTCTAATATAATCTTTTAAATTATTCAAACTATTTCTTAATTCATTTATTGCATCTTTTTTTGATTCAAAATTAAAATTATTTCTTTTTAAACCTAACGTTTCAAACATTTCCCTTATTGACGGAATATAATTTATATAAATATTTAGATTAGTCATATCTGTAAATTTCTTAGATGCTTGTTTATATCCTAAATAATGTAATGTATTAAATTTAAAAATTAATTTTACATCATTAGATGCATCATATATTTCATAAACTTTATCATTATTATCGGTTTTAATAGAAACCTTATTGTCATTTATTAATAAATAAAAAGAATTTTGTAGTCTATTTCCCAAATAGTCATAATTTACTTCAAATTTTGAAATACTAATATGAAAAATAGAATTATTTAATTTGATAGAAGTTCCTGTAACTTCTTTTATTTCAGATATTAATTTATCAATATTATTACGATTAATATTATAATTATTATATTCTTTCTTCAAATTATCAAATGTGTTATCTTTTATTATATCTCTTACTTTTTTGTCTTTTTGTATTTCTATATTTTTTAGCATTTCTATAAAATATTTATTGTCAAATTTAATTGCTTCCTCATACGATATTTTAAATCTTCTAATTAATCCTTTACTATCATAAATTCGTGCTAATTGAATTAAATTATCTTTTTCATATTTCTTATTAATTTTTTCTATTTCATTTTTTAATATTAATTCAGAATCTCTTTCATTCATTTTTTTACTTATTTCAAATAATCTATTGTCAAAATTATATTTTCTTAATTCATCAATAAAAATAGTAAATTTATCTGGTAATAAAATAGATTTTATACTACTTTTTAATATTTGAATTTTATTTGTAGAACTATTTACAATTATTTTTTTCTTTTCTCTTTCCTCTATATTTTTTAATACATCATCATTTTTGAATAATGTATTAATCTTATTTATAATTTTAGATGATATCATTTCATATAAGTAATTTTTACTATCATTTGAATTTACTTCCATTAAACTATTTATTAAATCAATAATTGTATGAATTACTTGTCTTTGAATTATTGAAATATTTTTTTCAGTAGTATCAGAAGTATACCAGAGTTTATATTTTGATATCATACATGAAGTATAATATATTATATAACATAGAGTTTCTAATTTTGTTATTTCAATAACATCATTTGAATCATTGATTCTTAACTTTAAATTTTTAAAAATTACATCTTTAAATTTTCTAAATAATAAAAAATTACATGTTTTATTAAATTCAAACATATTAACTTGACTATCATTCAAATCTAAAATCATAAAAAATAAAATATAAGTAATTATATTATTTCTTTTCATTTTTTTAAATTTATCAGTTTCTGCACTTGTAGATATAAATATATCATTAGATAATGGAAAAATAAAGAAAAAAGTAAAATCAGATGAAACACCATAATTTTGAGATGCTTTAATTTCACGTTCTCTTCTACTCATATTTTTTACTCTTAATGTTTTATCATGTAAATTTATAATATCTATAACTTGCTTTATAATTTCTTGCCGTCTTAATTTATATATTTTATCATTTCCTAAATAATATGAAAAATTATTAATTTGAGCTACTTTTTCAACCGCTTTATCCATCTGTTTTATTAAACTTGAAAATTTAGTATACTCTTTTATTTCATTTAAATTTTGAGTACTATCAACAATAATATCAATACCAGTAGTTCCTCCATCATATGGAGTGGATAAATAATGTTGAATATCTATATATTGCTTACAACTTTTACATATATATTCATTATCATCATTGGTCATGACATATTTTTTTATAAATTCATATAAATGTTCTGAATGTTTATTAGGATTTTTACTACGTAATTTTGATAAATAAGTCCAATCAATTATATGTTGACAATACGCATTTTCCTCACTTAAATCAATAAATTTTTCTTCATTTTCATAAGGTATTATAAATGTTGGTATTACTTTATTTACATCTTTTATTTCTGGTAATTTATGTACTTTACCTAAAATTCCAAAAATTTTATTTTCATATTCATCATCTTTTGATGTTAAAGTGGGAATTAATGAAATAATTTTTTTATTAATATTTATATTATATTGGGAATATTTAAAAAATTGAATGTAATTATATTGGTAGTAATTGTTAATATAATTTGAATAATATAAATCTAAAGTTTTATAGCTATTTAATTTTGTTATTATTTTATTATATATTTCTTCTAATGCAAAGTCGTATAACTTTGAAATTAAAATATTTGATAAATCTGAATTTATTTCTCCATATTCATAAGTATCTTGTGTAAACTTATCTTTTTCTAAATCAAATACCCAATAATAATTTTCATTATTACTATTATTTATTCTATTTCCTAAAACTTTTAATGCTGATTCAAAACCATTTTCATTTATTTTCCTAATATTTATCAAATCTTTTAGTTTTAATTTATTAATATTTGATTTTTTATCTAATATTAAGACTCCTACTATTTGAGCATAATTATTTTTACTTATTGTTCTAGTTTCTACCTTTATATTTTTATTTGGTAAAGTTTTATCTTCTAAACTTTCAATTCCTGCATATCTAATTACTGTTAATGTTTTTGCTGATGTTTTTCTTGTGTCATAACTAAATCCATTATTTTTAAAATCTTTAAAATTTATATATGAACTTTTTCTTAAATTTAATAAATCATGGTAAAACTCATTTGAATCGATAGCACTTTTACCTTGTTGTACTAACTTATTGATTATTGAAAGTTCCTCTATTTCATTATATACAATCGCTTTTCTATGAACTAATGACTTATAAAACATTTTCTCAATATCTTTTAATATTTCCTTATTATTTATTGTTTTTTTTGAGTAGTAATCTTTTAATTTCTCTATTTTAGTAATGATATATCTAATTTTTGTTTGATCTTTTAAATTTTCCCTATCTGATCTTTTAATTTGATTTGAACTTTTCTCATATTTTTCAGTAATTTTATGATATCTTAAAAATTCATCAGTAATTGGAATTACAAGTTTTGATGAAAATAATTTACTAATTTTATCAATCATATTTTCAGAATAATTTAATTCATTTTCATATGATTCATATAAATTTAAAATTTCTTTTGTTAATCCTTGTTTAATTTCATTTGTATTTAAAATATTTTCAACATTACTAAAATCTAATAATTTTAATTTTGGTAATACAACTTCAATTATTTTTGTACTTTCTGTATTTTGATATATTAAATTAAATATAATTTTTCTGAATTTTTTTCTATAATATCTATCAATTACAATTACTTTTATTAAATTATGTTTATGCTTTTTCGTTTTACCTTTTAAATTCATAGTATTTTCGTAACCTAAGCCATTTAATAAATCTATTGCATTTTTATATTTTATATTCTCCTTATACAAATCTAATAATTTTTCATTGTTATCTTCATTTAAAACTTCCATTAAAGTTATTAAATAATCAAATAAAGACATAATCGTTCCTAACTCTTCACTTTTTAATACCTTATTTTTTATTAAAATAGTTTTTATATTATTTATATTATCATTTAAAAATGAGTTACATACTATATATGATATTATTATCAATTTAGTTATATTTTCTATACTTTTAACATCATCTTTATTACTTGTAAGTTTTTCTAAATTTTTTATATATTTAAAATTGTCACTTAATTTATTTTCTAAATATTTACTATCTATTTTAGATATATCTAAACTGTCAAATAAATTATCTAAAATATTATCTATTAAAATATCATATTCATTAATAAACATCTATCTATTATAATATAATAAAGAAATTTGATTTTAATATTAAATTAATAAAATTGAATATTTCAAATCTAACTATTTAAACATTTATTATTATATTAAAATAATGAATAATTATCAAGAAGTTGGATTAGAAATTAACAAAGTTTTATCTTCTCTTGAAGATAAAACTTTTGATAATTTTAAAAGTAAATTGGATGAAACATCACCAAATATAAATATTAAAGAGTATGATAATTCTAATTTAATTATTTTGTCAAATAGTTTTACTAAAAAAAATGGTACAACACCATTACTTGAAAAAGAATGTAAATCAATTATTTTAGATAAAGTTACATTAGAAGTAGTATGTTATACATATGATGATATCTTCTATAATCAAGATGCTAAAGATTATATTTTACAAAATGGATTAACTGAATATTCAATTCAAGAATGTTTTGAAGGTACTTTACTTTCATTATTTCACCATAATGGTAATTGGAATATTGCAACTAGACAATGTATTGATGCTAAAAAATCTATTTGGACAAGTAATAAATCATATTATGATTTATTTATGGATTGTATTGATATTTCATTTGATGAATTTACACATCATTTAAAACCTGAATATAATTATTATTTTGTACTCGTTCACCATGATAACAAAAATATTGTTGATTATAGTGAATATTTTCAAAATGCAGAATATAAAGAGATTATCCATGTTTTAACAAGAGATAGAAAAACTCATTGTGATATTGAACTAGATAATCAGGATCAATGGACAATATGTCCTAATTTTAAAACACCTACTCGTTTTGATAAGGATGACAATATTCAAACACAAAATTTAATTAAATTTATTAATAATGATGATTCTTTAACAGTAAATATTCCTGAAAATCATGAGAATTTTAATTATCTTGATGAATTGAATAAAAATACTAGACTTACATTACCAGTTAAATGCGAAGGTTTAGTAGTTAAAGTTCGTGAAGAAAGTACAAATAAATTAATAATTATGAAATTTCAGACAAATTCATATCAATTTATGAGTATTTTAAAACCAAATAATAATAATATTTATATGAGCTTTTTGGAATTGTACCAACAAGATTTGTTAAAACGTCATTTAGAGTATTTTCCAGGTAATTCAAAATTATCAATGGATGGGAATATTAAAGAATCATATGATACAATTGGTGTAGTAGATGCTTCATATAAAGTAATTACAAGTGAATTATTTGAGATTTTTAGATATTTGTATGATTTGAGAGATTGTTCACATAAAAATGAAGATTTTTATAAATTGCTCCCAAATGAATATACAGTAGCTCTTTATAAAATTAGAGGAATTTACTACCGTAAAAAAGAAAAATTTATTAAGAGTAAAAATGAAACAGATGAATCAGATACAACTACAAATCAGTACAATCATGGATTGAAGATATTTGATATTTATAATATGTTAAAGAAAAAATATGATATTAAAGATTTGCTAAAATTATTTAGAGCAAGAAAAATAATTATGGCAACTTATCAGAATCAAGATACAGCTCATGGAAAAATCTTTAATAATCTTTCAAATAGATGTGATAAAGTATCTATTAAAATGATCGCTATCTATTTAAATAAAATGTTCCCTAAAGATCCAGATTTGGATGTATATACAAAAGTAAATGCAAAATCAGTATTTCGCAAACAAGCATCTACTGGATTAAGTATTAGCATTTAGTTATTTTATTAATAAATTATTAATTAGTATATTTAAATATATGAATACTAATTAAAAAAAATTGAAAATATTTTTATGAATATATATATGAATTTATATAATTAAAAAAAAATTTTACATGGTATTGTTTGTTTTAATATGTGGCAAGTACAAAGATTTAAATCAGAAGATAATATATCCTGGAAAGGTCTCTATCAGGATAATTTGACCTTCATAATATGTAGATATCCTAATGGATTGTTTAACGTAACTTTATACAAAGACAATAAGGTAACCAGATTATACAATTATGATGTTTTGAAAGCAAATGAAAAAGTTCGGTCATTTGTAGACGAACATGGGATGTGTGACATGACATTATTATACATACTTTTTAGAATATTTTAAGAAGAAATAAGTTTATTTCTTCTTAAAAAAATTGAAAAAAAATAAATCTACATATGTATGGTAATTTTTAGCTAAACCTGTAAAGATTGAGTTCGAATAATTTTCACGATGAATTGGTTTATACTTTCAGCTAGATTGCTGAAAAAGCAAGAACAAAAAGAGCATATACCCAGTGTGGGATCTAACAGTACGAAAAAGAAGGGACGAATGTTTGAAAGCAACAATGACATTCTTACTTTGTTTAGGGCAGGAAGGTGGCAATATTACTACCTGTTTCAAGTTATTCGTAGCTACAAACAAGTATTTAAAAAGTTGGGAACAGATCCAGAGACTCTGGCTAAAAAAATCCCAGCTTCTGAACACCCAGTATACACTATGTTCCTTGTTCTTGATTATGATTGTCACATGTTAATTCATGAGATCCTTATGATCATATTCCAGGATCAACTAACGCTCCCAATCCCGGGATGCAGTGAAAGACGGTACTCCCCTCTTCCAAATGGAAATATCATTCGTTCGCTGTATAATACACCAGATCCTACAACGATCTTAGTTCCATTAGTGAACATGAATAGCCCTATCGCCAGATATGGTAAACCTGGATGCTGTACATTCGATAGTTTCACACACGGTTCGGGAGATATAGTTTCTAAGATTGGTAAAGTAATAATACCGACAGCAATTCAATTGCATAAAACACGCAAGGGAGGTCATAATTTGAATATGGTAGAAGCGATGATTGCCTTCTTTAAATTCTCTGATGCTGAATTTTCTCCACCTGATAAAAAGTACCCTTACAGGGTTAAGATGCAATGTCCAAAAGGAATATCTGGATGTGAAATAAAGGAATGCAATGAACAGTTGTATCTGGATGAAATTCTTGCAAAACTGAGAAATCACATTTCTTACTTAGAGATGATTAAAGGTTATCACATGGAAGACCGCGAAATTGTGTATACTTGTACCGAGCATATTGGTAACACTAACAATGTAATTAGGGCACTTCAGAACAAATTCAATGAGATTGTTATGAAGGCAGAGGAGAAGTATCGACAGGAAGAAAAAATCGCACTAGTAGTCAAATGTCCTAATCGTGATTGCGATGATCACTGGGTTCCATGTGCTACACCAATGCCCGGGGATGTAAAAATGAGATCTGTAAACGGGGTAAGGGGATTAAAAAATGAATACGGTAGGAATTCTGTTTATCTTTGCCAGACAGTTACTTGTCAATCATGTGTTACCCCGGTAAAAAATGATGATGGTACAGAAAAACAGATACCTACCACTTTTTGTTCATTGTGTTCCGGGACTCACAGTTATGGAACAAAGTGTCTCAAAACAAAACGATACACTCCTGAAGAAGAGGAAGCACTTGTTAAACTCTCTCAGGAATGTATTAACCAGTCATTCTGCCCGTGGTGTAAAGAAGAGAATGATGAAATTGTTCCACTGGAAAGAAGTTCAGGGTGTCCTAAGCTCACATGCGGGGAATGCAGGCGGTATTTCTGCTGTGTCTGTAATTGCAAAATAGAGCCAAATACCGACTACGTGTCACTGTACTTTGCAAATGATCGGAATGGGAAATACGTCTGCAGGATGATGTTTCTATTGTTTGCTATTCAGAACAAAGAAGTAAAAGAGACCTTTGATGGGATTGAGATTGTAACATATGGGGACATGCGATGGATCATTGGTACAATAATCTATTCTGCATCGATGGCTAGTAAGTACAATAGTTCATCTTCAGAAATGCAAGAATCGATTAGGAACAGGAACATAATTGATGTTGACGGTACTATCACAATTGGTGTTATTGCTATAGCCAAGTTGTGTGAGGTATTCGGAACCAGGGATCGTACTTATGGGAGAGAACCTCGGGGATTCAGTTTTCTCTTGAATGAGAATCTAGATGTTGCTAAAAAAGTCGTCGATTTACTAGACAATTATACAGCAAATGAAGTTCATCCGCATGATATCCCAGAGAGGTTGGAGTACGAAAAGTTCAAGGAAGAACTTACCACAAAATTGGAGGAAGAATATGAAACGTTGTTCGGGAAGTTGTTCGATGAATAGATGTTATATTGTTAGAGAAATAGATGACATGTAGTGAATTAATAAATATTAAATTTTTAATATTTATTTATTTAATTTTTGTTTTAATGTATTTATTTCTTTTTGTTGATATTTAATACCTTCAATTAACATTGGAATAATATTATCATATTTAACACCTTTATATTTATCATTTGTATCTACTAATTCTGGACTGACACTTTCAACTTGTTGTGCTATAACACCTTTATCTTTATTTTTTGTTACTTTATTAGTATAATCATATCCATTTAATTTCATTAATTTATTAATATTATCAGTAGGATTAATTAGTTTAATGTCTTCTTTTAATCTTGCATCTGAATATGTTATTTGATTAAATGTTCTTATTTGATCTGACTGTATTTTTGCTGCTTTTAATACATCAGTTTCAATACCACTAATATTTCCAGTTCCGCTTCCTTCAACAATTAAATTATTTTGTATTACAAATGCACCTTTTGTTACTTTTTCTCCAATAAGTTCTTCTCCATTATTTAATTCTTTTTCATGATTATAAACTAAATCTGCGTATTTTTCATCATTAGTTTTAGAATATAAACGTATTCCATTATTTGATTCAAATAAACTACTTTCTATATGTGTCCATTCATTATCTTCACCTTTTTGACCCCATTTAGATCCTAGTTTATGTATTGTTCTTCCTTCAAAAACTGCATTATTCTTCACAACCATACCTTTTTCTTCAGGGTCAAGATCTGGATCTTTAGGTCCAGAAAATGTAGCTAAATCTTGGAAATTAACAGGACCTACGAATTCGACACCATCTTTATTAAATGTCATCAACATTTTATTTCCTCTACCATAATCAATATCCATATTTTCTCCGAAAAATCTAATTTTCCCTCTTTGGATATCACCTCCCATAACTTCTAATCCTTGTGTAAGTCCAGTAAAATCCTTTCTATCACCTTCATTTTTATTCAAGTTAATTTGTAAAGATGCATCACTTCCCCCTGACATACGAATATCTTTCCTAAATCTTCCTTGTCCGTCTACATCTAATGAAAAGTTGCTATTAGGTACATCAGTTCCAATACCTGTCGATCCATTTTTTGCAACAATACTATATTTTTCAGTATTATCATCTTTTACATAAAAACCTAAATTAGTTGCACCAACTGTAAAATTTTGACCACTTCTTTTATCTTTAATAGCTATACCAGCAGAACCACCAACTTCATCAACATTTTCAACAGTAAGAGGGCGATCACCCTTGATGTGCATGTTATTTTCTGGATTTGTTCCTTGCATATTTACTCCAACAAAGCCATTTTTATCATTTAATAAGGTAAAATTACCTTCTTCATTGATATACGTATTCCCTTTATTATTTTTAGATAAATATATATTTCCAGGTTCTAAACTATTTTCATCAGCATTGCCTGCATCAATATATATATCGTTATATGCTGTATATACAGAGGCTTCACCTGTTTCGTTACTTTTACCACCAAGGACTAAAGATTTATTTCCGGCTGTATTTGGACCAATTTTTATGGATGTATTATCCCTAAATCTTGCAACTATATTTTTTGGTGTTTGACACTGATTTTCTGTTACACACCATAAACTACGTGCCATTAAATCTGCTTCATTTAGTCCTTCACCAGCTGGACCTGATGGACCAGCTGGTCCCTCACTGCCACGTATTCCCCTATCACCTCTTACTCCTCTAGGTCCTGATTCTCCTGTATATCCTGCTGGACCTTCAAAGAATGGTTCAATTATTTTTTCGTTAAAGAAATTATTAATAATTAAATCTTTATTTGGGTGTAGTATATAATCTTTATTAGACATAATTATATTAATAAAGATTTTTATTTTACACAGGAAGATGAAATGGATAATTTTTTAAACTTTTCTCTTTTATTTGTTTAGGAGTAAGACCATATAATGGTGAAGAAGGATCTTCACTGCCTGCATTTGCAAAATATGGATCGATTAATTCATTATTTGTTTCAGATTTCTTTAATTGTCCTTCATTTCCCTCAAAAGGCATTGGTGCACAGCATATTTCATAGACTTTATTATATTGCCATCTAGTTAAACTATTATTAACTTTCCAACTACACCTTCTACAGCATTTAAAATAACAGCTACAACATTTTCTTTTACAATAACAACTTTCTGTTTGCTGTTCGACTTTTGTTTTCCACGATCTAGTTTTTATTCCTACTATTGCATCATTACCTGGACATAATGTTGGTACTAGTTCACCCTTTAAGGGTATTTTTGGTATACTAATCCAATTATTACAGGATGGATTTGTATCGGTACTATTAGATGAAAATGATTTTCCACTTTCACCTTTAGGACCTTCTAATCCTTCCCTTCCTTTTTTTCCTTTATCTCCCTGAGGACCAACAATTCCTCTTGGTCCCCGAGGACCTATAGGACCTTTTTCACCATTAGGACCTCTACTTCCTTTATTTCCTTTAATTCCTTGTAATCCAGGTTTTCCGGATTCTCCAGAATCTCCTAAATCACCTTTATTTCCTCTTTTACCTTGTATACCTTTGGCACCTCTTAATCCATCTTGTCCAATTGCTCCAGTTAATCCTTTTAATCCAGTACTTCCAGAATCACCAATAAAACCTTTATATCCTTTTTTTCCAGTATCACCTTTAATAATATCTCCAAAATGTTCTATTGTATTATCTAAATAATAATAATTTTTAAACTTCATAATGTAGTATAATTTAATAAAGAAAATAATATTTTTTTATTAAAGATTATTTATATCTGGAATCATTTGGGTCTGAAGGTATATATCTTTTTAACATCGCTTCATATTGATTATTAGGATAAAATTTTGGATATATTCTTCCTTTGTTATCACGATATTTAAATGTTTCAACATTTAATTTTCTTATCATAACTCCAAATTGAGTATAGTTCATCGTGCCGGAATCATTATTATTACCAGTAAAAATTTGCCATACTTTTAAAGTATTTTCACGTATACAATTAGCCTCAAAAATCATCCAATTATTTTCCATATAACTATGTAATTGATTAAATGTAATTGTTCCTTTTCTATCATCTGATGTAAATTGATAAACATCTAAATTTAATTCTGCATTTTCTAATCCCTCCATGGCGTTAATTTGTGCCTCATTTTTATATTCATTATTATTTATTAATTCTAAAAATGTATATTTTGGATCTATACTATTTTCAATAGGAACCCAACAAGGAGGATTATTGCATTTACTTTTATCAATTGGTGGCAATAATGCATCTAAAAATTTAAATTTATCCATACATTCATATTTATGTTTACCATTAACTGTACACCTTCTTCCAATATTAGCACAATTACCTTCAAATTTACAATCCTCTATTATCGTTATTGTTTGACCATTACCATCTTTAATTTCATTTCCATCTTTATCTTTTAATGGAACTTTTTTACATATTTTAGTATCCTTTATTTTATTCTTTTGCCATTTATCCTTACACTCCTTATCATATTCATATATTGGTTCATCCATTGCATTTTTTAATTGTTTACCATCTTCATCTAATTTAGGATTTTTTTTACATTCATTCCCATTTTCATCTACTGGAGTATTGTTAGCTATTAATATTCTACTACAAACTTTATCATCATTAACATTATGCCAACAAGGTGGATTTTTGCAATTATCAGTTTTTTTATCTAAACATATTTTAGAATATTTTGTTTTATTTCCACATTTTTGCCCAACAATACTACATTCATTTGTATCACAATTATTAACATACAATGGTGCCTTATGCCAACATGGAGGATTTCTACACCATTCACTTATATTATCTGCTGGTAATTCATTTACTTCATCCTTACAAATAAATCCTGACATATTTACTTTTGTTGAACCCAAAGAACATTGTTGGCCAGGGGTAGGACATCTCTTACCTGGACATTTTTCTAAAACAGGAACTTTATTCCAACAAGGAGGAGTATTACAATTATCATTTTTCTGCATATTACATATTTTATTGTCACTACAATATTGACCCAGATTTTCGCATCTACCTTCACAGGTCCCAACTGTATCTGGTATTGGATGCCAGCATGGTGGTTTTAAACATTTACTATTTTCATTTATTTTATCTAAACAAATTTTATTATCTACACAATGTTGTCCAACTTTAGTACAAAATTTTGACTCACATTCATCTGTATAAACTATTTCCTCTTGCTTTTGATTAGTGTCAGTAATTATTTTAACTGTTCCGCCAAGATTTTCAGTATTAAAAAATCCATCTGGATAATCACGTTCGGTTTTATTCAAATCTTTTGGATTCAATGTAATCCAAATTTTATTAATTAATCTTTCTTCACCTTCATCCGCTTTGCCATAAAACATACGTGTTTTCATCATATTAACTGACTCATCTATATCATATATTTCATAAGGACAACATTCTAATCGTTGTTGACAATCTCTTTTAACAAAATTGGTCTTTCCAAGACCACATGTTTTATTAACTGATGAATTATCTGGATTATCATTATTACATGTACATTTAGTTTCAATCTTTACCCCTACTTTACCAGTTGGACATTTAATTTCACTAGAACTTGTAAATAAATTTGTCCAAGGAGTCCAACTACAATTATTATATTTGAAAGAAACATTTCCTTTGTATCCAGTCTCACCTGTTTTACCCTTCATTCCTGCAATTCCAGTATCACCACGTATACCCATTGGTCCAGGATATCCTATGGGTCCATCTGGACCTCTATCACCCATAGGGCCCTCAATACCTTGAATTCCAATATTACCTCTCATACCTCTAATACCTGATTTACCTTTTGGACCAGGTAATCCTTTATCACCTCCAGGTCCTAAAGGACCTATTATACCTCTAGAACCAATCGGTCCTTTATCGCCTTTATATCCATCTTCACCTTTTTGTCCTTTAAAACCAATACTTCCTATATCTCCTTCAATACCTCTTATTCCAGTATCACCTATTGGACCGGTCAATAAATCGTCAAAATTAAAATGCTCAATAATATTATTTTTATCAAATTCAATATTATAATAGAAGTTACTTTTATTAAACCTCATTATATTAATTAATATAATAAATTTATATATTAATTATTATTAATTCTTTTACATTCAACACGATAGGAATGAGGTAAACCTGTCTGATTTGACTTATTATAATGATTTGAATTTGTTATTCGATCTGTTTCTGTAGCATTACCTTCCGAAGTTATATATTCACCTTTTACAAGGTCATTCCACCATGAAAATCCTGTTAAATATCCATTATGTGAACATTCCGCGTCCAAACCACCTTTAATATTTAATTTATGTGACACTTGCTTTCCACCGTTTCGCGGATCTTGAACCAATATACCAGGGTTATAATCAAAAATACCAGGATCTCTTACAAAACCATGCATTGTAATTGGTGTACCTATATTATCAGGCTGAACTGTTATATTTTGTTCAGATTTTGGCCCTTTATCACCACGAGGACCCTGGGGTCCTCTAAATCCTTGTCGTCCTGGTCTTCCTTGTTCCCCTCTAGGACCTTTGAATCCATCAGGGCCTTCTAAACCAAAAATTCCTTTTTCACCTCTAAATCCAGTTAATCCAACTGCACCTCTGGATCCATCTTCGCCTTCAACTCCTTGTATTCCTTTTATTCCTTCATTACCTTGATACCCTACTGGACCTATATCCCCAGTATCACCAATTATTCCTTTATTACCTCTTTCTCCTTGTAAACCTTGTAAACCTACTATACCATCATATCCTCTTTCACCTTTAGATCCATCCGGACCTTTAAATATTTGAAAATTTTCTATTATTTTAACATCATAATAATTATTATATATATCTTTTTCATTTATTGAATAATATTCCTTCATTATTATTAGTTATATAAAAATTCAGTAATATTTTAAATATTTTAAAGTAGTATCTGTTTCTTCTGGTTTACAACATCTAATTGATTCACTCCCTTTTACTTTTGGTTCTGTTCCTTCTTCACAAACATAATTTTTTTTATAAAATAATGGCAAGTTTCCTTCTCCATGAACTGAATATCTCTCTTTATATTTATTAAATTCTTCTTGCTGTTCTACTGTTCTAAATTTATATTCTTCAGCTGTACCAACCATTACTGGTTTATGATCTAATAACTTTCTACCTAATGGTAAACCCCTACAATTTTCATTAACTTTAATCTTACAACAAAATCCTTGATAATCATTTTTATCATTCTTAATTCCTGTTAAAACATAATTAAAAGGACATTTACATGTTCTAGTACTTTTATTAAATGGCATATATCTACACGATGATTCATCTATTAATGTCAAGTCATATTCTCCAGCATTGCCAGTTTCACCATCAAATCCTGGGAATCCTTGTCTTCCTTGAATTCCTTTCATTCCTCTCTCTCCATTCAATCCTTGTTTACCTTTAAATCCGCTATATCCTTGTAATCCTTTTGCTCCTTTCTCACCAACATAACCATCTATTCCTTGTTTACCCTGGATTCCATTATTTGTACCCCTATATCCTCTCATTCCTTGATCACCCATACGACCTTTAGGCCCTTTTAATCCAGTTTGTCCTTGAAATCCAGTTTGTCCTTGATCACCAATAGGTCCTATGGGACCTGGTATAAATCGTGTTTGATATGAATAATAAGTACATATCAGAGTAATAAGTAAGCATACTAAACAATATATAATAATATACATTATCATATATTAAGAAAAAAAAAATTTTTAATTCAAATAATTTACTGTTTCTTCTAAGGACTTAATATCATTTTTAGGAAAATCATATACTTCCTTTATAAATCGTTTATAATCAGTTGTATCAATCGGAGCTGCCATATTAACTGCTTTACTTTTAAATAATCCTAAAATCAAATTTAATAAATAATATTCATAAGAAGTAATTGAATCTGACATTTCTATTATTTTTTTAATATCCTCATTTGAATATTCCTTAATTTCCATTGCTGATTCTTCATTCTTATAATATTTTGTTATAGTTTCTAGAGGCATTTCTCGAATTGACTTAAATGATTGAATACCTGATATTAACAATGTCATTTTTTCTACATTATAACTTATTAAACTCAAATCTTCTTCATTATATTCTTTCAAATACTCGTGCCAAATATTATTAGGAACATATATTGTTTTATATGCAGCTATTTGAGCTTTTAATGTTCCTAAATTAATACTCATCTTTTCTAATAACTTATTCTTATTATAATAATTCCCATATAATGGCTCCATAACAATATTACAACATATAATATTATTTATATTACTATCCACTGTTCTATCACTAACTTTCTCTGCTCGTATATCAAATACAACCATATTTTTTGGACATTTCAATTCTTTAATCATCTCTAAATCTTTTAAAATACCATCACCATTTTTATTATATGCATCTATTCTAACACACTTATTTCTATCTGCTATTAAATTAATTGGATCTAAATTATTAATTATTCTACTTTTACCTTGTGGACCTTCCATACCCATTTTACCTTTAACTCCTCTATCACCTTGCAATCCAGGATTACCTTTTATTCCTTTATCTCCCTGTACACCTTTTTTTCCTTTTTCTCCTTTATCACCCTTAAACCCTTTTATACCATCTTTACCAGTCATACCTTTTAACCCGACATCTTTACCTTTTATACCTTTAACTCCCCTTAATCCTCTAATTCCATCATCTCCTTGGTCTCCATCCTCACCTATTGGTCCAGAATCACCTTTAATACCCTTTACACCTTTTTCTCCAGGAGGTCTTCTAATTCCGTAATAAATATACATATTTGATAAAGTAATAATAAATAGAATTAAACATAATAATATAACAATTATCTTCATATATTATTATTTTAGAAATTATTTTTTTAAAGGATCTATTACTTTAATATTCGTATAAAATGTTTTTGCTCTATCATTTGTAATAGATTCTCCCTTTAACTTAAATCCAGTAACAAAATTTGGCCAACTACCATTTTTATTCGTTGAAATTAATGGTATACCCCTACCAAATTTAACATTAAAATCATTCGGTGAATATATTTGACCAGGTTTTGGTCTTATATAATCGTTAAAAGCAGTACTACCTTCTGTTTCAATTTCTTGTTCATTTTCATAATTACTACCATCTAATAAAATAAATTTCAAAATATTATCATTACCTGACTTTCCTTTAACACCTTTATCACCTTGAATTCCCGACTCGCCTGGAATTCCAGAATCTCCCATACTACCTTTTAAACCTCTATCACCATCAACCCCCCTTTCTCCACGTTCTCCTTGATCTCCTTTAATACCACGTTTTCCAAAATCACCATCAGAACCATTTTTACTATTTAAATTCGGTTCACCTCTAATTCCAATTGGTCCTCTTTCACCATTAATACCTTTAACACCTTGTCTTCCGGTGGGGCCTATATCTCCAATATCACCATTATCTCCTTTTTCTCCAATCGGACCATCATCTAGATGACATAAAACTAAATAATAAATTGTAATAATTACAAATATAAATATTAATACTGAAATAAATCTATATATCATTAATATTATTAAGATTTTATTCATAATGTTCCTTGTATAATGTATTTATGTCACTTTGTGACAATGGTTGTGAATACCATCTTGTTTTAGATAAAATTATCCCCTCTGCTGAATGTTCTGGACTACCACCTATATAAATTTTATCTTCTTCATCACCTAATTGTAAATTTTTTAATAATGTTTCTTCTTGAACTAAATTACCATTTATATAATATTTAATTATATCATTATTACCAACAATAGCTAAATGAAACCATTTAAAATAGTTATAAGTTGTATCCCTAACACAATGACCATGATTGCCATCAACTACATTAAAAGTTCCAGCTAATTCTCTATTTTCATTTGATGTATCATATAAACTCTTAAATCTTATATCAATTTTATTACTACATGATGACCAATCTTTAGGCGAAATTAATATCGCTGGATTTACTTCATATTCTGACTTGCGCCAAGTAAATATTGATCTCCATTTTTCCATATCAATTATATTTATATTTATCCAAGTTGCAAATGTAAATGTATTTTTACTTTCTATAGGTATAACTTTCCCACCATATTGCATTCCATATCTTGAATCTGTAAATGCTGTAGGAGTATCAATAAAAGTTATATGATTTAATTTCTTCAAAAAGTCACATTTATTTGACAAACATGAACATGTATTTATATTATTTACATCATCACATAGTAATGTATTTTTATTTAAATATAAATTATTACCATTATTATCATCTCCTAAACTTAACATTTTATTTCCATAAAATAAATATTTACATGTGTTTTTATTATTAATATCATCACATAACCAAGTTCTACTTTTATTTAAATATAAATTTTCATGATCATACTCTATCATACGAGAATTCCGAAATGCATAAAATGATAAAAAGTAAAAAATTGATATTATTAATGATATTAATGACATAAATAAGGCTAATGTATCCCTATACATATATATTATGATATAAAAAAAATTGATAAATCTATAAATTATAATTAATTATACTTAAATAAATAATGACAACTAAAAGTATGGAACTTTCGGAATATGAAAAATTCGAGGCAATGCCTCTCAAAGAGCAATTGCTAAGGGGAATCTTAGCATACGGTTATGAAATACCGTCTTCTGTACAGAAGAAAGGAATTGTACCTGTTATTCAGGGTAATGATTCTATTATTCAAGCACAATCTGGCTGTGGTAAAACAGGTACATTCAGTATTGCTGCATTAGAATTAGTTGACCAAACTAAAGAAGTTTGTCAGGTTATTATAATTAGTCCAACAAGAGAAATTGCGGACCAATCTAATATTGTAATTAAAACTCTTGCATCTTTTTTAGAAAATATAAACATTTCTGGCGTTATTGGTGGTAAAAAATTAGATAACAAACAAGTAGCTAAATCACAAATTATTGTTGGAACTCCAGGAAGAATTTATGATATGATTAATCGAGGTATTATTTCTATGGATACTTTAAAATTATTTATTCTTGATGAAGCTGATCAAATGCTTAATAGAGGATTTAAAGAACAAATTATTGAAATTTTTAATTTTGTCCCCCCAACAACTCAAGTAGCTATTTATTCTGCTACAATGCCACAAGACATTCTTGAAATTACTACAAAATTTATGAAGAATCCAATTAAAATCCTTGTTAAAAAAGAACAATTGACATTAGATGGTATTAAACAATACTTTATTGCTTTGGCTTCTGAACAAGAAAAATACGAAACACTTACTGATCTTTACAAGTCTATTTCAGTTGGTCAATCTATGATTTACTGTTCATCAAAGAAAAAAGTATCATGGTTAGCTGAACAACTGACAAATGAAGGATATCCCGTTTCAAGTATTCATGGTGATATTACACAAGTTGATCGTGATATTATTATGAAAGAATTTAGAACTGGAAGAACTAGAGTTTTGATTACAACAGATCTATTAGCAAGAGGAATTGATATTCAACAAGTATCTCTTGTTATTAATTACGATCTACCAAAAGACAAAGAATCATATATTCACAGAATTGGTAGAACTGGTAGATACGGGCGTAAAGGATGGGCTATTAATTTTATAATGCAAACAGATAGTAGAAATATGCAAGATATTGAAAACTTTTACTCTACTCAAATCGAAGAAATGCCTTCAAGCATTCCTGATTTAATTAAATAATTTTTTTTTATTAAATTTCTAATTTAATATATATAAATGGTAATATTATACGATGAAAAAAATATGAAATTATTAGAAGAAAATATTGATTCTATAAAAATGGATGCACAACGATATGCATTAAATAATATTCTTGAACCTAATTTAAAAGAATATAACGATGTTATGAAAATTTTATTAGACTTTATAAAAACTAATAAAAGAATTATTTATGGAGGATATGGATGGAATGAACTTATAAAAAAAAAAAATAAAAAAGATGCAATATATTCTGAAGATATGATTGAATTACCAGATATTGAATTTTATTCACCTACTCCAGTCCATGACTTAGTCTATTTATGTAAAGAATGGGTTGATAAAGGATTTAAATTTGTTCGTGGTGAAGAAGCACAACATCATGAAACATACACTATTTATGTTAATCAACGCCAGTATTGTGACATTTCTTATATGCCAAAAATTTTATTTAATAAAATTCCTATGATGACTGTTAATGGATTAAATATAGCACATCCAAAATTTATTTTGATTGATATCATGAGGCAATATAACGATCCAATGACTAGTTATTGGCGTGTTAATAAAAATTTAGTTAGAGCAAATATTTTACTAAAACATTATCCATTAGATACAAGAGGTAAATTTACTAAACAAGATATACCAAATGATTTACAACAAAAATTAGATTTCATTAGAAAAAATATAATTATTGGTAGTAAATTACTCGTATTTGGTTATTATGGATTCCAATATTACATGTATAAAGCAAATGATGATAAAAAAGAAGAATTATATGTACCATATTATGATGTTATATCTACTAATTTAAAAGAAGATGTAAAAAAAATTAGAGAAACACTGATACATTTTAATGATGCGATTACCGTCGAAGAATATCATCCATTTTTCCAGTTCCTAGATAAAAGTGTTACATTTAAATTCAAAGGTAAACCTATTTTAAACGTTTATGGGAGTAATGATATGTGTATTCCATATTGGTACATTGAAAAAAAAAATTTTAATATAGTTACATTCCCATATATAATCCAAACTTTATTAATTAGACATATTTATCATTTAGTAAATGATAATAAAGAAGTTTCACAAACATATGATTATATGTTAGAAGAAATAATTAATGCAAGAAATAATTATTTAAAAAGACATAATAAGACAATTTTAGATAATACTCCTTTTCAAGAATTTAGAATAAATTGTATGGGTGATACAATGGACTCTGCTAGAAAATATCGTTTAATGATTGCTGAAAAAATAGCTAATAAACAAAGACCAAAATTCAAATATGATCCTTACGCTAAAAATGATAAATTTATACCTGACGCATTCAAATTTGATAATACTTCCGGAAATATTAACACTTCAAAAAATAGAATATTTTATTAAATTAAAATATAAAATTTATAAATAATATATTAACTTTTATATATAGATTATGAGTTCTAAATATAAAATCTCGTATCATTATTTAATGAAAGGTGGGAGTGCTGATATAGTTAATACTTACGCTGACTATCCAGAACATTTAGCACAAATAAGATCATCTGAATGGCCACCAAATGAAGGTGAAAATATAACTATTAAAAATGATAATAATGAATTTAAAGGCACTATCCTTAAAAATATATGGAATAATACTGCTTCAGTTATTAAACTTGATAATGATAATTATACTGAACTAACATTTAAAGAAGATGTACAATATAACAATGGTAAGGGTCATTACCTATTATTAGCAAATCACTACTGGAATTACAATAATTCTAAAAGTGAACAAAATGATAGACCAATTAAAATAGATTCACCTAAATTATCTGAAGATAGTGAATTAATTAAAAATAAAACAAATAATTACGCTTCTAATCGTGTCGACTCATCTAATAACTTACAAGTATCTGACTTTACCCATGTACATAATATGTCATTAGATGAAAAAAAAAAACTATTTGAAAACATTAATCCAAATGCGGTTTTATCAAATAAACAAGACTCCATTGTACCACATGAACATGTTGATGTTACTGAAAATCCAATATATTCTCCATTACTTTCAAAACCAAAAAAAGATTATTTCGCTGAAAAGGAAATTGATATAATTTTATCTAATACTGGTAAAGCATTCGCTTCATTATCTTCTGATAAAATTGAATTACTTAATAAAAAATTAAAATCATTTGAAATAATTGATAGCAAAGATATCAAATCAGTCGTTAACAAAAATATTGCTGTCAAAAATTTAATCACTGAACCTGATGACGAAATCAATGAAGGTGGTAAAATTAAAAATTGGATCGAAAAAATGCTAAAAACTAATTTATTTAATGATTTAGAAGTTAAAATTCACTCCGGTTATGTATACATAACAAGAACCGGCGCTAAAATAACAGATGTTATCACTAAAAAATTAGTACCTTCTCTTAACTACTTCAATTGGCAAGAAAATAAACCAATTGATTACCACACACTTAAATATGTTATATTCCAAAATAGTTTTCAGAAAAATATTGAAACAAATATTGTTCAAAAAAGAGAAGCAGAAGATATATTATCACAAGAATTTGTTGTCGCACTACAACCAAGTACTTATTACCTATTATGGACTTTAAAACGTCTAATTATGATTTGGTATGGTGATACTGTTGTTGAATCTAATATTAGAAAAATTAAAGTTCTTATTAATCAATATAGAGCTGATCCAAACCAAGATTATAATAAAAAAAATGGAATATTACCACAAATTTTAATTTATCCTAAATATGGTTCTGAAAGTGCTAGAATAATTATTAGTAGAATTGAATATTATTTCTCGTTATATATAGACGAAAATAGTAATCCTGGATATACAGACATACAATGGAAAGAAAGTAACCCTACTTATTTCATCAAAAAAAATGCATTTATGTATTTTTCTAATGGATCAATCGATCTCAAAAATTATATTAAAGAATCATTTAAATCAAACTCTGGATTTATAAATGATGTATTTACAAAAGATTACTCTGAATTAATTGAATCAAAAAAAGTTATGTCAGTATAAAATTTTATATTTAATAAATATAAAATTCTATTTTTTTATGCAATATATATATATATAAATGCAAAATTATGATTCTGATACAGATATATATGATCATGAGTATTTAAAAACCCTTGTCAAATATAGTGATAATGAACTTAAAAATTTAATTAAGATAAGGAGTGATATAAATAAAGAACTTAAAGTTAACCTAAATAAACCAAAAAGACATTATAAAAAACTAAAGGATATTATTTTAAAAAAAAAAAAATTAAATAAAATGAAAAATAAAATTAATTATTTAAATGATGTTTTATATGGAGGTAATGGTAGTAATTTACTACCATATAAAGATTTATATTTATTATATAAAGATAAATCACATTTAAGCACATTATTTACTGATATAATAGATCAAAATTTTAAAGAATATTTTGATGGTGATAGAGCATCGTATACCCAAGAAAATTATGATAATTTAATTACATTAATTGAAACTATAAAATTTAATAATGAAATTATGAAGCCATATAACCCCGAATTTAATATAATAACACAACACCAAGACTTCTATCATTATAATATTCTAAATACTGAATATATCCCAGAATTTAAAAATGATCATCATATTACATCATCTTTATTACTCCCATATATTCTTTGTTTTACATTACATAAAAATAAACAAGTTAAAACTACTATGAAATTATATGATATTACAAATCATCGTCCTCCAAATTCAACTCCTATAGCTCATATATCTAAAGATGATTCAAACTTTAGAGGTGTAACTATCGCATATAGACCAAATAACCCTATAAATAAACAGTATGAAGTATTTAAACTAAAAAATGATAATAATTATGATAATGCACTTGAAAATATTGATAATTATTATAATGATGATCAAAATCCAGATGTTTTACCATTTATTACAACGGCACCTGAACAAACTACACAAATAGGAGGTAAAATAAAAAAAATAAAATACACAATCGAAAGAAGAAAAAATCCAACACAAGAACATACTCAAATAGGGGGTGTTAAAGCTTATATTACGGAGCTATATGATAATAATAACAAAGAACATATGAGTATATTAACAGGTATTCAAAAAAGATATATAACACTTTTACATGATACTATTACTAATACTGATAATGGAATAACTCAAATTTTGAATACAATCCAAAAAAAAAAACAAGAATTACAAGTTAAAACTGATCAAGAAATAAATAATATTCAGAATGAAAAAATAGGAGCATGGAATATGATTGAACAATCCAAATATGAAAAAGATAAATTTACAGAAGACGACATATTTATTTTTGATAGGGGAACAATTGAATATTTAAAAGAAAAAATAACAGAAAAAAATTTTTGCTTATCTAACTTAATAAAGTCAGATGGAAATGAAAATGATAAAATTAAAACTATTATGGTTATGGGAATTTTTATACCTTTCATAAAAATTTTTAATGAGAATAATGATTATTCTAGTGATACTGGGTATACTGATTGGTTTTTGTCGTTTGTTCCTTGGACCGACATAACTTGTACTAAAGATACTACATTTAATACAACACCGGGTAAATTGTCATTATTTACTCATTTAATGAACGAAGTTTTAAATTTAGTATTAGTGAAATTAAACCAATTAACAACTGGTACTCCTGGTACTACTACTGGTACTACTACTGGTACTACTACTGGTACTACTGTTGGTAC
>ERZ807291.1111-NODE-1111-length-44404-cov-13.265733_pt1 | contig 44404 bp, 39 predicted proteins | sample MGYA00521257_ERZ807291 | MGnify/ENA primary metagenome ERZ807291 (study PRJEB31413, sample SAMN03169783) | marine metagenome | biome: Marine; feature: Water; material: Subsurface seawater | place: North Sea | collected 2011-04-28 | depth 1 m m ...
CGAGCATAAGGTTTGTATCCATTTCCTTTAGTATAAGGCACGGTTTTACGGTAGTTTTCAAAAGCTTCAAATTTTTCAGCAGAAGTAGGGTTGGCATTTGTTTTTAGCAGGTTCTCCTCCCAGATCTGTGCTGAGGTAGTAAACGAAATAAAAAGTAGTGCTAGCAAAAGGTTAAGGTTTTTCATTTTGATATTTATAAGTTGCAAAGATAAGGATAGTTATTAATTGTTTATTGATGTTTATTAGATATTATCGCTTAAGCATTTTAGGTGTTCAAAATATTAAAAATTAGTTTGCAACCCTAAAATAAAATTTCTACCACTTGCGCTAATTCCAGAGCTAAAAGTTTTATAATGAATATCTGCAATGTTTTGCACCCCACAGCTTATAATCATATCATTATCTAATTTATTACTGTACTGAAGGTTCAAAGTATACCACATTGGCGTTCCATTAATTGTTGCTTCATCTAGGTTATCTACCCCGCCATCATCATATTCATTTGATTTTTTAGCTGCATTATATTTTGCATAAAATTCGAATTCCTGTTTCTTAATGGTATAATTTATTGAAATTTTACCATTGGCGGGTGGGATGTGAGAAAGAGGTTGGTTTTCCATTGTATTGCCTTTTAGATAATTAAAGTTTGCGTTTAAATCTAAACTCTTATTGTATTCATATATAGTATTGATGTTAATGCCGTAAATATTTGCTGACTCAATGTTTTTATTCATTTGAATCTTCATCATTTCTCCATCATATAACATGCTATCTTTACTATTAAGAGTTGAAAATTCACGGCTAATAGCATTATCAATATTGGTATAGAATAATGTTATATTAGTTTTAATTTTTCCTTTGAAATATTTAATTGTTATCTCATAATTATCAGAATATTCTGCTTCTAATTTTTCGTTTGGAATTACAACATAATTATCATTTTTTGAAAATACTTTCCCAATGTCATCTATATTAGGATTTCGAAAACCACCATAGTAAGAGGTTTTAAACAGTGTGTTAGTGTTCAAATTATATTCCAAACTTGCTGATTTTACGAGTGAGGAATTATTATTTTGAAGTTGTTTGTACGGGAAATTGAAAGTAGTACTGTCATTAAATATAGCAGTGAGATTATTTTGGTTATACCTTGCTCCTATTACTAATTTTAACTTTTTATGTAATGGAATTTTTGCTTGAGTGTAGCTAAAAAAATCATTTACACTACTCCCCCCATCAGGGTAGCGCGTACTATTATGACTTATAATATTATTACTTGCCTTATCCGCTTTGGAGTTTACCTTTTGATATCTATTTCCCAATCCATAACTAATATTTAAAGAATTTATTGATTTGCTAAAGTCAAAAGAAATATCATAAATTTTAACATTTTCATATCTATTTGAAAGTTGATTTTCGCTTTTTTTACTTTTATGGCGAGATTCACTAACATCTTGAAATGCTAGTATAGTGTTCATTTTTTGAAACAATATAGTTTCTTTAAAATTAGAATGTTTTATGCTTTGTAAGAATCTGCCTTGTGGACCGTAATACCAATCACTATATTTAGCTGTACCATCTTTTATGTCATTTAGTTTATCAAAGCGATTTATGTTAGATGATGTAGCAAATTGAGTATTTAAAAGAATACTACTATTTTTATTGATATTATAGAAAGTCTTATGCATAAAATCAGCTTGCTGATATGCAGTAAATAATTGCTCATTTCCATTAGTTTCTATTTCCCCCTTCCCCCATTGTAAATATCCATGAATTCTATTTTCTCCCATCTTTAGATTCTCTAAAGATTTTACAGAAAATCCAGAAGTGAATGCTATTTTTTTGTGATGATATTGTGACAAGAAATTTAATAAAACTCCATTAGTTGCACTTTCAAATTGTTGATTGAAGTAAAATTTATTTTCATTGAGACTAGTATTTGTGTAGGTGTTAAAAAGCAAAGCACCTCCCATAGCACCATTACCATAAGCAACTGATGCAGGCCCAGATAGCAGATATATACTTCCTAAAAAGTAAGGGTTTATTGAGGCCGAACTTTGTAGATGTCCACTTCTGTAAATGGTATTATTTAAAGGAATTCCATCTACAACAAGTAAAAGCCTATTAGCCTCCATCCCTCTAAAATTTGGACTCCCACCACCACTTTGACTTTCTTGAATAGTTACACCTGAATTTCCTTCTAGTTTTTCAGCTGTTGTTTTGCTTGCAATTTTTGTGTTGCCCGCTTTTGTTTCAAAAATAGGGTCATTTTGATCTAAAAGCACTTTTTTATCTAATTCAAAATTTACAGTTGGAAGTATTTTAATTCTTGGCTCTAAAAATAGTTTACTACTAATACTGCTTTTAATAATTTGTATTTGATGATATGCTATGTGAGAGATTATTAGTGTATCATTTTCCTTAAATTTACTGATAGTACAAACCCCTTTACTGTTTGTTATAACTCCTTTTTGGTTACTTTTAATATTCACATTTTCTATTGGTATTTCTAGTATTTTGTCAAAAACCTCAATGTTTTGGCTAAAAGCTAATTTGCACATCAAAAGAAAACTTATAAGAATTAGTTGCTTCATTTTCGTAATGACTCTATTATTGAGTGAGATGTAATATTACTAAGGTTATAATGATGAAGTCTAAAATATGTCATGATATCTTTTAATAAATCTGATTTTAATTTTTGAGGGATATTAATTTTTTTACCTACTAATATATATTTAAGTATTTTTGTTTTTTCTTCATTTAAATAGATGTTCAAATTAAATCCTTTTTCCGAAAACTCACCCGTTTCTAAATTAAAAAATGGAGCATTTATATTCTCAATTGAAGGAGAAAATCCTAAATATTTTGACAAATTAAGCATGAAAAGAAGTGCAAAATTTTCATCTACAGTATTTGCGTTATATAGTTTTTGTTTTATTTCCCAAATAAATTTAAAAAGCTCTGAATTCTGTTCGTTTTCTTGTAGTACTTTAGAGCTTATTTCAGCAATAAATATAGCCAAGAATTTTTTATTCATGTTTATTTTATCACTAGAGATCGCTTCAATAATTGTAATTTCAGCTAGATACTGAAACCCCTTTTTAGGACTAAGTGTGGCATTAATATCAACTAACTCTAATGGCTGAAAAATTCCAAGTTTTTTCTTTGCTTTTTTAGATCTAGCACCTTTGATAATAAAAGTTTGAAGCCCATATTTTTCTGTAAATATTTTGCTAATTATTGAACTTTCACCGTACTTAATATAGGTGAGAGTAATGGCTCTACTTTTGTATTTCATTAGTGTATGAAAAGTATTTTACTTACCATTTTTTGTTCTCCATTTAAATCTGTACTGAAAACTAAATATACTCCTGATGAAGATCGCTCTCCATTTTTATTTTTACCATTCCAGATTGCTTGCCCTCCGTTTGCGAATGTTTCAAAGACTAAATTTCCTGAGATATCAGTAATCTTTATATTAGCATCTGTAACGAGTCCACTAATTGCAATGGGCCCGTTATAATTCTCTTTTACAGGGTTAGGAAACACTTTAGTATTGTTTTGAGTTGTAACACCTTCTGTTGCATTTGAGCGGTAAGAAATCAACCCATTTTCTGTCCCTATAAAGACTTCACCATTTTCTGGGTTGATTACAATATCAACTATATTGTCTGAGAAAAGAGGGCTGTTATTTTTTGTGAAATGTAATATTTCTTCAGTTCCACCTTCTGATAACAAAAACACTCCTGATTTTTCTGTTCCTACCCATTTCCTATTTGCACCATCAATTGTTATGCATTTTACTTTTTCTTCGCTGAGTAGGTATTGCCCGTAATCTCCATCAGTAATAAGAACTTGTTGGGCATCAAAATTGTAACCTGAAAATACTGCACCCGGGTCATAAAAAACGGCTATCCCTTTATCAGTACCAACCCATATTTCACCTTCTAAGTCTTCTACAAAACAGTATGTTTGTAATGATGGAAGATTACCATTTCCTATATTCATACTTAGTATTTTATACTGATCGTCATTAGGATTTCCTATAGTGTTATTATCATTATAGACGAAAATTCCACCCCCCCTACCCATTATGCCCCATTTCTGATTGTAAGAATCAATTAATAAATCGTCAAAAAGTAAGTTAGCTACAGATTGATTCATTGTAAAGGAAAGCCATTCTCCATTTAATTTTTTGACAAACAAAGGGTTGTTTACATTAGAATTAAGTCCCCACAAATTTCCATAGTTATCAATTTCTAAATCTGAAATTTTTAATCTTCTATCATTAGCCCAATCATTTATGGTGTCTAGTGCTCCATTCGTATTTTCATGTCCATATCTGATTGCAAATTCTTCATCATCTAGTTCAGATATTCCATTGTAATAAGAAGCAAAATATGTTTTATTTCCAAATTTAGCTACTGAGACTATATCCCTTGCATTGCCTAATTCAGTGTAATTATAATTTCTCCAATCCTCCAAATTATTCATTATTGAAACCCCATCTTTATTTGAGAGATGTCCAAAATTCAAATGACCCCCATGGCAGTTATATAACTTACTATTAATAAATTCAATGTTAAATACAGTATTTGATTTTGGTCCAATCGGGATATAATTATTTACATATTCAAAATCAATAAACTTTAAAAGTCCATTTACTGAATCTGCCACCCAAATATTATCTTGATTATCATTCCAAGCATATTTTATGTTTTCAAATTTAGGATGAGTGATCTCAGTATAAGTTCCGTTATCTTCATATACAGCAATTCTATCAAACTTACTTCTTATTAGTGAATTGTAGTTATAGCTTATACTAATTAGCTCGTTGTAATAATCTCCTTCAATAAAGTTATTAGCAATAATTACATTATCATATGTTTCTTCATTTGAATACCCGCTAAGAACGGACCAATTATTATAATCAGTTAAGGTTCCTGAATTAATATTTGCAAAAAACATACCTTCTGATGTTGCAGTAATTATGGAGTCACCATAAATAGCACACCCATTTATCTCAAAAATTATGCTGTCGTTTCCTATATTGTAAGTGTCTTTTATTTCCTTCTTTTCTAAGTCAATAAGTACTAATCCAAATGAGCAAGATAGATAAGCAATATCATTATTTACTGTAATGTTATTTATTACTTTCTTTCCAATGATCTCCTTTCTTTTTATATCCGAAACATTAATTATTTGATTGTTTTTTACAAGATCAATATTACAGTTCTCATAAGTAACAACTGTAATATCTAATTCTTTTGAGTAAGCAACTTGTTTTACACCTATATCAGATAAACCTGTAATTTTTGAAAGTCTATTAATTGTTTCATCAGATGTATTTACATAATAAAGGCCTCCGTTTGCAACGCAATAAATTTTTTCTTTTGCTTCACATATATAGTAAGCAGAATTATAAGATAGATAGTCTTTCCATTGACCAATCGGAACATCCTTTGCATTTATAAACAAGGGCAATAAAAGGAAAAGAAGTTTTTTCATATTTAAGATAGCAATAATAATACTTTACTATCAGATAACTTATTAAAGTATAAAAAATTGTGATATTAAAACTTATACTATTTTTGCCAAAAGGCCTAGTAGTTCAACTGGATAGAATATCAGATTTCGGCTCTGAGGGTTGGGGGTTCGAATCCTCCCTAGGTCACTATTATTTCAATAAAAACCTCTTTTCTATGGTCCCATCTGTGTATTTGAAAAATAGAAGCTTATTTTGTGTTTCAGGAATTTCTCTTCCAAAAATATCATAAATGCCAATCAGATTTTTTTCACTACTGTTTTCTGAAATACTTGAAGAATTACACCATATTTGAACTGTATCAACATCATTAAACTGATCGTTTAGTTCAGAGTTAATGTTAGTATAAAAATAAAGTGGTCCATCTATATTTGGATTAATAAATAGATTTGTGAAGTGTATTTCACTTATAAAGCCACTTGTATAATTATTTCCATCATTTGGTGATGTTGAACTGACTTTTATGCCTCCATTGTCATTCTCAATTGAGAAAAACCCAATCAATATCCCAGCACTATCGTATGAATTTATAATAGCATAATTCTGTCCTGCAACTATTCCTGCATTTAATGTTGCGGTAATATTTTGTGTGCTAGTCGTCATTATTGCAAAGCCTACAGAGTCTCCTGAGTTAATAGAGGTTATATCAAAACTCCCTCCGTCTGAAGTAATAATACTTGTGCCTATATCAGGCTCATCAGCCTCTTGACTTACTATTAATGTCAGTTCAGATGACGTGTTACATTGTGTGTTAGAAAGTGTATTTATTACTATAGGGTTAAATGGAGCAGCTACAAATGAGGGTGTTGTAAATGTGTCAGAAATTGACCACAAAGAAGCTAATAAATTAGTTGTATCATAATAACACATTACTTGCCATTGGTAAGTGGTGTTTTGTTGTAATAGAGGGATTGTAATGCTTGAATTTGGATTGTATATTGGCCCCAAATTAGACCAACTACCTGTTCCGATTTGTTGGTATCTTATTTTATATCTATTTACATTACTTAAAGTATCCCAGTTTGCAACAGCATTATTGTAGTTGATATTAGTTGTTGACAGAGTGTTTGTTGTTGGGTACAGGGTGGTATTTGTATAAAATGTATCGGTAACTGACCAATTTGAAGTATTGCTATTTATTGTGTCACAATGACTTCTAATTTGCCAGATGTAATCACTTAATGGAATTAAATTTGTAAGTAATTTTTGGTTGATAATAGAATCGATATTGTTTTTATATGACCAGCTAGCTGACCCAATAATTTTATATCTAATTTTATAATGATTAGTTCCGTTTGTTGAATTCCAATTTACTTCTGCATTGTAATAATTAATGTTAGAAGCAAAAAGTGTGCTTGGAGCAAAACATTGAGAAAAACTAATTATTGAGATGAATCCAAACAGTATTGTAAGTCTTATTTTCATTTAACAAAAATACAATTTTTTATATAAACCTTGTAAAATATCAGCAATACACTGGCAATCAATTAATTGTACTATTCATTAAAGTTTCAAAGATTTTAAAAAAAATGTCTTAATACCTTAGGTGTAGTTATTTTTTGCTTAGAAACGATTTAAATGCTTAATTTTTCTTTTCAAACACATAAATAGTGCTTGAATGTCCTCTTTTCGAAATGACACCAATTAAATTAGAGATCAATCCAATTATAAATCCTTTGATAAAATTCTTTTTTCCTATTTTAAATTCTTCACTTAATAATGAAACATAGAAAGAATCAAATATCATTGGTTTGGTTTTCCTCAAACTAAATTCATGATTTTTAAAAATCTTTTCAATTGTAGATTTTGAAAAATGCCATAAGTGAATTGGAACATCCCATGCGGCCCAGAATTCTTTGTAGTAGCTTGCGTCCCAGCTTTTATAGTTAGGAACAGCAATAATAATCTTTCCATTTGGCTTGAGTATCTTGTGAAATTTTGAAATTGTTTCATTTAAGTTTGTGATATGCTCTAGTACGTGCCACATGCTTATGCTATCAAATTCTTCTTCACTAAACTGAGTTAAGTCAGTATTGTCGCTAACTACAAGATTGTAATTGTTTTTAGCTTGAGTTCTTGCTAGTTCTGATGGTTCAATGCCTTTTGTTGCGTATCCAGCATTTTTGCAAGCATTTAAAAATTCACCTGTCCCACAGCCAATATCTAAATGAGTACCTTCTTTTGTTATACTTTTTAGTAAGGCAACTTTTGTCCCTACTGCATAATTTCTTATTGTCTGGTAGAGCCAATTAAATATTCCTTTGGAATTATTTGTATGGGAAATATACATGTCTGACTTGTAGTAATTACCTAGGTTTTCGTTTAAAGGCCTGGGGTTTGTAAAGGTAAAATCACATGTTCCACATGAAACAATTGTAAAGTTTTCTTTAGAAGTTGTAAAGTCATTACACTCTAAAAGCTTATCTAAACTATTGCCACTGCACACTGGGCATTTATCTAGTAATATCATCTCCCTAAGTAGATTAATAATATGTTTATATCTGAAGGGGAAACGCCACTTATTCGTGATGCTTGTCCAATTGTTTTTGGTTGAATAGCTTTTAATTTTTCACGACCTTCAGTTGAAATTGAATGAAGTTTATCAAATTCAAAACCATCAATAATTTGTATATTTTCAAGTTTGCTTAGTTTTTCAGCAGACTCCTTTTCTTTATTTAAATAACCGCCATATTTAATTTCTATCTCTGCCTGTTCTATTGACTCAATTGAAAATTTTTCATTTTCTAAAAACTCGGAAAGTTCTTTAGAAACTAATAAATCTTTAATCGAAATATGTGGCCTAGAGAGTATGGACTTAATTTTTACTTTCTGTTTTAAAATTGAAGTACCTTTATTTTCTAATACAGGATTTATATCATTTGGCTCAATACTTTGTTTCTCTAAAAACTTTATTAACTTTTCAGTTTCACTTTTCTTTACTTGCAGGCGTTTTAGTCTTTCTTCACTAGCAAGTCCTAATTCATGTCCTTTCTGAGTTAGTCTAATATCAGCATTGTCCTGTCTTAATAGTAATCTAAATTCGGCTCTTGAAGTAAACATTCTGTAGGGCTCGTCTGTACCTTTTGTAATAAGATCATCTATTAATACTCCTATATATGCATCTGATCTCCCTAGTATGAATTCCTTTTTATTATGTGTGTTTTGGTGAGCATTTATTCCCGCCATTAGCCCTTGTGCTGCAGCTTCTTCATAGCCAGTTGTTCCGTTTATTTGCCCGCAAAAGAAAAGGTTATTGACCAATTTTGTTTCTAGAGTATGTTTTAATTGAGTTGGAGGAAAATAATCGTACTCAATTGCATATCCAGCCCTAAACATTTTTACTTTTTCAAGACCTTTAATTTTGCGCAAAGCTTTCAACTGAACTTCTTCTGGTAATGATGTTGAGAATCCGTTTAAATAGATTTCTATAGTATCTCTTCCTTCAGGCTCAATAAATAACTGATGCCTTTCCTTAGTTGAAAATCGTTCTATTTTGTCTTCAATTGAAGGGCAGTATCTTGGGCCTAAACCTTTTATTCTTCCTGAAAACATGGGAGAATCTTCAAAACCTTCTTTTAGTATACCATGTACTTCAGGTGAAGTGTAAGTTATAAAGCAAGAATGTTGCTTAGATAGTTGATTGTTAGATAAATATGAGAAGTTTACAGGATTTTTATCTCCTGCTTGTTCTTCAGTTTTAGAGTAATCAATTGTTCTGCCATCAAGTCTTGGTGGAGTTCCTGTTTTCATCCTGCCATTAGTAAACCCTAACTCAATTAGTTGTTTTGTTATTCCTTCAGCTGGCGGCTCTCCAGACCTTCCTCCTTTGTAATTTTTTTTACCAAGATGAATTAATCCATTTAAAAATGTTCCGTTACAAAGTATGACAGATTTACTTTGAATTTCAACACCCATTTTTGTAATAACACCTACTGTTGAACCCTTTTTAGTTATTATATGTTCAACTGTATCTTGCCAAAAATCAATATTTTTATTTGCTTCTAGAGCCATACGCCATTCTCTTTCAAACAATTTTCTGTCACACTGTGCCCTAGGACTCCACATTGCGGGCCCTTTACTTTTATTAAGCATTCTAAACTGAATTGAAGAGGCATCAGTAATAATTCCTGACATTCCGCCTAACGCATCAATTTCTCTAATAATTTGCCCTTTTGCAACACCACCCATGGCTGGATTACATGACATTCTAGCTAAAGTTTCTAGATTTTGAGTAATTAACAAAACTTTGGACCCTAATGTTGCTGCAGCATGTGCGGCCTCACATCCAGCATGACCTCCCCCCACAACAATTACATCATATTTTTCTTCAAGTACCATTTGCTTCTCAGTATTTAGAAAGATAATAATTTTCTTTCTTTCTCATTAAATTTGACTCCCTCTCAGTTTTATCTTTATAGCCGAGCAAATGTAGTAAACCATGCACCATAACTCTATTTAATTCTGTTAAAAAATCAACTTTAAAAACCTCAGAATTTTCTTTTACTCTTTCAATGCTAATAAAAATATCTCCACTTACAGAATTCCCTTCACAATAATCAAAAGTAATGACATCAGTTAAAGTATTATGGTTAAGGAATCGTATATTTTTTTCAAGAAGATAGTCATCATCACAAAAAATGTATGTAATATCTCCTTCTTCCTTAGCTTCATTTGAAATTACTTGATTTAACCATTTTTTATTTTGATTAATTTCTGTTATTTCTTCTGTTTTTAAGTATTCAAATGCTATCATTAGTTCTCTTTTATTAAAGAGTTAAAATAGGAATTTACTTTCTTTTTGTAGAATGGAGTAAGTTGAATTGGAGTTGTTTTTAATAGCTCTTCTTCTTTCTCTTTTTTCTTTTTGTATTCCATATACTCTTCAGTTGTATTATCTGGTTCAAATTCCCATTCTGTAGCCTTTCTTTTATCGTCTTCATCTTGCTCCCTCTTAGCGTTCTCTGCTTCAAGTAATCGACTAAGTATTTCTTCTTGTCTGTTTATAGTTTCTTGTGTAATTCTATTATTAATAATATCTCTTTCATTTTCCTCCATATCTTCAATAATTTTATCAATTTTCCCTTTCTCGCCATTTTCACCAATCTCATCTCTTAGCTCCATTAACTGTTTTCTTATTTGCTCTTGCTGTTTTGCAAATTGCATAAGCTCTTTTGATTGCCTCTCTCCTTTCTTTTTCCCCTTTCCTTTCTTACCATTTTTCCCTTTTTTCATTTCCTTATTCAGTTTCTTCTGAGCTTTTTTCATCTCTGACATTGAAGGTTTTTTGCAGTTTGGGTTTGGTTTATTACAGTTTTTTGGCTTGTTGCATTTTGATGGAGGCATTTCTAAATCTTTTTGCATTTGCTCCAATATTTCAGATAATAGTAAGGCAAGGTTATTTGTTGCAGTCATAACAAATTGTTGCCTTTCTGCAGCCTTATTTACATCTCTATTCTCAAGCTCCTTAGTTGATTTTAACATATTACTTTTAATAGATGCAATCTCTTTATTTATTGTAGCTTGAATTTGGACAACTCTTTTACTTAGAGCAAATAATGAGTCCTCAATAATCTTACTATCATCAGCTAATTTGTTTTGTTGCTGTACCATTTTTACAAACTCTGGACTGTTTCTTGGGGTGTTATTTACTTTAGTAATTAAACTCTCCTGATCAAATGAAAGTGTAACTAAATTCTCTAAAATTTTACGTAAAGTTTCCATATCTTCTTTCGGCTTATTTTCTCCAGAACTTTCTTGCATACTTTTTAGTTTATCTTCAAGTTCCTCCATTTTTTCAATAGCACTTTCCTGTGATTTCTTTGATTTTTTCTTTTGTCCCTTTTTTAAAGCATCACTACTTTTTTGCATTTCCTGCTTTATATCTTCTTCTGATTTTTGAGTATTAGGCAATTCATTTTTTTGTTCCAAATCCATGTTTTTCTTCCTTAAATCTTGCAAATCTTTTTTGATTTCTTCCATTTTTTTACTGAGCTCCTCTTGTTCTTTAGCAAGTTCTTCTTTTGTTTTTTCACCACTTTCAGTTTCTTTCTGAAGTTTCTTTTGTGCTTCTTTTAGTTCTGTTATTTTATCTAGAGTTTCTTCTACTTTCTGCTCAAATTCAAGTTGTTTAAATAACTCTAACTCTCTATCCAATTCCCTCTCTAGGTCAACATTTTCTTTATCTAACTTATCTAGTAAATCTTTTAACTTTTCTTTATCTGCTTTATCCATCATTTCTTCCATTTCTTTTAGCAAATCTTTCATTTCTGTATCTAACACTTTATTCATTAACTCTTCTAATTTCTTTTGTTTTTCTAAGATAGAGGAATTCAATTTCTCTTTGTTTTTTAAGTTTTCAGTATTTTTCTTCTGAGTATCTTTTATTTGTTTTTCTAATTGTTTTTGTTTTTTAAGAATTTCTTTAGCTTTTTGTTTCTCTTCCCAGCCAATTTTCTTTTTTTCTAAAATTGTTTTGTTGAGTTCAGCAATTTCTTTTTGAATTTCTTCTGCTAACGAAATAGATTTATTTAGCCCACTTTTTGTTTTCTCATTTTCAGCATCTTTCTTTTTTATCAAATCATCTATACTCGATTCTGTAAATTTAAAATTTTGACTTTTTGTAAATTTTGAACCATTTACTCCATCATTGTCCCAAATCTTAAAATGATAATCAACCTCATCACCCGGATTTAAAAGTAGACTACTGAAGTTAAAAGTATAGAAAAACACCTCTTTTGAAGTTCTATTTATCTGAATACTTTTAGATATATTATTAGTACTATCTTTAGATTTGATATTGTATGTAAACTCTAATTTTTCAAGTAAGTAATCATCTTCTACTTCCCCATTAAAAATAAATTGAGAATTTAAAGTATCATATGTTTGAGATACCAAAATATGTGGGTATTCATCTTTAATAACTCTAATAGAATAGTTAAGAGTGTCTATCAGGTTATTATTGTTTTTACTAATAATTTGATAAGAAGAATTTTCTAGAATTTGAGTCTGAAATTTGAGTTTATAATTATTAGATATTTTGACTTCTTTTTTATCTAATACAAAAGATGAATTAGTCGTATTTTGTAATGAGATACTCCAATTTACAATACTTCCCTCACTTACTAAAATATCACCATTATTTAAAATAATCTCTTTACTTTTCTTTGTGTGATTGGGATGGTTTATTGAAACTTGAATTGCTACAACTTTTGGTTGCAATAAACTTTTAAGTGTGTATAATTTACTCTTATATCCTCCTGCTAATAATTGAAAATCTATATCAGAACTTACATGTTTAAACAAATACTCAAATTCATTATTTCCTTTTGATTTTAGGTTAAATCTGTTATCATTTATTGCAATTTTTACTTTTGATGGAATTTCATTTCCATTTACTTTTATTTTTAGTAAATAATCTTCAAATTGAATGCATTTTAATTCTTCATTTATCTGATAATTAAATGGTGCTTTTGGCTCAAAAAAGGTATTGTGTTTTACAATTCGAGCAGAGCTTTCTGTAAGTATATATTGCTTCCCAGAAACAAAGAATAATCCAATAATTAGAATAGGAATCAAAACCCATTTAACATATTTTTTATTGGCTCTAAAATCAATAGCTGAATTGAAGTTTACAGGCTTAATATCTGCCATTTTTTGATCAATACTAGCTATAATCAAATCATTATCTGAATTTTCCTCATCAGTTAATTCTAAAATATTTGTAAGCTTATCATCAACAGAATTGAAATGTTTTCCAATGATTTTAGCCGCTTGTTTATGTGAGATTATTTCTCCTAATTGAAGTAAATGTAAAAGTGGAATTACAATATATTTTACCGCAATAATCAGGTTAATAATTATGTATGTCCAAAAGAAAAAAGTTCTAACACCAACTCCTGCTTTCGAAAAATGCTCAATAATTGAGAAAATAAGGAAGAAAATAATTAATACTGCAACACTATAAATACCTCCTTTAATCAGCTGATTTTGGTAGTATTTTCGTATAAAATTATTCAGCTTTTTGAACAATTCTGATGTATTGTTTCTCCTCATTGCTGCAAAAATACAATTTTAATATGCATATAATTACTTATATCAGATAAACACTATCTTTGCCACTCAAAAGAATAATAAAGATGTCAGAAGTAAGAGTAAGATTTGCGCCAAGCCCGACAGGCCCATTACATATTGGAGGAGTTAGAACAGCACTATATAATTACCTTTTTGCTAAAAATCAAGCAGGCAAAATGATATTGCGTATTGAGGACACCGATCAAACAAGATTTGTAGAAGGTGCTGAAGAGTATTTAATTGATGCACTAAAATGGTGTGGAATTGAATTAGATGAATCAGTTGTTGATGGTGGTGAGTATGGTCCTTACAAGCAATCAGAAAGAAAAGCAATGTACTTACCTTACGCTAAACAATTGGTAAAAAATGGTTTCGCCTATTATGCTTTTGATACTTCTGAGGAACTAACTACAATGAGAGAGCGAATGAAAGCTGCTGGCGTTCCTTCTCCACAATACAATGCTGTTACGCGTACTACTATGCAAAACTCTTTAGCTTTATCAGAAGATGAAGTAAGTAAGAGATTGGAAGCGGGAGATCCTTATGCTATCAGAATAAAAATGCCTAGGAATGAAGAGGTAAAACTAAACGATATTATTAGAGGATGGGTTGTTGTAAATACTAATCATATGGACGATAAAGTTATCTTCAAATCTGATGGAATGCCAACTTATCATTTGGCCAATGTGGTAGATGATTATGACATGAAAATTTCTCATGTGATTAGAGGGGAAGAGTGGTTGCCATCTGCACCCTTACATGTTTTGTTATATAAATATTTAGGTTGGGAGGATAAAATGCCACAGTTCGCACATTTGCCATTAATTTTAAAGCCAGATGGAAATGGAAAATTAAGTAAGAGAGATGGAGACAGATTAGGATTCCCGGTTTTCCCAACTCAGTGGACAAATCCAGAGACAAAAGAAGTAAGTTCAGGATATAGAGAAGGAGGATATATAAAAGAAGCATTTATAAATATGCTGTCCTTTTTAGGATGGAATCCAGGTACTACGCAAGAGATTTTCTCAATGGAGGAATTGATTGAATCATTCAGTTTAGATAGAGTAGGGAAGGCAGGAGCAAAGTTTGATTTTGACAAAACAAGATGGTTCAATCAGCAGTATTTAAGAGCAAAATCAGGAGAAGTATTGGCGAAAGATTTACAAGTTATCCTAAAAGAAAATGGGGTAGAGGCGGAAGATAATTTTGTAGCAACTGTTTGTGAACAATTAAAAGAAAGAGCCACTTTTGTAAGGGATATGTGGGAAGAAGGAAAGTATTATTTTTCTGCACCTACTACTTATGACGAGAAAACTATTCGTAAAAAATGGAAAGAAGACACTCCAAAATATGTATCAGAATTAAAAGATAGATTAGCAGGATTAGCTGATTTCTCCTCTGAAAGTATTGAGGTAGAATTCAAAAAATACTTGGAAGAAAACGAACTAGGAATGGGTAAATTATTACCTGCTTTTAGAGTTTCTTTAACTGGACTTGGAATGGGACCTTCTTTATTTGATATTGCATCACTTTTAGGAAAAGAAGAAACAATTAAAAGAATGGAAACCGCTTTAGAAAAAATCAACTAATGGGATTAATTACAGTAGAAGGAATAAGGGTTTTTGCACATCATGGTCATTTACCTGAAGAAGCAGTTTTAGGTGGACACTTTATTGTAAATGTTTGGGTGGAAGCGGACACAACTGAAGTTGAAAAAACAGATGATTTGAAAGACACAGTGGACTATGTGAAAATCATAAAAATTGTAAAACAGCAAATGGCCATTCGTTCGAATATGATAGAACATCCTGCAAAGAGAATTGTAGATGCAATTTTACCTTTACATAAAGTACAAAAAGTAACGGTAGAAGTAGAGAAGGTATTACCTCCTATTGATGCTTCTTTCGATAAAATTTCAGTGACTACTGAGGGTGAGAATTAAAAAAAGAAAATCATATATATTGTAATTTATGAATTTAAAGTAAAAGAGAATAATACTCAAAAATTTATTGATTCATGGAAAGCAATGACAAATTTATTCAAACTTCATGAAGGAAGCTTGGGATCTCGATTACATAAACAAAAAGAGTTGCATTATATAGCATATGCACAATGGCCGTCAAAAGAAATTTTTGATAATTCTGGGAAAAAGTTACCTGAAAATGTTTCTGAAATCAAAAAAAATATGAAGAATTCATGTGAAGTAATAAAAGCACTTCATCATTTAGAAGTTGTAGAGGACTTATTAAGCTAAGCCAAATATTTAGCAATATTTACTTTTTCAGTAATTATAGCGTGTAGTTTATCAACTGTTACTCTTTCTTGTTTCATAGTATCTCTATCTCTAATGGTAACCGTATTGTCTTCTAAAGTTTGATGGTCAACTGTAATACAGAATGCAGTTCCAATAGCATCCTGTCTTCTGTATCTTTTTCCGATAGAATCCTTTTCTTCATACTGGCAATTGAAATCAAGCTGTAACATTTTCATTATTTCTCTTGCTTTTTCTGGCATTCCATCTTTTTTAGTAAGCGGTAAGATAGCTGCTTTTATTGGAGCTAAAACTGCAGGAATTTTAAGAACAACTCTGCTCTCTCCATTTTCTAACTCTTCTTCACGGAAAGAATTACTTAATACAGTAAGGAACATTCTGTCCAGACCAATTGATGTTTCTACTACATATGGCACATAGCTTTCTCCTAATTCAGGATCAAAATATTGTAATTTTTTCCCAGAATGTTCTTGATGTGCTTTCAAGTCAAAATCAGTACGAGAATGGATTCCTTCTAACTCTTTAAATCCGAATGGGAATTTGAATTCAATATCGGTAGCAGCATTGGCATAATGTGCTAAATTTTCATGGTCATGAAAACGGTAATTATCTTCTCCCATTGCTAGTGAATTGTGCCATTTCATACGGAATTCTTTCCAGTATTTGTACCATTTCATTTCCTCTCCTGGACGAACAAAAAATTGCATTTCCATTTGTTCGAACTCTCGCATTCTGAAAATAAACTGGCGCGCTACAATCTCATTACGGAAGGCTTTCCCAATTTGAGCAATCCCAAAAGGAATTTTCATACGAGCTGTTTTTTGTACATTCAAAAAGTTTACAAAAATACCTTGTGCAGTTTCTGGTCTTAAATACAAATCAGAAGCGCCATCAGCAGTAGCTCCCATTTGTGTTTTAAACATCAAATTAAACTGACGAACATCCGTCCAATTATTAGTCCCTGAAACTGGACATTTTATATCCAATTCCTCAATTAATACTTTTACACCTTCTAAATCTCCTGAAGAAAGAGAAGTATTCATTTTCTCGTTTATGGCACCAATTTGTTTTTGCCTGTCTAAAATTCTACCATTGGTAGTTACAAATTCCTCTCTGTTAAAAGCATCTCCAAAACGCTTGGCTGCTTTTACGCAATCCTTTTCTATTTTGGCTTCAATTTTAGCAATATGATCTTCAATTAAAACATCAGCACGGTATCTTTTTTTAGAATCTTTATTGTCTACTAAAGGGTCGTTAAAGGCATCAATATGACCTGAAGCTTTCCAAGTAGTAGGGTGCATAAAAATTGAGGAATCTAATCCCACAATATTCTCGTGCATATTCACCATTGACTTCCACCAATAATTTTTAATGTTGTTTTTTAATTCTACTCCATTCGGACCATAATCGTAAGCAGCTGCTAAGCCATCATAAATCTCGGAGGATTGAAAAACATAACCATACTCTTTTGCATGGGACACTACTTTTTTAAAGATATCTTCATAATTTGCCATGACGCAAAAATAGTAATTCTCTTATTTTATTATGTAGTTTTGCCGTATGATTCAAGTTGACAATAAAATTATTTCTTTAGATGTTTTTGAAAAGTACTTTATTTGCGATTTAAATGCGTGTAAAGGGGCTTGTTGTGTGGATGGAGATGCAGGAGCTCCATTGCTGGAAAAGGAAGTAACTATTTTAGAAGATATTTATGAACAGGTAAAACCCTACATGGTACAAAAAGGGATTGATGTGGTGGATAAATTAGGGGTGGCTGTGCTTGATTCTGAGGGAGAAGTAACTACTCCACTTGTAAATAATAGAGAATGTGCTTTTGTAATTGAGGAAAAAGGAATTTCAAAATGTGCTATTGAAAAAGCTCACTTAGCTGGTAAAGTTGATTTTAAGAAACCAATTTCTTGTCATCTGTTTCCAATACGCATACAAGAATACCGTGATTTTGATGCCGTAAATTATGAAGAAATTAAAATTTGTGAACCTGCCTGCAAATGTGGTAGCGAATTAGAAGTGCCTGTTTATGCTTTCTTAAAAGAACCACTTATCCGAAAATATGGAGAAGTTTGGTATAAGGAATTGCTGGAAGCAGCTAAGTTGTTAGCAAAATAAAAACGAACCCTAAAGTCCGTTTTCATAATTTCTATTTTTTCAAATATTTCCAGTCTACATAAAAAGTGCCAAAGGGTAGGATAGAGGCTAGCAATACAATTCCTAAATCTTTCATTCCCCAATTTTCATTTTCTTTAATTAGAAATGCGAATATTACATAGCTGACAAACAAAATTCCGTGTGGCATACCCAAAAGTTTTACCCACTGCTCATCCCCACCCCAATACTTAATGGGGACTGCTATAAAAAGAAGGAGTATATATGATACCCCTTCTAAAAGCGCTACTAATCTAAAAATCTTTCTCATTTATTTAAACGCATTTTCTCCAGTAATATCCATTCCTGTAATCAGTAAGTGAATATCATGCGTCCCTTCATAAGTAATTACCGATTCTAAATTCATCATATGTCTCATTATAGAATATTCTCCTGTAATTCCCATAGCTCCTAAAATTTGTCTTGCTTCACGAGCGATATTAAGTGCCATATCAACATTGTTACGTTTACACATAGAAATTTGTGCCGTAGTTGCCCTACCTTCATTCTTAAGAACCCCCAGACGCCAAGTTAATAATTGTGCTTTAGTAATTTCAGTAATCATTTCAGCCAATTTTTTTTGTTGTAATTGAAAAGATGCAATTGGTTTTCCAAACTGAATTCTTTGTTTTGCATATTTTAAAGCAGTATCATAACAATCCATTGCGGTACCAATTGTCCCCCAAGCAATACCGTATCTTGCTGAATCTAAACAACCTAATGGAGCTCCCAATCCATCCTTATTTGGTAAAATATTATCTTTAGGTATTTTGACATTATCAAATACTAATTCTCCTGTTGCTGAAGCTCTTAAACTCCATTTATTATGTGTTTCAGGAGTAGTAAATCCTTCCATTCCTCTCTCTACTAACACCCCTTTAATCCTTCCTTCATCATTTTTTGCCCATACTACGGCAACATCAGCAAAAGGAGAATTTGAAATCCACATTTTAGCGCCATTTAATATATAATGGTCACCCATATCTTTTATATTAGTTACCATTCCTCCAGGATTTGATCCATGATCAGGTTCAGTAAGCCCAAAACAACCAATAAGCTCTCCTGTTGCTAATTTTGGCAAGAACTTCATTTTTTGCTCTTCACTTCCATATTTCCAAATTGGATACATTACCAAAGATGATTGAACAGATGAAGTAGAGCGAATCCCACTATCTCCTCTTTCTAACTCTTGCATTATAAGTCCATAAGAAATTTGGTCTAATCCAGCTCCACCGTATTCTGTAGGAATGTATGGGCCAAAGCCACCAATTTCACCTAATCCATTTAAAATTTGTTTTGGGAATTCTGCTTTTTGGCAAGCCTCTTCAATTATTGGAGAAACCTCTCTTTTTACCCATTCTCTAGCAGCATCTCTAATCATTTTATGCTCATCTGTAAGCAGTTCATCCATTAAAAAATAATCAGGTGCTTGGTATAAATCTTTTGACATAATAGTTGTTAATTTTTGGCAAAAGTAATTTATTTTAATCGAATAGATGATATGATAAAACATATCTTTGTATTCATTAAATTTTTAAAAGTTGGCTTTAAGTAAGATCATTTTTAATCAGGATATTTTCTTTGTACTATTATCAGTTTCTTTTTTTCTGATTGCGTTGTTAAAAGGACTTTATTGGAAGAATGCTAGATTGCTTTTTATGGGTGTGTTTGCTCAAAGATATGCTAATCAGTTTTTAAGAGAAGAAAATGCTTTTACAGATAGAGTAAATGCTATTACTTTCATTTTAATGTCAATTAATTTTACGCTCATTATTTTAAAGATCACTCACTCAGTTGAATTACTTTCAGTGGTGTTGATATTAGTTTATGTTAGTGGTTTTTTCTTTTTTAAAATGGGACTGATAAAGCTTTTAGGCTTTATTTTAAAAACAAAAGATCTTTCAAAACTTGCTGTCTTTTTTTCTATGCTTTTTGATAGAACTTTAGGCTTTATTTTATTCCCTTTAGTAGTGTTGTTATACTTTTTTTCATTTGAAGTTTCAACTATAGTTTTAGTAATATCTTTCGTTTTGTTTTTAATATTAGTTCTAATGAAGTTATTTTGGCTTTGGAAAATAGGAACAAATTCATTCGGACTTTCTCCGTTTTATATTTTTTTGTATCTTTGCACGCTCGAAATTTTCCCTCTTCTAATACTAGGCAAGGGAGTTTTTTACTAAAAAAAAGACAAAGAAATGGCTGAACAAAAGAAGAAAGTAAAAACAATTTTAATTTCACAACCAAAACCTGAAGGCAAATCACCTTATGCTAATTTGGAAAAAAAGCATAAAGTAAAAATTGATTTTAGACCTTTTATGCATGTTGAGGAAATTACTGCAATGGAGTTTAAAGAGCAAAGAATTTCTATCTTAAATCATGATGCTGTAATTTTTACATCAAAAAATGCAATGGACCATTATTTTGGTATGATGGACAAATTAAGACTCAGAGTTCCTGATTTTACAAAGTACTTTTGCGTTTCTGAAGCAATTGCTCATTACTTACAAAACTTTATTACTTACCGTAAGCGTAAAGTATTTACAGGCGAACAAACTTTAGCTAGTTTAATTCCTATCATGCAAAAACATAAAGAATCTAAGTTTATGTTTCCGTGCTCAGATGTTTTGAAAAAGCAAATGAATAAATCATTAGAAGAAAGTTGTTTGGATTATACAAAAGCACAAATGTATAGAGTTGCTTGTTCTGATCTTTCCGATCTATCTGATGTAAAATATGATGTTTTAGTGTTTTTTAGCCCAACAGGCATAAAGTCACTTTTAGAAAATTTTCCTAAGTTTAAACAAGATGAAACTCGTTTAGCAGTTTTTGGCCCGACTACAATTAAATCTGTTGAAGATAATGGCTTAAGAGTTGATATTGCCGCTCCAAATAAAAATGCACCATCAATGTCAATGGCACTAGATCAATATATAAAAGAAGCAAATAAAAGAAAAAGATAATTCTTTGCAATAATATTTTTAAAAGGAGCTTTCGAGTTCCTTTTTTTATACTTTTAAAAAATGTTTGAATTCCCAAAAAATCAAAAACTTTGTAATGATAAATCAATAGAAAGATTATTTGAAAATGGGAAATATCTAACTGAAAACCCATTCAGAATTATTTACAATAGTTATAATAATAATGAAGATGTTTTTGTTAAAGTTTTAATTGTTGTTCCTAAAAAACGAGTTAGATTAGCTTCAGATAGAAATCTTATAAAAAGAAGGGTAAAGGAGGCTTATCGCCTTCAAAAAAGTGAATTAGAAAAATATTTAAAGAGCAAGAATCATCAGTTAAATTTAGCAATTATTTACCAGAAGTACGAAATTTTGGATTATAAGCTGATAGAAGAAAAAATAAAATTACTTTTAAACCGTTTAAAAGAAGCATTATGAATGTGATTTTTTCTTTTCTATTAAGAACAATTATAATTGTATATCAAAAAGTTCTTTCTCCATTATTACCACCAAGATGTAGATATATACCAACTTGTTCGCAATACGGGTTAAAAGCAATCACAAAATATGGAGCATGGAAAGGTGGAAAATTAACCATTAAAAGGATTTTTAGTTGCCATCCTTGGGGGGGACATGGGCATGATCCTGTCCCATAAAAAAGATAAATATGAAGAAAAAATTTAAATTAATAATTTTAGCAATTTCTCTAGCAATTACCTCTGTTATGTCAGTAGGTTTTGTAGATAATTATTTTGAGATTGCTAAGAACCTTGACATATTCACAACATTATATAAAGAGTTAAATACTTTTTATGTTGACGAAACTGATCCTGGAGATTTGATGAAAAAAGGGATCAATGCAATGCTTAAATCATTAGACCCTTATACAACTTATATTCCAGAATCCGATATTGAAGATTTTAGGTTTATGACAACTGGACAATATGGAGGAATTGGTGCTATGATTACAACACGAGGTGATTATGTTTATATTTCTGAACCCTATGAGGGCTTTCCTGCCCAAAAAGCCGGACTAATGGCTGGAGATAAAATTCTTGAAATAAACGGGAAATCAGCAAAAGGAAAAAGTACTGAAGAAGTTAGTAAAGTTTTAAAAGGGCAGCCCAATACAGCTGTTACTGTATTGATTGAAAGAAAAAATAAATTAAAACCATTTGAAGTCAGTTTTGATAGAGAACAAGTTTCTGTTGCAAGTGTTCCTTATTCAGCTTTTATTGAAGATGGAATCGCCTATATTAGACTCAGAAGTTTTACAAGAAATTGTGCCAATGATTTGAAAAATGCAATCAAGGAATTGAAGAAAGAAAAAGAATTAAAAGGGTTAATATTAGACTTAAGAAGTAATCCGGGGGGCTTGTTAAACGAATCCGTAGATATTGTAAATTTATTTGTAGATAAAGGTGAGCAAGTCGTTAGTACAAAGGGTAAAATAAAATCTTGGGAGAAATCTTATGTGGCTAATAAAGTACCATTAGACACCGAGGTTCCTTTGGCAGTTTTAATCAATTCTTCATCAGCTTCAGCTTCTGAAATTGTATCAGGTGCAATCCAAGATTTAGATAGAGGAGTAGTAATTGGCCAAAGAAGTTATGGAAAAGGCCTTGTACAGCAAACCCGAAAATTATCGTATAATTCACAGTTAAAGTTAACCGTTGCAAAGTATTATATACCTAGTGGAAGGTGTATTCAAGCTTTAGATTATTCTAATAGAAATGATGACGGAAGTGTAGGGAAAGTTCCGGATTCACTAATGACTTCTTTCGAAACGAGAAATGGTAGAGAAGTAAAAGATGGAGGAGGAATCCTTCCTGATATTATTACAGATCCTGGGAAATATAGTATGATTATCCCATCTTTAGTAAAGGAGCGTTTTTTCTTTGATTATGCAACTGATTATCGTTTTTCTCATGATGTAATCTCTGAAGACTTTATTTTTTCTGATGCTGATTTCTCTGACTTTTCATCTTATATTTCGGATAAAGAATATACTTATAAAACAGCAACAGAAAAGTCTTTAGAAAATTTAAAGAAGAAGGCTGAGGAAGAAGATTATTTTGATAATTTGTCTCCTGATTATGATATTTTATTTGCAAAAATGCTAGAGAATAAGAATAATGATTTGCAAAAAAGCAAAGAGGATGTAAAAGAAATATTAACTGGAGAAATTATGAGTAGATATTTTTACCAGAGAGGAAGGATAAAAGCGGGACTTAACTTTGATATTGAAGTTGAAAAAGCAATTGAAATTTTGAAAGAAAATACTGAGTATAATAAAATACTAGGTAATGAATAGCGTAGTAAATAAGGTACAACAAGTTTTATTTATTTTATTAGGCATTACTATTCCTACTTCTATAGCAATTACAAATTTAATCATTGGATTGTTAGCATTATGCTGGATTATTGAGGGGGATTTTAAGAATAAATTTAAAGCTATAAAAGCATCAAAATGGATCTTATCTGTTTTTGCTTTGATTACCTTATATGCACTAGCAATGTTGTGGGGGGACACTCATCTAAATGCTGAATGGCAATTTCAAAGATTAGCTCTTTTATTAGTATTCCCAATTTTAGCAACTATTGCTATTAGTCAAGTTACGATTAAAAGAAGCGTTATGGCTTTTCTAGGAACAACCTTTATTTCTGCTTTAGCAGCAATTTTGATTAATAATAAGATTATAGAGCCTCTTGCAGATTATATGTATTTTATTAAAGACGACTTGGAAATATCTGCTTTTATTAAGTACAATTATCATAATGTTCTTTTAGCCTTATCATCAACATTATCATTATATATTTTAATAGAGAAGAAAACGAAATATAATTATTTATTAATGATATTTATTGTAGTTTGTGCATTAAGTATTTTTACTGAAAGAGGTAGAGCAGGACAAGTGGTGTTTAATTTATCAGCAATGTTTTATATTATATATTATAATAGAAAGCACTTCCTTAGATTATTCGCGTTTATTATTTTACTTTTTTCTTTTCAATTTATAGTTTATAAAACAACTAACGTTTACAAGGATAGATTTGATGCAGTTTCAAATATAATTGTAAATAAGGGGCAAGTTGGGCAGGGGAAACTTGAAGATATTCGCTATGTTTTTGTTAGGGAATCATTTAATAGAATTTTAGAAAAGCCAATTTTGGGTTATGGAACAGGAAGTTTTGGAACAATTTTTGAAAATGAAGTTAAAAGTGGGCATGATTTTTACAAGCACACCACACCGCATAATCAATATGTATATGTTTGGTTTGAGCTTGGAATTTTAGGATTGGTATTACTTCTATTCATCTTTTATCATCAGATTAAAGAAGTATTCAGAAAAAAAGATGGAATTCATAGGGCATTATTACCCCTTTCTTTCATGTTTTTGATGCTTATTGACTCGTATTTTTTTATTTTTATACTTACTGTTGCATATATTTTCTTATATACGATTTATAGTCGTTACGAATCAGAATAAACTCTCTTAATTCTTCTATTTAAAGTAGAGTAAATCTCATAAGGAATTGTATTTATCTTTTTTGCAATTTCGTTAACAGACAAATTATTTCCAAATATTTCTACTGCTTCTCCCTCATAAATAGTAATTTTAGAAGTATTAACAGCAAAACTATCCATACTAATATTACCGATAATCTTGCATTCTTTTTTATTAATGTAAACACTGCCGATACTACTAAATTTTCTGTTTAAACCATCAGCATACCCAATAGGAATTATTGCAATTTTCATATTTTCAGGAGCAATAAAAGAAGGTCCATAACCAACTGCCTCTCCTTTTACTACATCTCTAATTTGAGTAACAACACTTGACAGACGACTGATTTGCTTCAAATTTTTATCAGTTGACGATCCATACAAACCAATTCCTAATCGAACTACATCCATTTGATGATTTGCAAAGTTTAAAACACCATTAGAATTTAGAATGTGTTTATCAATTTTAGCACCATAAAGTATTTCAAAATTCTTAGAGATTGTTTTGAATTTAGCAATTTGATTAAGAGTGAATTCTGATTTTTCAGCTTTATCTGATGCTGCTAAATGTGAGCAAATTGAAAGTAATTTTAAATGATAACTGTGTTTTATCTTTTCAACTATATTAGCTGTTTCTTGAGCCTCAAAACCATATCTATTCATACCTGAATTAAACTTTATATGAATATTTATTTCGTTTTTTTTAGAAGCGTATAATTCAAGTAATCTTTGATTGTAAATTACAATATCAAGACTATATTTAATTATTTTATCATAGCTTTTTAAGCCAGGATTAGCAACAATAATTTTTGATTTAATACCAGCTTCCCTTAAAGCAATACCTTCTTCAAAATCACTAACCCAAAGAGCATAAGCACCTAATTTTTCTAATTTCCTTGAAATTTCAATATCACCATGTCCATAAGCAAAAGCCTTTACAACCCCAATAATTTTAGTGTTTTTTTCAAGGTTGCTTTTTAAATAATTAAAGTTATGCTCTAATTTATTTAAATCAATATGTAATATAGTTTCGTTAGAAAACTCCAAATTATTTTTGTTGTGAAAAACAGTTTCTACATAATGGCTTATATTCTTCTTTTTCTCCAAGTTCCACCAATTTTTTACTCTTTGTAAGCCTAAATGAATGATTAGCAATAGAACCACAATCAATACAAATTGCATGAACTTTTGTTACATGTTCGGCTATGGCTAAAAGTTGCGGCATTACTCCAAATGGCTTTCCTAAAAAATCCATATCCAGCCCAGCTATAATTACTCTTTTTCCATCATCAGCTAATTTATTGCAAACAGCTATTAATTCATTGTCAAAAAACTGAGCCTCATCAATAGCAACTACTTCCATTTCAGTTACCATATTTAAAATATCAATTGGATTTTGGATAGGATTTGAGGTAATAGTATTTGAATCGTGAGAAACTACTTTTCCTTCATCATATCTCACATCAACTTGTGGTTTAAAAACTGCAATTTTAAGCTTTGCAAATTCGGCTCTTTTTAATCTTCTGAGTAATTCTTCTGTTTTTCCAGAAAACATTGAACCACAAATCACTTCAATACTACCTTTTTGCATTGGGTGGTTTATTTGTGATTCTAAAAACATTTGTGCGAATTTCTTTTATTAAGTTTGCTAACAAAAGTATGAAAAGCAATTTCAATATTTATGAATTTTAAAAGTTTGTTTTTACTAGTATTTTTAATTCTTTTTTGCAATAATATTATTGCTCAAAATGATAGCTTGAAAGTGAATAAAAAAAGAGTAGCTATTGTAAGTAGCAGTTTGTGTGCAGCACTTGGAGGTTCCTATTATTATATTCAAAATTCTTGGTGGGCAGGACAACAAACTTCTTTTCATTTTGATAATGGTGCTGACTTAACTTATGCTTTAAATGTTGATAAATTAGGGCATTTTATGGGTGGATTAGAAGCTGCTGATATTTTTTCATCATCAATGAAATGGGCGGGAATGAACGAAAAACAAGCACTTTGGTATGGAGGTTTTTTTGGTTCTGGCTTGCAACTTGCTATTGAAATGAAAGATGCCTATGCTCCATATTGGGGTTTCAGTAAATGGGATTTGGCATTAGGCTCTACTGGAGCTTTTTGGCCTGTTGCACAATATTATAATGATGATTTCAAAGCAATAAACTTTAAATTTTCTTATTATAAGCGCTCTAATATTTACTGGGATTTGGATAAACAAAGAGAGAAACAGACTAATAAATATGCTTGGCAAGATGATTATCCGAACCAAACTTATTGGGTGACTTTTGATGTGAATCATTTCACTGAAAGTTGTTGTTGGCCAGAATGGCTGAATATAGCTGTCGGTTTTGGAATTGATGATACTCAGTATTTAGATGCTTATGGCAGAAAAACTGGTGGGCAAAACGAGTGGTATGTTGCTTTTGATTATGATATTCCTAAAATGCTTAAAAGATGGAATTCTCCTACTGGAACAAAAGTTAAGCATTGGCTAAACTATTTTCATCTCCCTGCTCCAACAATAAGAATCAGCCCAAAATTAGAATTGTATCCATTATTCCTATAAATTTGTGATATGTCAAAATTGTATTTAATACCAACACCAATAGGCAACTTAGAGGATATAACTTTAAGAGCTTTGCGTGTTTTAAAGGAGGTAAATATTGTTCTTGCTGAGGATACTAGAACTTCTAGAAAATTATTTTCTCATTATGATATTGACGCAAATCTTGCACCATTTCATATGCATAATGAGCATAAAGTTTTGCAAAAATGGATTGATAGAATTAAGTCAGGAGAAACAATTGCATTAGTTTCTGACGCAGGAACTCCCGCCATATCAGACCCTGGCTTTTTATTGGTTCGTGAGTGTGTAAAAAACGATATTGATGTAGATTGTTTGCCTGGAGCAACAGCATTTGTTCCTGCTTTAGTAAATTCTGGGATCCCTTCTGATAAATTTGTATTTGAAGGGTTTTTACCTGTTAAAAAAGGAAGACAAACAAGACTAAAATTGCTTTCAGAGGAAGAAAGAACCATTGTTTTTTATGAATCTCCTCATAGGATTGTTAAAACACTTTCTCTTTTTTGCGAGTATTTTGGAGAGGATAGGAAAGTGTCCGTTTCAAGAGAAATATCAAAAATGTTTGAAGAAACCAACAGAGGAAGTGCAAAAGAGATGCTGGAGTATTTTGTGCAGAAAAAACCTATAGGGGAATTTGTAATTATTGTAGAGGGAAAATAATGGAAATCAAGGAATTTATAGATAAAAAACCATATGTAATTGCTGGGCCTTGCAGTGCAGAATCAGAAGAACAAATTTTGCAGATAGCAAAAGAGTTAAAAGGGACTGCAGATGTTTTTAGGGCTGGTGTTTGGAAGCCAAGAACACACCCAAATTCTTTTAAAGGTATTGGTAAAGATGCATTAAAATGGATGCAACAGGCTCAACTCCAAACTGGAATGAAGGTATCGACAGAAGTAGCAACAGCTAAGCATGTTGAACTTTGTCTGGATGCTGGAATCGATATGCTTTGGATTGGAGCTAGAACTACTGTCAACCCTTTTTATGTACAGGAAATTGCAGAGGCTTTAAAAGGAGTTGACATACCCGTTTTTGTAAAAAATCCTATTCACCCTGAAATCGGTCTTTGGCTTGGTGCTTTTGAGCGTTTAAATAAATCTGGAGTTACTCAAATTGCAGCAATTCACAGAGGATTCTATAGTTATGAAAAGTTAGCATTTAGAAATGATCCTAAATGGGAATTGCCTATAAGGTTAAGAGAAGAAGTTCGTGATCTTTCTATTATCTGTGACCCTTCACATATTTCAGGAAACGCTTCTTTAATAGAGGATGTTTCACAAACAGCGATGGATCTAAATATGGATGGTTTGATGATAGAAACGCATAATAAGCCTAGCAAAGCATTAAGTGATGCTAATCAGCAGATATTACCAATTGATTTAGAAAATATACTGAATAATTTAATACTTAGAGATGCAAAATTACGTGATGAAGCATTTAAAAAAGAATTATTTGCATACAGGAGTCAGATAGATTTTTTAGATACCAAAATTATTGATTTGCTTAATGATAGGAAAAATATTGTAGAAGATATAGGGCATTTTAAGAATAAAAACAAGTTAACTATCTTTCAGATTGAAAGATGGTTTGATATTTTAAAGAACAGAAAAGAGAATGCTAAATCTTTGGGTATAGACGAGCAAATGATTGCTGAACTTTTTGAGCTTATTCATAAATACTCCATTTTAACGCAAACCAAAATAATGAGGTAATGGAAAAAAGATGGATTATTCAAAAACCAGATCAGACAATCGTACAAAAATTAGCAAAGGATTTGGAAGTAAACCATATTGTTGCTCATCTTTTAGTGTTAAGAGGTATTGAAAATTTTGATGATGCAAAACTTTTTTTCAGACCAGAGTTAAATCATTTACATGACCCTTTTTTGATGAAGAATATGCAAGATGCTGTTGATAGAATTGAGAAAGCAATTACGAATCAAGAAAAGGTTTTAGTATATGGTGATTATGATGTAGATGGCACAACATCTGTAGCTATGATGTATTCTTTCCTGAAAAGATTTTCACCTGAAATTGAATACTATATACCATGTAGATATGAAGAAGGGTATGGGATTTCATTAAAAGGAATTGATTATGCAAAAAAGAATAATTTTTCATTAATTATTGCATTGGATTGCGGGATTAGAGCATTTAATCAAGTAGATTATGCTAATGAGAAAGAAGTAGATTTTATTATTTGTGATCATCATAACCCTGCTAATAAAATACCTAAAGCTATTGCTATTTTAAATCCAAGGCAAAGTGATTGTAATTATCCTTATAAAGAGCTTTCAGGCTGTGGAGTTGGGTTTAAATTAATTCAAGCATATAGTCAGAAAAATAATATTGGTTTTTCAGAAATTTCAGAGTATTTGGATTTGTTAACTGTAAGTATAGGCGCAGATATTGTACCTATGACTGGTGAAAATAGAGTTTTTTCCTATTATGGATTAAAACAAATCAACACTCATCCTAGAGCTGGATTAAAAGCATTAATGTATATTGCTAATAAAATAAAAGATCTCTCAATTTCTGATGTAGTTTTTGGAATAGCTCCAAGAATTAATGCAGCAGGGAGAATTGAACATGCAAAAAAAGCAGTTGAAATTTTGGTTGAGCAAGATTTAGATAGAGCTAAAAAACTTGCTTCATTTATTGAGGAGAATAATGTAACTAGAAGAAATTTGGATCAAAATATAACTAAGGAAGCTCTTGAAATGATTGATAAAAATAAAAAATCAACAGTTGTTTTTAGTAAAAACTGGCATAAAGGAGTGGTAGGTATTGTTGCATCTCGCGTAATAGAAACTCATTATAAGCCAACTATTGTATTGGCTGAAAAAGATGGCATATTAACTGGTTCTGCTCGTTCTGTGCATGATTTTGATTTATATGAAGCAATTTCAAAGTGTGCTCATTTATGTGAAAAGTTTGGGGGACATAAATATGCTGCAGGCTTAAGTATTAAAAAAGAAAATTTAGCAGAATTTATTATTGCTTTTGAAAAAGTAGTTTCTGAGTGTATTACTGAGGATCAATTATTTCCAAAAATTGATGTTGATATGGAAATTGATATTGATGCTGTAGATGGTAAATTATTTAGGATAATAAAACAATTTTCTCCTTTCGGGCCTCAGAATTTATCTCCTATTTTTGTAAGCAGGAGTGTAATAGATAATGGCTTTGGGAAAAGGATTGGTGCTGATAAATCTCACTTGAGAATAAATACAAAAACTGCATCAGGACCTCTTGCTGGAATTGGCTTTAGTATGGGAGATGCCTTTGAAAAAATTAAAGATTATAATGAGTTTGATATCTGCTATACAATAAGTGAAAATGAGTGGAATGGTAGAAAAAACTTACAATTGATACTAAATGATCTAAAGTTTAATTCTTAATCCTAAAGTTTGAATTCTCTGATTACTACCAATAGTTAATTCTATTTTATTTTTGAATGGTTTTGTAAAAATATATGCACTTCCTATCCCTAGTAGAGCGCCTGCTAATACATCATAATAATCATGATGGTTAGAGTAAACTCTACTCCACCCTACATAGCTAGCAAGTATATAAGCTGGGATACCAACTTTTAGCCCATATCGTTTTTCTATAAATCCGGCACCAGTAAAAGCTGCTGAAGTATGCCCTGAAGGGAAGCTATAATCACCACCATTGGGCCTTTCCTTGTTGGTAATTCTTTTTAAACTATGCGTTACTATAAAAGAGAACCCCATAGTTTTAATAAATTGTAAAGGAGATTTTTGATTGTCTTTCCAAATAAAAGTAGAGGCGAAAGCTGAAACAGGTAATACTATCTTAAGCTTATCACCAATTTTTTCATAATTAATATTTTGAGATTTTATCGTAGAAATAAAAATCATGCAAATTAATATGGAGAATAACCTACCCAATATTTCTTCCTAAAAGTTTAGCGATTTGAGTTTTTATCTTAGTAAGTTCACTTAATTTTTTGATACCTGCAGCATCAATAGTTTCTTCTTTAATTGCTTTTTGAAGCTTTGATATTTGGAAATCAACTACTCCTTTTTTAAGTGACAAGATTGCTTTTTTAGTAGTTTTTTGCATCTTTTGGTTTTCAAGTCCGGTATAGATTTTATGTCTTTCTTCCCAATTATTGCTAATACTATGTGGGGTTGCAACTAAGTTGACAGCTAAAGAACTAATATTGTAGTTATTGCTATTTATAAAAGATTGGATATGTATTTTCCCAGTTTCCTCAATTTTAGCAATAATCTCTTGATATATTTCATTGTGAATTGGTGTAGAAAATTCGATATCATCATTTTCTAACTCATTTATTATCATTGCAGCAACACTTTCATCTTCATTATCTAGTATAAATGTTTCATTTCCATAGTTTAGTAATAATCGTAAAACTTCTTCCTCTTGCTTTTGTAGTTTATATTCAGAGTTTCTACTAATTTTTTTAGTTTTTATAGTTTCTTTTTTCGGGCTTAGATTTCTACTAGGTGAGCTTACTGCCATTGACCTTGCTTTATTTACTTGGGCAATTAATTTAACTTCCTCTATTGCAAGTTTTCGGTGATATATCTTACAATACTCTTCTCTACTAAATACATCAGGGATTTCAGATATTGATTTAATTATTTTCTTTTTAATTTCAATAACTTTAGTAGGGTCATTGGTATCATTTAGTTTGTAAAGTTCAATTAGATAATCAACAAAATTTATTGCAGATTTTTCTAAATATTCTTGAAACTCCTCAGTACTTAATTTTTTTGAAAATGAGTCTGGATCTTCTCCATCAGGGAAAGATGCAATCTTTACATTCATTTCTGCTTTTAGACACAAATCAATAGTGCGAAGGGTTGCTTTTATTCCAGCTTTATCTCCATCAAAAAGCAACGTAACATTATTTGTTGAACGTTTTATTAACTGAATTTGTTGGGCCCCTAATGCTGTACCTGAAGCAGAAACAACATTTTCCACTCCATTTTGATGCATAGAAATTACATCTGTATACCCTTCAACAATAAAACATCTATCAGCTTTGCTAATTGATTGTTTAGATAGGTTAAGCCCATATAAAACTTTGGATTTATCATAAATTAAAGTTTCCCCAGAGTTTAAATATTTTGATTTCGCAACAGGGCTAAATGCTCTTCCCCCAAATCCAATAACTTTGCCTGTATAAGAATGAATTGTAAAAATGGTTCTCTCACGAAATTTATCATAAGTTTTTCCATCTTCATTTTTCCCAATTAAACTTGAAGCAGCTAAAACTTCTAAGTCATAACCTGCTTTTGTTGCTGCTTTTTCAAAGGAGTTTTGCTTTTTAGGGCTGTATCCTAATTGAAATTTTTTAATTATATCTTCAGAAAACCCTCTTTCTTTAAAATAGCTTAATCCAACTGCTTTTCCTTCTGAAGTATTCCATAAAACATTTTGAAAGTATTCGCTTGCAAATTTAGTTGCAATAAATTGACTTTCTTTAGCTGACATTCTGCTTTCCTGCTCAGGAGTAAGTGCTTGCTCCTCAATTTCAATATTATATTTATCTGCAGCATATCGCAAAGCTTCAGGGTATGAAACTCCCTGAATTTCTTGTATAAAATTTATGCTATTACCTCCCTTTTGACACCCAAAACATTTATAAATACCTTTAGTTGGAGATACTACAAATGAAGGCGTTTTCTCATCATGAAAAGGGCACCTCCCTTTGTAATTTACACCTGCTTTTTTGAGCTCAACAAAATCACCTACAATTTCCTCAACTCTTACTGTATCAAATATCTTTTCTATCGTATCTTGAGGGATCATTTTTTTCTATTTACAACAAAATTTAACAATAATTCCAATGATCTTCTTGATTCATTATCATCAAACTGATTTAGAATTTCAAGCGCTTCATTCCGATACTTTATCATTACATTCTCAGCATAATTCATACCGCCCTTTTCTTTCACTAGATCAATCAATATTGCTACTTTTTTATCATTTTCATGATGGTTTTTTACAATGTTTATGATGTTATTTTTCTCTTTGTTGGAGACATTATTTAGAGTGTAAATGAGTGGAAGAGTCATTTTTTGCTCTCTAATATCATTGCCGGTTGGCTTGCCTATAAATGTACTCTTAGTATAGTCAAACAAATCATCCTTTATTTGAAAAGCAATACCTGCTTTTTCACCAAATAAACGCATTGTTTCAACAGTATTTTTGTCCTCTCCAACTGAATTTGCTCCACTTGCACAACAAGCCGCAATTAAAGTAGCTGTTTTCTTTCGGATAATATCAAAATATACTTTTTCTGTAATATCTAATTTTCTAGCTTTTTCAATTTGCAGAAGCTCCCCCTCACTCATTTCCTGAACTGCAGTACTCATGATTTTTAAAAGTTCAAATTCTTCATTTTTTACAGCTAAAAGCAATCCTCTACTTAGTAGAAAATCTCCAACTAAAACAGCAATTTTATTTTTCCAAAGTGCATTTATTGAAAAGAATCCTCTTCTAAAATCTGCCTCATCAATTACATCATCATGTACTAAAGTTGCTGTGTGTAAAAGCTCTATCATTGATGCTGCACGGTAAGTACTTTCCTTAAATTTCCCGAAAAGTTTAGCAGTTAGAAAAACAAACATTGGTCGCATCTGCTTTCCTTTTCTCTTGATTATATAATGCATAATTCTATCAAGTAAAGAAACATTGCTTTTTAATGAATCTTTGAACTTGTTTTCGAACAAATCCATTTCCAATTTAATGGGTGCTTTTATATCTTTAATTATTGACAAAATTCTTGTAAAGAAGAGGTGCGAATATACAAAGAAATGAGCCCAAAAAAAGTTTCTTTTTTCTTTGTTAAAAAGTTATTTAAGTTTATTTACTAATTGTCCACATGCAGCAGCAATATCTTTCCCTTTACTTCTTCTTAAATTTACAATTAATTTTTTTTCCTCTAAGAATTTAATAAAATTTTCAGTAACCTTATTTGAAGATTTCTCATAAGGTAAATTATCAACAGTATTATATTCAATTAGATTAATTTTACATGTACTAGCTTTTGCAAATTGCACCAGTTTTTGTGCATCTTCTAAACTGTCATTTAAATCTTTGAATAAGATATATTCATAAGTAATTCTACTTCCTGTTTTATCATAAAAATATTGAACTGACTGCCTTAGTTCTTCTAGTTTTATTTTTTGATTTAAGGGCATCAAAATATCTCTTTTACTGTTGCTAGCGGTGTGTAATGAAATAGCAAGATTAAATCTTACATCATCATCAGCTAATTTCATAATCATTTTAGCAATTCCTGCAGTTGAGACTGTTATTCGTTTTGGAGACATGCCTAACCCTTGTTCAGTTGTGATGAATTTAATACTACCTAATAAAGCTTTGTAATTTAAAAGAGGTTCTCCCATGCCCATATACACTATGTTAGATAATGGTTTTCCAAAATTAGAAATAGCTTCTTCATTTAAGATAAAAACTTGGTCATAAATTTCAGATGCGCTCAAGTTTCTGTCCAATTTCATTGTTCCAGTGGCACAAAATTCACAAGCTAAACTACACCCGACTTGTGACGAGACGCAGGCAGTCAGTCTATTTTTTGAAGGGATTATTACTCCTTCTACTAATAATTTATCATGCAATTGAAGGCTGTACTTAATTGTACCGTCAATACTTCTTTCCGCTTTATAGATTTTTACTGCCTTTATAGCAAAATTATTAGAAAATAATTCACGCAGATCCTTAGATAAGGAAGTCATTTCTTCAAATGAAACAGCTCTTTTTTTCCATAACCATTCCCAAACTTGTTTTGCTCTAAATTTAGGCATTTTATGCTCTAAACAGAATTCTTGCACCTGTTCTAAGCTTAATTCTCTGATGTCTTTATTCTCACTCATAATATATTGCAAAGATATATTACTTTTGTGCTATGCGATTTTTAACTGCCGATTATTTATATCCACTAAATATTTCTCCAATTAAAGAAGGAGTACTGCAACTTTCTGATGCAGGTGAGGTTGTTAAGATTTTTGAAAACATAAATGATGTTTCTAATGAAAAACTAGAAATTTTTGAAGGTATTTTATGTCCAGGATTTGTGAATGCGCATTGTCATTTAGAGCTTTCCCATTTGCTAGGTGTTGCAGAAATAGGAGAAGGTTTTTTGGATTTTATTACTGCAATTCAGCAAAGAAATGAATATTCAAATGAAGAAATTTTGGAAGCAATTGAAAATGCAGAAAAGGAAATGATACATAATGGAATAGTCGCAGTTGGGGATATTTGTAATACAACTGATACGCTATTTCAAAAGCAAAAAGCAAATTTGATGTATTATAATTTTATAGAAACTTTTGGCGTACATGAAAATAAGGTAGATGCTGTTTTCATTAAAGCAATAGAATTGAGAAATGAATTTAGAGCTGCTGATCAAAAGGCGAGCATTGTTCCTCATGCACCTTATTCAGTACCGCCAGTTTTACTGAACAAGATTAACAATGCTTTTGATGAAAAGGATGAATTACTAACAATTCATATGCAAGAAACAAAAGCAGAAAACCAACTTTTTGAAAATAAGAAGGGAGATCTTTTTAATTGGTTAAACGGCATGAATGCTACTTCAAGTATTTGGGAAAATCGAAATAAATCGACTGATATTCTAAAAGAATTAGAAGATAAAAGAATGCTCTTGGTTCATAATACTTTTGCTAAAACAAAAAGTATTTCTGATAACTATTACTGTACTTGCCCAAAAGCTAATTTATACATTGAAAAGACCTTGCCAGACTATTCCATATTCGATGCAGATAAATTATGTGTAGGAACAGATAGTTTAGCTTCTAATAATTCCCTTTCTATTTTAGAGGAACTTAACATAATACAAGAAAATTCTAATTTTGATTTGAATACCCTTTTGAAAATTGCGTGTAAAAATGGAGCAAATGCTTTAGGCTTTGAGCAGTTGGGTACTTTTGAAAAAGGAAAAATTCCTGGTGTTAATTTGATCGGAAATTTGGATGGAGTGAAAGTTACTGCTGAGAGTTTTATTCAGGTTATTTAGTACATATAACCAAGTAAATCTAAATTCACTCTTTCTTATTTTTTATCTTTGATAGACTTAATTATGAAGTGTGTATCATCTATTTTTTTTAGTCCCAACTCCATAATTTTTATGTTGATGACTTTTTAGCCAAGTAGTTGTAGGTACAACTCTCCTAAATCCATACTTTTCAAAGTATTTTGGAATATTAGTTACTAAAAATAGAAAAACAATTCTTTCAGAAAATTCTAAAGATAACTTACCTGCCTTTTGTAATAATTTTTCTCCAATTCCATTTTCTCTATAACTGATATATAGATATCAATTAGTCCTATAACTTTAATTGGACTACCACCTAAGTTATTTACTCAATAGTCAAGCCCAACTTACCCAATTAATGTGTCATTTTCTTTAGTAAGAATTCTGTAATGTGGTGTTTGTTTAAAATAATCTCTATTTTTATAATCAACTTAAGGAAAAGATTTTTGCACTAGATTATTAATCGCAATACTATCTTTTTCGCTAATTTGAAATTCCGGAACAAAACTAATTTCAATTATAAAATTTCAGCAATATTCAAGTCCTCTTGGGTAGTGATTTTCAGGTTCTTTTCCTCTCCTAAAAGGGCATTAATTTTACCGCCATTTGCTTCAAATACTGATGCGTCATCAGTAAAATTTACAGAAAAATCTTGAGTATATGCTTCCTTTATATCAGTACTTAAAAAACATTGAGGCGTTTGTACTTTATATAAGTTACTTCTATCGATATGTGTAGAGTTTTCTCCTTCTAATTTTCGAATAGAATCTTTTACAGGAACAATAGGAATTACGCCAATTCCACTTTTAATTTTGCCAACTAAACTATTAATTAATGCAGTAGAAATAAGCGGGCGAACTCCATCATGAATAGCAATAATTGAAGTATTATCAATTTTATCAAGTCCATTTTTTACAGAATGAAATCTTGTCTTCCCACTCTCAACTAAAATGTGTATCTGCGTAAAATTATTATTCTTACAAAGTTCATTCCAAAAATCAAATTGCGACCTAGGTAAAACTACAATAATTTCCTCAAAATGAGAAAATTGTTTTATGGTATGCATCAAAATTGGTAAGTTATTTAATAGTAAAAACTGCTTAGGAATATCGGCATTCATACGCTCTCCCTTTCCTCCGGCAACTATTAAAGCAACTTTTTTCATTTATAAAATTAGCATTGCATCTCCGTATGTATGGAAATTGTATTTTTTCTTAATTCCTTCTTTGTAAGCTTTTTTCAAAAGATCTAAACCAGAAAAAGCAGAAACCTGCATCATTAAAGATGATTTAGGTAAATGAAAATTAGTTAGCATGCAATTTGCAATTTTATGTTTATAAGGGGGAAATAAAAATAAATTTGTCCACCCTTCAAAAGGAATTATTTCATGTTGTGTAGAGATAGAAGTTTCCAACGTTCTCATCACAGTTGTCCCAACAGCACATATTTTTTTGTTCTGCCTAATTGCAGTATTGATTTGCTCAGCAGCTCTTTTAGGAATACTAATTTGTTCTGATTCCATTTTATGCTTTGAAAGGTCCTCTACCATAATTTGATTGAAAGTTCCTAAGCCAACATGTAATGTAGTTTCAGCAAATTCAATTCCATTCAATTCCATTTGCTTCATCAAAATTTTATTAAAATGAAGCCCTGCAGTTGGAGCAGAAACAGCTCCTTCATGCTTTGCATAAATAGTTTGAAATCGTTCTGTATCTTCTTTTGTTGCCTCTCTTCCAAAGTGTTTTGGGATTGGAGTTTCACCAAGCATTGTAAGCGTTTCTTTAAACTCGTCATGATTTCCATCAAACAAAAATCTTAGCGTTCTTCCTCTTGATGTTGTATTGTCAATTACCTCAGCAACTAATTCATCATTCTCCCCAAAAAATAATTTATTACCGATTCTAATTTTTCTTGCAGGATCAACTAAAACATCCCAAAGTCTATTCTCTTGGTTCAATTCTCTAAGTAAAAAGACTTCAATCATTGCTCCAGTTTTCTCTTTGTTAGCTTGTAATCTTGCAGGAAACACCTTTGTATTATTTGTAACAACTACATCTCCTTCAACAAAATAATCTTTTAAATCAGATACTTTTTTGTGTTCAATTTTCCCATCTTCTCTATTAACAACCATCATTTTCGCATCTTCTCTGTGTGCAATAGGTTTATTAGGAATTCTTGTTTGAGGTAAGTCAAAACTGTACATTGACAATTTATATTTCATCTGATATTTTAGTTTAAATTAAAGTTTGCAAATATAATGTATGAAAAAGCAGAAGTCAAGTAAAATTACTTATTTAACAGTTTTTTAAAGCTATCTACATCAATAGCTTCTGATAATTGATATTTCCCAATTGATGTTCTGCAAAGCTTTGAAAGATGTCCACCACTATTTAAGGCTACTCCAAAATCATAAGCAATTGAACGGATATAGGTTCCTTTACTGCATTTAATTTCAAAGGTTACATCTAGGTTTTCTCTTGAGGTAATAGTAAATTCTCTAACTGTTACTTTCCTACTTTCAATTTCGATAGTTTCCCCTCTTCTTGCTTTTTCATATAGCCTTTCTCCTCCTTTTTTTAAAGCTGAAAAGATTGGTGGTTTTTGGTTAATTTCACCTATAAAATGTGTTGTAGATTCTTTAATTAGCTCCTCAGTAATATGGGCAGTTTCATAATTGTTATCCACTTCAGTTTCTAAATCATAAGATGGAGTTGTTCCCCCTAAGGTAATTGTTCCTGTGTAAGTTTTTTCTTGCCCTTGAATTTCAGAAATTAGCTTGGTAAATTTACCTGTACAAACAATTAACAGTCCAGTTGCTAAAGGATCAAGAGTTCCTGCATGCCCTACTTTTATTTTTTTTATACTATATTTAGTTCGGATTAGATTTTTTATCTTTCTCACTACATCAAAAGATGTCCAGCCCAAAGGCTTGTTTATCAAAAGAATTTGTCCGACTAGAAAGTCCTCTACCGTTTCAGGAAAGTTATCCATATTATATTAATGATGTTGCAATTACAATAGATCCAATAGCAAAGCAGTAGTAAGCAAAGTATTTAAGCTGACTACTTTTTACTAATTTTATCATCCATTTACAGGCAAGCATTCCTGTTAAAAAGGCAAAAATGAAGCCAATAAATAGTACTAAAAAGTTTGTGTCAGTTGCTGAAATTTCACCTGAAAAAAAATCTTTAGCCATTTTCCCAAAGATTAATGGGACAACCATTAAGAAGGAGAATCGTGCTGCTTTTTCTTTGTCAATGCCTAAAATTACAGCTGTTGATATTGTTGCTCCTGAGCGCGAAATTCCAGGAAGGATAGCTATGGCTTGTGAAATTCCTACAAGGATAGCATCTTTAACCTCTACCTGTTTCTCTGATGCTTTAGCTCTGTCAGCAAGCAATAATAACAAACCTGTAATCAATAGCATGCTACCTACTAAAGTTAATGCACCACCAAATAGCGCTTCTATTTCATCATTTAAAAACACTCCAACCAAAGTAGCTGGTATCATGGATAAAACAATTTTTAAAGAGAATTGAAATGCTTCATTGTTTTTAAATTGAAAGAGCCCTAAGAATATTTCAATCAAATCCTTTCTGAAAATAATAATGGTTGATAGAGCTGTTGCGAAATGGAGGACAACTGTCATCAGTAAGCTTTCTTCTCCTACTTTTCCTTCTCCTAAAATTGCTTTTGCAATTTCTAAATGTCCGCTACTACTTACGGGTAAAAACTCAGTTAGTCCTTGAATAATTCCAAGGATAATAGCATTGATTATTTCCATGTATTAAGCTTCTTTACTTTTGCTCATAATTGCAAAAATCTCAATAATGAATCCTGTAGCTAGTAAAATTGGAGCTAATGTTAACCTCTGAAAATCAAAGATTGCATCAGAGAATTTTGTTGGGTCATCTGACCCTCCTCCAATCATTAAAATTAGTCCGCTAGCCATAAAAGCTATGCCGATAAGTAAAAGTGTATAGTTCTTTTTTTTGAATGCAAAATCCATAGTTTAAATTTAGTTGTAAAGTTCGTTTTCGTTAAGTTTTATAAATTTTCTTACTGCAAAGAAAGTTGAAAAAATACTGATAAATAATCCTGATGCTAAAATCAGTAAAAAAACAATTCCAATAATTTTTAAATCATCAATATTAAACATATTAGCTACATCTCTTTGTACTAATTGTATTGCTCCAATAAGCATAAAAATAGCAAAAAGTGAGCTGTATATTCCTTGATAAATTCCTTTAGATAGAAATGGTTTTTGGATGAAACTATTAGTTGCACCAACTAATCGCATTGTTCGTATCACAAACCTTTTTGAGTAAACTGAAAGTCGGATAGTGTTGTTAATTAACACAAAAGCGATAAAGAAAAGAAGCACACAAAAAATAAGTAAAAAGAATGACAAGCGATTTGCATTTGAGTTTAGTTTGTCTATTAAATCTTCTTGATAATAGACTTCAAAAACATTAGCATTTTTGCTTAATTCATTAGTGATTATTTGCAAACTATCAGTATTTCCATATTCAGCATTAAGTTTTACATCAATAGAAGCTAAAAGAGGGCTGTAACCTAAAAACTCAACAAAATCTTCTCCTAAATCAGTTTTTAAATCAGCAGTTGCTTGTTCTTTTGTTGTAAATGTAGTGCTTTTTGCAAAATCAGAAGCATCTAATATTTTTTGAAATTTTAATGTTTCTATGTCGTTCCTACCATCTTTTAACATAATTGTGAAGCCGATATTTTCTTTTATATAATCTGATAATTTTTGCACGTTTATCAGAACTAAACTCAATAAACCTACAACAAACAATACAAGTGAAAGGCTAATAATAACTGAAGCAGAAGACGAGAGTATCCTTCTGTTTAGAGTTTTATTTTTCATTGTTTTCATATAGTTTGCTAAAATATAAAAATACAATTTACTAATTGATGTTATTCCTTAACTTTGCAAACTGAATAATGTGAATAAGATGGAATACGATTTTAATAAGATAGAAAAAAAGTGGCAAGACAATTGGAGAGCAAATGAAACTTATAAGGTTTCAGAAGATGCTTCAAAAGAGAAATATTATGTATTGGATATGTTTCCTTATCCATCTGGAGCAGGCTTGCATGTTGGGCATCCACTTGGTTATATTGCTTCTGATGTTTTTGCTCGTTATAAAAGATTAAAAGGGTTTAATGTGTTGCATCCTATGGGATACGATTCTTTTGGCCTACCAACAGAACAATATGCTATTCAGACAGGAATACATCCAGCAGTAGCGACTAAAGATAATACTGAAAGGTATAGAAAACAGTTGGATCAAATTGGTTTTTCGTTCGATTGGAGTAGAGAAATACGAACTTCCGAGCCTAATTATTACAAATGGACTCAATGGATTTTCAAGCAGTTATTTAACTCTTATTATTGCAAAGAAGAGGATAAAGCAATTCCAATTGTTGATTTAATTTCTGATTTTGAAAAGAATGGAAATATCAAATCGCAGGCCGTTTGTGATGATAACACACCAAGTTTCTCAGCAGAGGAGTGGAGTAATTTTTCTAAATCAGAAAAAGAAAAAATGTTGATGAATTATCGTTTGGCATTTTTGACAGAAGCATGGGTAAACTGGTGTGAAGGACTAGGAACAGTACTCGCTAATGATGAGGTGAAAGATGGACTTTCGGAAAGAGGAGGATTCCCTGTAGAGCAAAAGTTAATGAAGCAGTGGTCCTTAAGGATTACGGCTTATGCTGATAGATTAATTTCAGGATTAGATACTGTAGATTGGTCGGATTCCATAAAGGAAATCCAAAAGAATTGGATTGGGAAATCGAAAGGAGCCTCTGTAAGCTTTAAGCTTGAAAATTCGGATGATAAAATAGAAGTTTTCACTACTCGTCCAGACACCATTTTTGGTGTTAATTTTATGGTTTTAGCGCCAGAACATGGGCTAGTGTCAGAAATAACTACTATTGAGCAAAAACAGAAAGTTGAAGCCTATGTAAATACCGCAAAACTAAAATCGGAAAGAGACAGACAAGCAGAAAAAAGCGTGACTGGAGTATTTACAGGCTCTTATGCAATTCATCCATTTACTGGAAATAAGGTGCAAGTTTGGGTTGGAGATTATGTGCTAGCTTCTTATGGAACTGGTGCGGTAATGGCTGTCCCTTGTGGAGACCAAAGGGATTGGAATTTTGCTACTCATTTTGGTTTGGAAATTACTAATATTTTTGAGGGATTTGATGTAAGTGAAGAGGCAAATGAAGACAAGAATGTTAACATTACTAACTCTGATTTTTTAAACGGACTAGCGGTTAAAAAGGCAATTAGTTTAGCGATTTATAAAATTGAAGAAGGAGGTTTCGGAAAAGGTAAAATAAATTATCGTTTGCGTGATGCAATTTTCAGTAGACAAAGATATTGGGGAGAACCATTCCCGGTATATTATAAAGGAGAAATAGCTTATGTTTTTGATGATGACAAACAGGTTACGCTTCCTAAAGTTGATAAATATTTACCAACTGCAATTGGAGAGCCTCCATTAGCTAGAGCCAAAAAAGAGGATTGGGGTGTGTTTAAGGGAGATAGAATGGAATGTAATATTATGCCAGGTTGGGCAGGAAGTTCTTGGTATTTTTTACGATACATGGATCCAAATAATGATGGGGAATTTTGTGCAAAGGAAAAATCAGATTATTGGGGACAAGTAGATTTATATATTGGCGGAGCAGAACATGCAGTTGGGCATTTATTGTATTCGCGTTTCTGGACTAAATTCCTGTACGATAGAGGCTTTATTGGTTTTGATGAGCCTTTCAAAAAAATGATAAACCAAGGAATGATTTTGGGAAGATCAAGCTTTATATATAGAATAAAAGACACGAATACTTTTGTAAGTTTTGATAAAATAAAAGAGCATAAAACGACTCGTTTGCATGTGGATATTAGTTTTGTAGATAATGATGTGTTGGATATTGATGCATTCAAAAATTGGAGAGAGGAATATGCAGATGCTGAGTTTATTTTAAATGATGAAGGAAAATATTTTTGCGGACATGAAGTAGAGAAAATGTCAAAATCCAAGTATAATGTACAAACTCCAGATGAGTTAGTTCAGAAATTTGGAGCCGATACTTTAAGACTTTATGAGATGTTTTTAGGTCCGTTAGAACAGTTTAAGCCATGGGATACAAAAGGAATAAATGGAGTACATAATTTTTTAAGGAAGTTTTGGCGTTTGGCTCATAATTCTGAAAATAGTTTTAATGTTGGAGATGAAAAGCCAACTAAAGAAAATTATAAAACCCTACACAAAACCATTAAAAAAGTAGCTGAGGATATTGAAAGACATTCGTTTAATACAGTGGTAAGTACTTTTATGATTTGTATAAACGAGTTAACAGAACAAAAATGTAATAGTAGAGAAATCATCTCTGAATTTACAGTTCTTCTTTCTCCTTATGCACCTCACATATCGGAAGAAATTTGGAGTAAATTAGGAAATAAATCTTCAGTAACAATTGCAGAATTCCCTATATTTAATGCAAGTTTTTTAGTAGAATCTGAAATAAATTACCCCGTTTCATTTAATGGAAAAATGAGGTTTAAAATTTCACTACCTGCCGAAATGGGCAAATCAGAGGTACAAGTTGAGGTGCTGAAACACGAAAGAACAGCTCATTATTTAGAAGGAAAGACACCTAAAAAAGTAATCGTCGTACCAAAACGAATTATAAATATCGTTATTTAGATTTTGTATTTTAGCAAAGTGAAATTATTCATTCGCTTTCTTGTTTTTAGTAATATTTGGGTTGCATTCTGTGTGCTTGCTTTGGCTTTGAGCTCTGAATTATTTCTTGAAACGGTAAATTATCAGATCAGTAAATTTATATTTCTCGCTACAATATTTACCTATAATTTCCAGAGAGTTGTAAGAGTTAAAAGAGGTTCAAATCATGCTAGAAAACAGTGGTTAGTAGAAAAAAAGAGAGTTATTTACTCTCTTATGTTATCTTGCGGGATAATGAGTGGGTATTACTTTTTCCAATTTCAAGTTTCTACACAAATTGCAATTGTATTTTCAGGAGTTCTCTCATTACTTTATCCTTTAGGCTTAAGACAAGTTCCGTTTAGCAAAATATTTGTAATTTCCTTGACATGGACTATTAGCACTATGTTATTGTTGGTGTTTGAAAATAACATCCCAATTACACAAAATATTGTTTTGCACTTAATATC
>ERZ807291.1113-NODE-1113-length-44373-cov-6.083465_pt1 | contig 44373 bp, 38 predicted proteins | sample MGYA00521257_ERZ807291 | MGnify/ENA primary metagenome ERZ807291 (study PRJEB31413, sample SAMN03169783) | marine metagenome | biome: Marine; feature: Water; material: Subsurface seawater | place: North Sea | collected 2011-04-28 | depth 1 m m ...
CACGAACCCCATGAACCCGAGGTCGACGGTCCGATCCGAACCGGTTCCCCCATTGCCCACAACACGGTGGATTAGGAGATGGCCATGTTCGATCTGCCGACTATCTGGGCCGCCCTGATCAGCCTCGCTTTGCTGGCTTATGTGGTGCTCGACGGGTTTGACCTCGGGATCGGGATCCTGTTCGGCTTTGGCCGCACCAAAGAACAGCGCGACACGATGATGAACACCGTCGCGCCCGTCTGGGACGGCAACGAAACCTGGCTGGTCCTTGGGGGCGGCGGTCTTTTTGCCGCTTTCCCGCTGGCCTATTCGATCCTGCTGACCGCGTTTTATGCACCCATCATCGCAATGTTGCTGGCCCTCGTACTGCGCGGTGTTGCCTTTGAATTTCGGTTTCGCGCCGAGCGCACCCGCAAACTATGGGACATCGCCTTTATTGGCGGATCCACAACTGCAGCTTTTTGTCAGGGCATCATGGTGGGAGCATTTGTCCAGGGCATCGAAGTTCAGGATCGTGCCTATGCCGGCGGCTGGTTCGACTGGCTAAGCCCTTTTACAATTCTCTGCGGATTTGCACTCGTCGCAGGTTATGCGTTGCTCGGCGCATCATGGCTGGTCGTGAAAACAGAGGGCCCACTGCAAGCACGAATGCGCGCGCTCCAACTGCCTCTCGGTGGTTTGGCGGTGCTGGTCGTCGGCCTCGTGAGCTGCGGGACTCTCTTGCAGCACCATTTGATCATGGAGCGCTGGTTCTCGGAGGAAGCCTTGCGCTGGATCTGGATCATCCCAATCCTGTCGGTTGCGCTATCGGCCGGGTTTGTTCTGGCCGTACGGGCCAAGCGTGAACTGCTTCCCTTCATGCTGGCGCTTGGGCTGTTCGTGATCTCCTTTGCTGGGCTTGCCGCCAGCATGTACCCGCATCTGATTCCACCGGATATCACCTTCCGGGAAGCAGCCAACGCCCATGGCAGTTTGGCGTTCATGCTTGTCGGAGCACTCGTTCTGCTCCCCGTGATTTTGAGCTACACCGCATACAATTACTGGGTGTTTCGCGGAAAAGTTCGTGACGGCGAAGGCTATCATTGATGTCCGACGACTTGCGGCGGAAACACGGACACCGGCTCTTGTGGTTCGTCGTTCTGTGGATTGCGGGCGTGAGCGTCGTCGGCTCACTCTCCTATGCCATCAGATTTCTCATTGAGGTCCAGTGACGTGATTTGAACCGACAGACACTATACGCACCGCGAAAACCTGAACACGTGTTCAAGATTATTCATTGGATTGTGATCCATAGTTTTTCCAGCTGCGTAACCACGGGCACAAGCAACTCATACAACGGAGTTCCCCAATGCCCTCGATCAAAAAAATCGCATCAGCCGTGCTCATCGCCGGCGCTTTGGCCCTGTCCTCAACCGCTGCCCTTGCCGGTGGCCACGGAAAGAAGGACATCGTCGATACGGCCGTAGCCAATGAGCAGTTCTCGACCCTTGTCGCCGCGGTTCAGGCTGCTGGCCTCGTCGACACACTGAAGGGTGACGGCCCCTTCACAGTGTTTGCTCCGACCAATGACGCGTTCGCCAAACTCCCTGCAGGAACTGTCGCGAATCTCCTGAAGCCGGAAAACAAGGACCAGCTGGTTGCTGTTCTGACCTATCACGTTCTCCCTGGAAAAGTGATGGCGGCTGACATCGCAGGCAAGACACTGAGCACCACCACTGTTCAGGGCAGCATGGTCGATATCGACGCGACCAATGGCGTCATGATCGATGGTGCGACTGTAACCGCAGCTGATATTGAAACGTCCAATGGTGTGATCCACGTGATCGATACCGTTATCCTGCCGAACTGACCATCAGACAAAGGCCCTCGTCCCCCCTCCCATAAGGGCCTGAGTGAACGCCGGGTGCGCTGTTGTGCGCGCGGCGTATTTCTTCCAGAAAGAGAGATAGAGATGACAACAAATACCGAGATCGAAATCGGCCTTGTCGGCCCTGCAACCTGCCCGGCATGTGATTCAGAAACGCGGTTTTGGATGCAGGACAACGGTCGCGCCATGTGCCCATGTTCCGCGCGCCGTGCGTTTGAACCCGCCGAGCTGAAAATGGCCACCTCGTCGGAAGACAACGCCGGCTAGTGACCAAAGCAAAGGCCGCTCCAGAAATGAAATCCATGGGACGCAAACTGTCAGTCGCTGTTTTCGGTGCGAGTGGCGGAATTGGCCAATGCTTTGTCACCGCATTTGCAGAAGATGAGGCTGTCAGAGCGGTTCATGCATTCTCGAGAAGCCCTGAAAAAAACGTCTCCCCAGCAGTTTCTTCGCACCCTTTCGACCTGCTGGATGAAAGTTCGATAGAGCATGCCGCAGAGCTGGTATCCAGGAGTGGCCCGCTGCACCTTGTGATCGTAGCCACAGGTTTGCTCCAGGACGGGGATACGACGCCTGAAAAACGCGCACATGATCTCTCGCCGTCAGCCATGGAGCGCCTTTTCCGGATCAATGCGATTGGCCCAGCTCTGATTGCGAAGCACTTTCTGCCACTTCTCGATCGGGAGCGGAAATCTGTTTTCGCCGCGTTGTCAGCAAGAGTTGGCAGCATCGAAGACAATCAACTTGGCGGATGGCACAGTTATCGGGCCTCGAAAGCTGCGCTCAATATGTTTGTAAAGAACCACGCCATCGAACTTGCCTATCGCAATACGAATGCGGTCTGTGTTGCCCTGCATCCTGGCACTGTCGCCACCAGCCTGTCGGAACCCTTCCAGCGAAATGTTCCGGCCGAAAAACTCTTCACCCCCGATCATGCAGTTGCCCAAATGCTCACAGTGATCGACAGTTTGACGCCCGCAGATAGCGGTGGGCTATTTGCCTGGGACGGACAACGGATACCTTATTAGGAGACCCAGCAGGAGATGGACATGACTGTAAAATACCTCGCCGTCTATATCGCGGCGCTTGTGGTCTTTCTGATCATCGACGGAATTTGGCTCGGTTTGATTGCGCGCTCATTCTACGTGGACCAGCTTGGACATCTTTTGCGTCCCTCACCCAACTTTGGTGTCGCCGGCCTGTTCTACCTGTTCTACGTGGTTGGAATTGTCGTCTTCGCCGTAATGCCTGCAATGGCTCAGCAATCCTGGGTAACCGCTGTCATCCTTGGTGCTCTGCTGGGGTTCATCGCTTACGGGACATATGACCTCACCAATCTGGCAACGCTTGCCGGATGGCCGGTACTTGTCTCTGTCGTGGACATGATCTGGGGCGCTGTTTTGACGGCGACCGTCGCAGCGGCGGGTTACGTGGCCTCACGCCTAATATTCAACGCCGGCAGCGGGTAGCGAGCCCGTCTCGACGGACGAGAAGAAAAAAGGCGGCCCAACCGGGGCCGCCTTTCGTGTCTTAGAGGTTGTACTGGTAGGAATGCGGCACCCAGGCATATCCATCGCCATGTGTGTCGATGTAACCGACTGACGGGAACGGCATGTGGAAGCCGATTGCCGGCATCTTGGCATCCACGATCTGTGCCAAAACCCGCTTGCGTGAAACAATGGCCTTATCAGGGTCATCATCCATCCCGAACTTCCATTCCGGATGCGCCAGTGACATCACAAAATGCGCAACCGTATCGGACATGATCATCAGCTGATTGCCAGCACTTTCGATATGGTAAGCCATATGTCCGGCCGAATGCCCAAAGGCATCAACAGCCGTCACGCCCGCAACGATATCGTCACCAGGCTTCACAAAACGAGCGCGCTCACCCAGCGGCTCACAGATCTTGCGGAACATTTCCAGCGTCGGCGGACGATGGGCCGGGATGTTCTCACCCTTCTTCCAGAAATCAAACTCAGCTTCGCCAAACACGATTTCCGCATTGGGGAAGGTCAGCCCGTCACCATGGGTCAGGTTTGCAATATGGTCGGGGTGACAATGCGTGATGACAACGATGTCTACGTCATTGCGGTCGTAACCCGCGTCAGCCAGACGGTCATTGTAGTGACCGGCATTGGGCTGAGGGGATTTGTCACCGAAACCCGGATCGAATGCGATCAGCTTCTCACCAGTGTCCACGAGTGTGGGCACGAACTGATGTTCGAAGTTGGGGAACGGAATGCGAAACTGGGTCGCAAGGGCCTCAACTTCACTGGCTTCGGCATTTGTGCCCGTCACCGGGTGCAAGTCCTCACGCAGCAAGAAGCCTTCGAGAATATTGGTCACGACAAAATCGCCATGATTAAACTGATAGACGGTCGGGCGCGTCATCTTGGGTTTGTTGGCAGCCACTTTGGGTCCTCCTCCGGAAAATGAGTGCGCTGTATAGCATTGCTCCCGATGAGATCAAAAACTGCAAGACGACAAAAGTCTTGTTGCAAACCGGTGATTGACATTTTTCCCGGCGGATTTAACCCTCTAGGTTCAAATTCAGGAGCATTCCTATGATGCCCCAATCTTCGCTGGATATTCAGCCCGTTTCCAAATCGCTCGGCGCAGAAATCATCAATGTCGATATCTCTCAGCCCCTTTCAGCCAGTCTGATCGACGAAATTCACAAGTCGTGGCTGGAAAATCTGGTTCTGCTGTTTCGGAACCAGACCCTGAGTGATGCTGATCTTGTCGCGTTTAGCCGCAATTTTGGCGATCTCGATTCCGTGCCCGGCTGGGAGCCCTTCTCGCCGGACACCCACCCCGAAGTTCTCGTTGTGTCCAACGTTCAGGAAAACGGAACACCGATCGGCGTGCTGGGCGATGGCGAGGCCTCCTGGCACACCGATATGGCCTATATCGCCAAACCCCCACCCGCGAGCCTGCTTTACAGCCTGGAAGTGCCCGACACTGGTGGTGATACCTGCTTCATGAATATGTACGACGCGCTGGACGCCTTACCTGACGACCTGCGTCGCGCGATCGAGGGAAAGACACTCAATCACGATTCCAGCCATGACAGCGGCGGAAACCTGCGGCCAAATCACCAGATGTTTACATCCTTGGCCGAAGCGCCAGGGGCGCGTCATCCAATCATCCGAAAGCATCCCGATACGGGACGGCCCGCTCTCTTTCTGGGTCGTCGCCTTCATGCCTGGATCGTCGGGATGGATATCGCACAAAGCGATGCCCTGCTGGATCGACTCTGGGAACATTGCCTGCAGGAAGACTTCACCTACCGTCACGAATGGCAACCGGGCGACCTTCTGATGTGGGACAATCGCGTCACCATGCATCGCCGCGACCCATTTGATGGTGGCGCCAGACGGGTCATGCATCGTACCCAGCTCAAAGGTATAGCGGGAGTTGAAGCGGCGGCTTGATGACTTGCTCAGTTCATGTTTGAGCGGCGCAGGATCGCTATATAAATCAACGCCGTTGCGAACATGATCAGGCTGTAAGTGGCAGCCGGAACGGTCGCCAGCCCACCATCGAAAAGCAAAGTTGCAACAGCAATGGCCAACGTTCCGTTTTGAAGACCGCATTCGAGAGAGATCGTGACCCTCTGCTTCGGTCCCGATGCGAAGACCCGGGCAATTACATAGGCGAGCACCATCATCACGAGGTTCAAAACCAGCGTGATCAGGCCGGCCTGTGCGAAATAGGTCACGATATTTGCGCGTTCCTGAAAAATCGCCCCGGCCAGAACGAGCACAAACAAAAGCGCTGAAATCTGACGGGCAATTGGCTCCAGCCGGATCGCGAATCCCTCCGCACATCGTCGCACGGCCAAGCCGATCAGAACCGGCACCGTGACAATTGCAAACACACTGATCGCAGTACTCGCCACAGAGACATCGCCCGCCTCTCCCCCGATGAGTTGTGCATAAGAGAATACGACCACAGCAGGAATGGTGATGACGCTCAAAAGGCTGATGACAGCCGTCAGAGAAATCGAGAGGGCCACATCACCTTTGGCAAAGGCCGTCAGGATATTCGACGTCACCCCCCCGGGCGCCGCCGCAATAATCATCACGCCAAGCGCAAGCTCCGGTGGCAGACTCCACACACTGATGAGCAAAAACGCCACAACGGGCAACAGCACGATCTGTGCAAGCGCGCCAATGAAGAAGTCCCTCGGTTTCCGCGCAACCCGGGCAAAATCATCAAATGTGAGGCCAAGGCCAAGCACAAACATGATGAAGGCCAGCGCAAGCGGCAGAACAATATCGGTAACGATGCCCATGACTTTCCCCCATCTATCGGCTTTGTGGCGGCAGTCTAGGTGAAGACCTCGCGCCGCTGGAAGGGTGGTCTATCAGTCAGGGCTGCTTGGAACAGGCAGGCGTGCCAGCACCTGAAGCCCGCCCTCCTCGCGGTTGCGCAGTTCCAGCTCCCCGCCCTCACCGGCGATGATCTCACGCGCCAGCGTCAGGCCAAGACCGCTCCCGCCAGTTTGCCGGTTTCGTGAGTGCTCGAGACGCACAAAATCTTCAAAGACCCGTTCCATATCCGCATTCGCAATTCCGGGCCCCTCATCACGAATATCGACCACAACCCACTGGTCTTGCCGGAAAACGCTAACCCGCGCGCGGCCACCATATGTCACGGCATTATCAATCAGATTTCGGATCGCCCGCCGCATCAGGACCGGCCGCACAGGCGCTGTGACCCGCGCGCCCGGCTCAAATATCACATCCAAACCCAACGCACGAAAATCCTCGGTCACCGCGTCCACGAGTGCGGCCACATCAACGGTCTGGATGTCTTCGGCAGACTGTCGGAGGCGTGCAAGAGCCAGAATATCTTCCAGCGTCGCATCCATTTCAGCGATCGTGTCAACCATCGCGGCGCGTGTGTCGGGGTCTTCAACCATCTCTGCCCGCAATCGCAACGATGCCAGTGGCGTACGAAGATCATGTCCGATGGCACCAATCATGCGATCCTTTTCCAATAACATTCCCGATATCCGGTCTCGCATCTCCAGAAAGGCCGTCGTCAGGCGCTGCACATCAACCGGGCCACGGGGCCACAACTCCGAAGCGTCAGATGTGTCTGGCGCCAGACCAACATTGGCAACAGCATGCGTCAGGTGGTTGAGAGACTTGGCCGCACGCCGTCCCAGCCAGAGAACCGACAAAAGCACCACGAGATAGATAATCGCCGTCTGCAGCAGAATTTGGTCAAGCAGGCCCTTTTCGATCCGCGGCTCAATGCCCACGAGATTTATCCAGAGCCCGTTTTCCAGCTGAACCGAGACCAGAACAAACTCGGCATCCCTTGGCGCTCGCTCGGCGAGCCGCCGTGGCACCCACGCGCGAACGTCCTCCTTACCGGCCTGTGCTGCCCGGACATCCGCTACATTGAGGGGGATATCGCCAAGCCTGGCTGAGATACGACGTTCAAAGTCGGTCATGCGCCGCAACTCGGGTGTCACAGCCGGCATATCGGCAATACGGGCCCGGCCCAAAAACCCGCTCCGACGTAGATTATCTGTGCCATCGGCGTTCAATCGTTCTTCGGCATCCACGATCCGGGCGACCAAAGGTGCACTGATCGTGTTCAGGCGCCGCTCATGACGTTCCTTGAGCAGTAACCCCGCACTAACGGTCTGAGCCACAAGCAAGGCCAAAGCAACCAGAAGCGCCAATTGTCCAGCAAGTGTTCTGGGTCGTGCGAACCTCAAAGCAACACCACATCCGAAGCCAGCACGTAACCCCCACCCCAGACCGTCTTGATGAAGACAGGAGATTTCGGATCTGCTTCGATCTTTCGCCGTAATCGACTGATCTGGTTGTCAACAGCCCGATCAAAGGCCTGTGCTTCGCGCCCTTGGGTCAGATCCAACAAATGATCACGCGAAAGCACCTGATTGGGATGTGTCACCAGTGCAAGCAGGAGGTTAAACTCACCCGTCGAAAGGGGCACCGCAATCCCGTCTCCATCAATCAGCGTTCGCTCACCAGACCGTAACACCCAGCTCCCAAAACCATAATTCTGAATCTCAGGTGCACGCTGACGAACCGCCCCCCCGCCTGTTCGTCGCAAGACGACGCGAATGCGGGCGATGAGTTCACGCGGGTTGAATGGTTTGGACACATAGTCATCCGCGCCCATTTCCAATCCGACAATGCGTTCGGTGTCTTCATTTCGCGCTGTCAGCAAAATGACCGGCACTTCGCTATTGGCGCGGATATGCCGGCACAAACTCAACCCGTCTTCACCGGGCATCATGATATCGAGAACGACGAGATCGATTGCGTGCGCCAATAGCTGCGCCCGCGCACTTGCCGCGTTTTCTGTCTGCGTGACGCGAAATCCGTTTTCCTTCAGATAACGCGCCAATGGTTTTCGAATGGACGGTTCATCCTCGACCAGCAGGATATGTGGCTTATCAATCGTCATGTCACATCATAGCCCGGGCTGGAGCGCGGTCGGAAGCAGGGTCGCAGGACCCTGCTTCCACCGTGGCTAGTTCTTTGAACGCTTGCCACGTGCTTCGGTGCGCTCCTGTTCGGTCACGGTTCCATCACCATTCGCATCGAGCACGGCAAACCGCTTCATGGCCCGAGCGTCGAATTCAACTCTGGTGATCACGCCGTCACCATCGGTATCGAGACCTGCCCGCATCTTGTCACGCTTTCCTTTGCCGCCACGCTTGCCAGATCGCTCTTTGTGGGCGGATTCCATCTCCGACTGGGAAATCGAGCCATTCCCGTCAGTATCAATGCGGGCAAACCGTTCTGCATCGCGAGAACCATGAGCGGCTGACACTTCGTCCGTCGTCACTTTGCCATCTCCATTGGCATCAAGTTTTGCGAACCGTTCGGAAAGTCTTGATGAAAGCTCGGCGCGCGTCACGTTCCCATCGTCATCGATATCCATGCCGGAGAACCCGCCCGGATGCGCCGAAGCAAGCCCGCCGGAAACGAGAAAAGCGGCAACTGCTGTGGTGATTGCTAAATTTTTCATGGTCATCATCCTGTCTGTGTTTGGTGCAGGTCATGTCCTGCATGAACACCGTTATGAACGGGAGATGTCGCATAACTTTGTCGGGACTGCGGAAAAGTGTCGCAAAGTGTCGCAAACCAGAAATTCTGTCAGGCTAGGGAATTCCAATCGCTCACAGCAGAACCGCAGGCGACCCAAACAAGAATAATCAGGTGCTCACGATGCGTTGGTACCAACCGGTTTGCCCTGAAGCAGTCTCCAAGACGGTCTCGAGAGGCTTCTTCGGCATAGCGCGGTAGTCGGTGATGACAACGTGGGATGGCTGACCTTCCATGGCGAGATAGCGCCGCACCCGAATCACTTCATCAAGTTCGGCGCTGGCTGCCAGGTGGTCACGCACATAGCTGATGTTGAAGCTTTCAATCGCGTCATCGGAAAGTTCAAACCGGTCCACCCGGATAAGTGACGCCAGACCGGAATCTCCATCATGGACACCACTTAGTTCAGGTCCTGTCCAGGCCAGAGTGTAGCGGTCCGGATTACGAAACTTCTTGTGATAGGCCGCGTCGCGCGGTTTCCGCTGACGCCGCAAAGCCTGATAGGGCTCGCCATAAAGATGGCCAAGACTCGGCATTTCATAGAGCGTCAGGAATTCTTGCCCGTTGCCCGCGATCAGGTCGAAACTGGCGCACGCGTCGAATCCGATCGCCATCCGCGCCGGGAACATATCCTCGGTCAGCCAGGGCCGAAAATCCGTTTTGTCGGATTCATCAAGATCGCAAAAGATCGCGAGCAGACCGGTTCCACCGGTCGGAGAGTCAACGATTTCGGCCATTACGCTCCCTATGCCGTCTCGAAGACAACATCGTCCCCGTGCCCCGGGTGACCACCGCGCACCGCACCCGCGCTCGTCTCACGATAGAACGGTGCAAAGGCCGGCGAGAGTTCCCGCCCATTGGGCAGTGAAAACCACAGGCGCATCAGATGGCGGCGCTTTTCAGGCTCGGGATAATCCTCAAACTCTGTCCGCATGTGCAGCATCAGATGATTGTTGAGAAACTGCATGTCACCGGGCTGGAACATCATGGTGAGCTGAAACTCCGGGCGCGCGCAGAGTTCGTCGATCATATCCAGCGCCTCAGCCTGAGCCTCCGTCATCTTCGGCAGATGATCCATCATCTGCGCCGAACGCATATGGGTGCGGGTGTAACGCGCGGCGAACTTCCCATTGTGCGTGGTAAAAACCGGCTGCTCATAGTGCGGCTGCGTGCCGGGCAGTTCATTGCCCTGAAAACTCCAGTAGTAAGGTTGGTAAAGCACCTCCAGCAGGTCAGGCCGGGTCCGCAGGATTTCATTGTGGATGGCCGAGGTGCTGACGATCCGGCTAAGCCCACCCTTTTTGGCCGGCTGCAGACAAAACAGGCCTGTCACATCGGCCGCGTCCGCGTGATAGGTCAGTTCACCAGCGCTGGTGTAGCCACGGAACTTCGGACCATCGAGGCCTGTCCCCAGATCCCGCACATCACCAAGTACATCGCCCCGCTTACTCTGAGACACAGCCGTCCCCAGATGCAGCCCGAAGCCCCAATAGATAAACCGCAAATCGTCTTTTGAGTAACGCTCCACCGGGATCCCGCGGAGCAGGTAGAGTCCCCAGCCTTCTTCAAGTTCATGCTGAACCGTCGCCAGAATCTTCCCCACGGCCGGCAGAGGGAATTGTTCCCGGGTCAAAGTCCCAAGAGTTGCCCCAGCTTCGATGGCGGAGCGGTAGGCGCTATCAATTTCAGCCACCTCAGCGTCCGAGAAATGGTGCACCCAGGCATCAGAGGCCCGCGCTGTCTCGCCCATCCAGACATCCGGGCCCTGTAACACGTGGCGTGGCACATTCTCGATGTCGGGCATTGGGCGCTCTCCTCCACGTGGAACCGGGTATTCCCACTTTCAAACACTCGGGAACACAACTTAACACCGCGCAAACCATTTTCTAAGTGTTCACCGAGGGCGGTAGAGACCCGATTCGGATCCAGAATTGTTGAATCAACAACTTACTGCAACGCAATATGTCAATGTTGCAGTGCATAATGGGAATCACTAGCCTTTCCCCATGAACAGTCGCATAAACGAGTATCACCGCGACCGTTCAAAGCCCTCAAAGAGCCACATCGGACGCTAGACCGTATGCTGTACCAGAGCTATCAGAACTACACCGACACCATGGCACCCTTGCGGAACGCCGCGCGCAACGCGGCCTCTATGGCCAAAATGATCCCGGGCTTCGAATTTATGGGCCTGACCCGGAACATGACCGCCTTCTGGGAAATGTCGGCGCGCTCGCATCTGATCCATACCCGCCCAGACTACAATATTGACCAAGCCAAGGTCGGCAAGAACCATGTTGCAGTGCGTGAGGAAGTTGTTCTCACACATCCGTTCTGCAATCTGCTGCGCTTCGCCAAGGATGGAGTTCCAGCGCAGCCGAAGATGCTGGTCATCGCACCGCTTTCGGGACATTTCGCAACACTCCTGCGGCCCACCATCCAAACTTTGCTCACTGACCACGACGTCTACGTCACTGACTGGAAGAACGCGCGGGATGTCCCTGCCTCCGAAGGACAGTTCGGTTTCGACGAACACATCGAATTTCTCATCGAATGCATCGAGACACTTGGCCCGGACGCCCATGTCTTTGCCGTCTGTCAGCCCAGCGTGCAGGCGCTCGCCGCCGTGGCATTGATGGAAGAAGATGATCACCCGGCTGCACCCCGAAGCCTGACCTTGATGGCGGGCCCGATCGACACACGGGTCTCGCCCAACGCAGTCAACAAGTTCGCCACCTCCCATCCTATCGAATGGTTTGAGAGCAACGTCGTCAGTCGTGTGCCCTTCCGGTTTGAAGGGAATGGCCGGTCGGTCTATCCGGGTTTCCTGCAGTTGTCTGGCTTCATGTCGATGAACAAAGAAAAGCATGCCAAGGCCCACCACGATCTTTACGGACATCTTGTGGGAGGCCGTCACGAAGACGCTGAGACCATCACCAAATTCTACGATGAATACTGCTCGGTTCTCGACCTGACAGCCGAGTTTTTCCTCGAGACCATCGGCACCGTGTTCCACGACCAGAGCCTTGCCAAAGGTGAGCTGACGTATCGCGGACGCAAGGTCGACCCGGGAGCGATCAAGCGCACTATGCTGCTCACCATTGAAGGAGAGCGCGACGATATATGCTCGGTTGGCCAAACCGCAGCCGCGCACGGACTTTGTACCAGCCTGCGTGCCAAACAGAAGCGACACCATCTGCAAGCAGGCGTCGGCCACTACGGTACGTTCAGCGGCAGACGCTGGAACAGTGAAATCTATCCCGAAATCAAGAAGACTGTCCGCGCAGCAAGCTAGCTACATCTCGGCCGACAGGACCCCGCGCTTGCGGGCCCAGACAAACAATAAAGCCATTGCGAGCAACAGCACACCGGCGCTGATCGACAGGGACAGGTGGATACCAATGAGCCCGCCGCCAAACCCCACGGTGAAACCGCTGAAGGTGCGGCAGCCCAGACTTCCGACATTGAAAACGCCAATCGCACGCCCGCGAATCTCAGCGGGCGCATTGAGCTGCGCGATGGTCCGGGTCATCGAATTGAACGAAAGATCAAAGAACCCGGCCAACACCAGAAGCCCAAACGACACGACATAGTAGGGCGATAGCGCAAATCCGAAAATTGCCGCCGCCCAGAGCATGCCGAGGATAAATGCAGTTCGTGTTCGCGCCGGCAGCATGCTTCGTGCCTCGAGCACAATGCCTGCAGTCAATGCACCCGCAGCATTGGCACCCAGAAGCAGACTGTAATAGACACCCTGCCCCGCATAGCCCAGATCGGCTGCAAACTCAGGCATTTGCGGTTGGTGTGCGTTTCCCACCAACGTCGCCGCAAGGCCAGCCAGCATGGACATGGCAAAGACCACCGGGATATCTGCCACCTGTCGCAAGGCCACAAACATGTCTCGAAAACTGGAAATCGCAGCCCCGGTACGGTCGCGCGCGCGTTCGATACGTTCCGGGTGATGGATCAGCCATATTGTGAGCGGCATATAGATCAGAATATTGATCAAGATCCCATATGTCGGCCCAACGAGTATCAACAACGCCCCACCGACAGCAGGCCCAAGAAGCAAACCAAGGGTGAGCGAGGTGGCCATCAACCGGATCGCACTTTGTAACTGCCCTCCACCGACCACATTGTGAATCAACACCTGACTTGCGGGCGCCCATAGCGCGCCGGCAAGTCCGTGCACAATAAGCAGGATCACCGCGTGCCACTGTTGAAGCGTATCGGTGGCAAACAGAACACCCCAGCCCAAAGACACCAGCATGAACAAACCCATCCCGACCTGAATGATCCGACGCGGGTCATAGCGATCTGCCAAGGCACCCGCCCAGATCGAACCCAGAAGGAAAGGCACCCAATGAGCGATCACCGCAAACCCGGCAAGCGCGGGAGACTGAAACTTCTCGAATATGATCCAGTAGCTGATCACATGTTCAACGCTGTCCGCCATCATCGCCAAAGCAGCGAACAGCAAATACTGGCGCGATGCCGGAATCCGCAATGCCGCATAGGAACGGTGGTCGGGTGCGACCGGCGGGTCTGTTTCCTGTGCTGTCATCAACGACCTTCCAGGCCGTCAGCACGGCAGGACAAGGGGTAATTCGCTAGGCCGCCTGCCGGGCCATGAAGTCCGCAAGCGTTTGCGCAATCTCGGGTTCGTGCGCTTCCCAGTCCTCGAAGGGCACGACGGGAACATCCTGATCTTCCATCGGCAGGACATGCATCTCGCTTCCCGGGATCATCGCATGCACCGCACGACCGCTTCGGGAATCATGAACCTTGTCGTTTCCGGGAATTACCATGGTCGGCAGGTCGATGGAGTTCAGCTCGACTTCGGTGACCCCGAACACCGGCAAATCGGCGCCCGCCACGAACAGATCGCGCAACCGCGTTTGAATCTCGATGAACTCCTCGGCCGACAGCGCCATCAGCCGCGCGCGGTTCTCGGGATTGGCCGCGATCCGTTCCCCGTACTCAGGGGTCTCACAGATGGCATCCATACCACCTTCCTGTGCGATCCGGATGAATTGCTCGTAATAGGCTTCCGGCAAGCGCTGCGCAGCAAACGCCCCGCCCGAGACACGCAGCAACAGCAGACCACGCGCGGTTTCGGGGTGCCGCAGACCAAACATCAGAGCCGTGCGAGCGCCTGACGAAGATCCACCAATAAACGCCGGGGCGGCGTCAAGCTGCCGGAGCAGTTCGGCGAGGTCATCGGCCCAGACGGCCTCCTCCACTTCCTCTCCCTGCATCTTGATGTCCGACGCGCCCGTATTGCGACGGTCGTGCAACAGCACACGGTACCCATGCGCGGCAACTTTTTCAGCCAGAGGCACGAATTCATCGAACCCGCGGCGGCCGCCGGTGATCAGTGTGACAAACGGACCGTTGTCACCAACGATCTGATAGCGGAGATTAACGCCGCGAATATTGGCTATAGGCATGATGGCTTCCCTTTTTCGAGCGTTCGACCCGAACGCCTGGTCAGGTTATATGCTGTGCCCTTAAAACCAAACACCCGTTCAAACCTGTTGAAACAAGGCGAATAGCATGCCCGACACTTCCACTGACGCACCCGACCTGACATCGCGCGACACATTTGCCGTCTGGACGACCGTCAGCGTGCGGTATGGAGATCTTGATCCCAACCACCACGTCAACAATGGTGCGATCAATCAGTACTTCGAGGATGGACGTGTGGGATTTCGTCTGCAACGCCTCGCAGACGTCGCGGGCAACACGCTGTCAGGCTTTGCCGTCGTGAAATTCACTGCAAACTATCTGGCGCCCGCACATTATCCCGGTGATGTTGAAATCGGCACCGTCGTGACCCGGATTGGCGGGTCATCCTACGGTCTGGGACAGGGCATTTATCAGGACGGCTCCTGTGTGGCGACCGCAGAGATCGTCACCGTGCAATTCGACCCGGAGACATCAAAGTCTATCGCACTATCTGAAGAATTCCGTCGTCTGCTGGAAGCCGCAATGGCACCCGCCAGCAACTGAAACCTATTCCGCAGCCGGCACCATCTTGCCGTCGGCATCCAGCTTCAAGCCCGCAGCAGCGGCCGCATCAATGACGCTTTGCGGGCGCGATACGGTTGTATTCTCGGTTCCCCCAATGATGACCAGAAGGTATCCATAGGTATCACCGACATTCTTGAAGCTGCGCATCACTTTCTCGGGCACTGAGATGCAATCCATCGGGCCAAGCACGATTTCTTCCATATCATCGCCTTCGTTCCAGTAGATCGCCCATTGGCCGGAAATCGGAATGAAAACCTCGACCTCTTCGTTATGTGTGTGCATCGCCGAGCCATTGTTGGGCTCCGCGCCCACATAGGCCACATTGAAACCTTCGGAATCCACGATGCCGGGCTGGGTCCCAGAATCTTCTGAAACGCCCTTGCCGATGATGCTGTAGATGTCGCGCTGAAACCCCGGAATGCTTTGCGTGATCATCAGCTGGTCATTGCCCTGCTGCTCCGCAAATCGCGCGACCCGCGCACTCATTTCTTCCTGATTCATTTCAATGATATCGTTCATATTCCCCTCCCGTGGATTATGAAGCCAAAATTGTAGCAGAAATCTTCTCGGCGACCATAAGCGTGGGAATGTTTGTGTTCCCGCGCGGTACCCACGGCATGAGTGAGGCATCGACCACGCGCAGACCTTCCACGCCGTGCACCCGTCCTTGCGAGTCTGTGACCGCGCTCGGATCATCAACCGGCCCCATCCGACAGGTTCCGGCATGATGTGACATTCCGGTTACGCTGGTGCGCACGAATTCATCCAAGGCATCATCATCTTCGGCCAAACGCAGGACATCGAGCCCCGGCTTGGTCAACGTTCCCATGATCGGCCGGCTTGCCGCCGGGACCATATCCAGAATGGCCGAAATCGCGCGGGCACGTATTGCGTTGTACCTGTTGATGTCGTTGAACTTCCTGAGCTGTTGGGTTCGTGCGACCGGCGTCGCCGAATGCCAAAGCGCCCGGACTTCCGGTGCCAGAAGCATGCCTGCCGCGCGGCGCACGGCATCGGCATGACGCACCCGGTCGCGGTCATCGGACTGATATTCAAAGCGAATATCGGGACGCCCCGCCGGATTGCCTGCTTCAAGCCTGACCTGTCCGCGCGAAAACGGTTTGAGGACGACCGGGGTCAGGGAACTGATCCTGCGTCCCAGTGCATGCCAGCCGGTTTGCGCCACATAGCTGATGTACATATCGCTGTCAGGGCAGTTCTCGACGCCAGAGGAAAAGCGCCATGTGGCCGTCGTGTGATCCCGCTGCCCGGCAGGTGGCTGGGCCTGTTTCTTCAAATGGGCCACGAGATAAAGAAACTGGTGGTTGTGCAGGTTCCGCCCGACGCCCGGACGATCGGCGAGAACGGCAATACCATTCGATGTCAGTTCATCGGCCGGGCCAATGCCAGACCGCAACAACATCACCGGCGATTGCAATGCGCCCGAGGATACGATCACTTCCTTGGCACGGAATTCACGCGACGATCCGTCGACAGTGGCGATGACACCTGTCACCCGGCGCCCGTCAAAGATCAGCCGTTCGACTTCAGCATTCGTTGCGAGGGTCAGGTTTGACCGGGCACGCACTTGTGCGTCCAGGTAGCAAATTGCGCTGGACGCGCGCTTGTTCTCGAACTTGCTCAGGGGCAAAGGCCCGAACCCGTCCCGAAAATCCGAATTGAAGTCTTCGATCTGCGCGACCTGCTGCTTCTCCAAGGATGTCGCAAACGCCTTCATGATCGGCGGCCACTTCGCACGAGGCAAACGCCGAATCGGAACCGGACCATCGCCACCATGTGCGTTTCCATGCTGCGCGTGATCGGCGAAGTCCGTGTCGGTTTCCAGTTTGCGGAAATACGGCAGGACGTCGTCCCAACCCCAGCCTTCGGCGCCCATTTCCGCCCATTCGTTGTAGTCCTTTGGCGTTCCGCGCAAGGCAACCATGCCCATCAGCGAAGACCCACCGCCCAGAATACGTCCCTGGCGCAAATTCACTTTCGGCGCATCCGCCCGGGTGTGTTCGGTCCCGACGAGCGAAGACCATGAATAATTCAAGTTGTAGTAGGAGGTTGGGTAGGTGTCGGCCACGTCGGCGGGCTCCGCCCCAGGCGGGGTATCCTGACCAGCCTCCAGAAGAAGTACCTTGTTGGCTGAGCGCGCAGAAAGGCGGTTGGCCAGCACGCACCCTGCCGCGCCACCACCCACGATGATGTAGTCAAAACCCTCAGACATCGTGCCGCTCAATCTGTCGGAAGGCTGTGTTTGCGTGCCGCCTGAAGTGCGGGTCGTTCCTCGATCCGGGCGATGTAGGCCGCCACATTGGGAAGTGCAGAGACGTCAGCGCCAAGGCGCGCCGCCACGCTGCAGGCATGGCCGGTCATAATATCGGCGGCGGTAAATTCACCTGCCAGATATTCCCGACCCTCCATATGCATCTCCACCGCACCCAGCATCCGGTTGAGCAGCTTCGTCGCCCGGTCGACATTGACCTGATTGCGCCGTTCTTCAGACAGGAACACGGTTTCCACGACGATGGTGTTGACCGGTGGCATCAACATGCCTTCTGCATAATGGAACCATTGCAGATAGGTCGCGAATTCCGGCGTCGACATATCGGGCACCAGCGCACCGTCGCCGTACTTCGCGAGAACATATTGGACAATGGCACCGGATTCAAAGATCGTCTGCTCGCCGTCCAGCAAGACAGGCACCCGCCCCATCGGAGAAACTTTCAGGAACTCCGGTGCACGCATCTCCGGGCTCCCCAATTTGAACTGCACGAGTTCATAGGGCAGGCCGAGCTCTTCGAACAACCAGATGACACGGACCGATCTGGAACCGGGGGCGTGATAGATTCTCATGAGCGCGTCTTCCGAATTGAATCATTGGGTACACACATTCTAGCGCGAAGCGTTTAGCCCTGCCCAGATTGAGACGTGAATGGATTTCTCACAGAGACGTCATGCCTCGACGAACCAGCGACCGGGCTTTATCTTCGCTGCTTCAAATACTCTTCATGAAGAATTTTCCGGAGATTTCCTGTGGCCAACCTCGCGCAAAAAGCACTGAACATCGAAGACCTGCGCAAGATGGCCAAGCGTCGCCTGACCAAGGCCCTTTTCGACTTCTGTGACAAAGGCAGTGAGGATCAGGTGGCGATGCGGGACAACCGCGCCGCTTTGGACGGGATCAAACTGATGCCGCGGGTCCTCAACAACACCTCGGCACGCCATGCCGGCATCTCGCTTCTCGGCAAGGAACATGGTCTGCCCCTGCTGATCGGTCCGACGGGTCCTGCAGGCTTTGTCTGGTATCGCGGCGAGACCCATCTCGCGCGCGCTGCGGCAAAGGCGAATATCCCGTTCACGCTGGCCAGCACGTCGAACACGGACATGGAAAAAGTCTACGCCAATGGCGGCGGCACCCAGTGGTTCCAGCTTTATGTCTGGCGCGACCCGGAGGCAGCCTTCGTTACGATCCAGCGTGCGCTGGACACCGGGTTTGAGGCGCTGGTCGTCACTGTTGATTCCCCGGTTTACAACAACCGCGAGATCGATGTGAGAAACGGTCTGGTCTTCCCGCCGAAGATCAACATGCGCACAGCCGTCGACAGCCTGAAGCATCCGCGTTGGCTACTCGGCACAGCTGGACAATACTTCCTCAACGAGGGCAAACTGCCCGCGTTCACGAACATCCATATCCCCGAAGAAGCCAAAGCCGAAGCCACGGGCTATGTCTCAGCGAAATCTACAAGCTTCCTCAATCGCGACGATACGATGGATTGGGACTATATCCGGCGTATCCGGGATGTCTGGCCGCGCAAACTGCTCCTCAAGGGCATCCTGCACCCCGAAGATGCTGTGAAGGCCGTCGAAGTTGGGGCAGACGGCATTTTCGTCTCCAACCATGCGGGCAACACCAATGACACGGCCATCACGCCGTGGGACGCGTTGCCTGCAATCGTGGAAGCGGTCGGTGGCAAACTGACCGTTATTGCTGACAGCGGTGTTCGCCGCGGTAGTGACGTCCTGAAGGGCCTTGCGCTTGGCGCCGATGTCGTCGCAATCGGACGCTCGACCCTTTGGGGCGTAGGTGCCGCGGGTGAAGCAGGCGCAAGTCGTGCATTGGAAATTCTGGAATCCGAAATCCTGCGCACCATGGCAGTCCTCGGGGTCACGGATATTCCCTCAATCAGTCGTGAACATATCCGCCTCCCCGCAGAACTCCCGGCCTCCGGGTTCGGTCAAGCCTAGGCTGGACAAATTCGTTCACAGAACCATCTTCTAAGATGACAATCACCGGGAATTCAGACCATGGACACCCACAGCCCCACACTTCCCGAATTCGCGTTCGACAACAGCTTCTCGCGTGATCTCGAGGGCTGTTTCGTCGCGTGGCAGGCCGAGGTCACGGCAGCCCCGAAGCTTTTGCAATTCAACTTCGATTTGGCTGACGAGCTCGGTCTCGATGGAAACGCCCTGAATTCAGAGGCTGGCACGGCCATCTTCTCCGGGAACCAGGTGCCTGCGGGAGCAGAGCCGCTCGCACAGGTCTATGCAGGCCACCAGTTTGGTGGCTTTTCACCACAACTTGGTGATGGTCGCGCGTTGTTGCTTGGCGAAGTTATCGATATCAACGGACAGCGCCGTGATATTCAGCTCAAGGGGTCCGGACGCACCCCCTATTCCCGCAGTGGCGACGGCAAGTCGGCACTCGGCCCGGTGCTGCGTGAATATCTGATCGGCGAAGCCATGCATGCGCTGGGCGTGCCCACAACACGCGCACTTGCTGCTGTATCCACCGGAGAGCACGTCCATCGCGAGACCTCCCTGCCCGGCGGTGTTCTCACCCGGGTTTCGGCAAGCCACCTGCGGGTTGGCAGCTTCCAGTATTTTGCGGCCCGGCAAGAATTCGACAAGGTACGCCAGCTCGCCGACTACGCGATCGCGCGCCATCACCCCGAAGCCGCCAAAGCTGACAATCCTTATCTGGCATTCATGCTGTCGGTCGCGGAGGTTCAGGCAAGGCTCGTGTCACATTGGATGAGCATTGGCTTCATCCATGGCGTCATGAACACGGACAACGTCACGATCTCCGGCGAGACCATCGATTATGGTCCCTGCGCCTTCATGGACGCCTATTCGCCCGGGACTGTCTTCAGCTCAATCGACACCCAGGGCCGCTACGCCTACGGCAACCAGCCCGCCATCATGGCCTGGAATCTTGCACGGCTTGCCGAAGCCCTGATTCCACTGGTCGATGAAGACCGGGACAAGGCTGTTGAAGTCCTGACCGAGATGATCAACACGGTCCCCGATGACTATGAAGAAAAATCCATCGCCCGGATGAGGGCCAAACTCGGCCTCGCCACGGCTGCTGACGACGATGTGGAACTCGTGAACGAGCTTCTTACGGCCATGGAACAGGGCAATGCGGATTTCACGATGACGTTCCGCCGCCTTTCGGATGCTATGCGCGGCAATGCAATACCCGTTCAGGGTCAATTTGACGGCCTGCAGGGCATCAACACATGGCTCGACCGCTGGCGCGGACGTCTGGCACAGGAAGACATTGCGCCAGAGACCCGCGCAGCGCAGATGGATCAGATCAACCCGATCTATATCCCTCGCAATCACAAGGTCGAAGAGGCTCTGGCAGCTGCGGTGGACGCCGAAGACATGTCGGCATTCAGCAGTCTTCTTACGGTCATCAGCAATCCCTTCGAGGAAGTTGCTGGCCAGGAAGACTATGCAGCCCCGGCAGCTCCCGCTGCCTTTCCCTACCAGACCTTCTGTGGCACCTGAGGCGCAGCTATTTCTGGAGAAAGTAGCAGCTCTACCTTCCGGTTACAGCGAAGGTATCTTCAACAATGCGCGCTACGGCGTCACCCTGCAGGTTTCGCAAGATGGCAAACGGATCTGGCTGTTCGGTGAAGAACTCGGTGGGCCGGACCGGATCAGCTTCAACCTCTACCACTTGCGCTCGGGCGAACATCGCCTGAAACCGTGCGAGATGTCAGCGACCAAGGTAACAGACTTTGTACTGGGCTATGCGCCCTCTCCAGCCACAACGGGTTCTGCAAATTCGGAATAGTTTTGACGGATCAGCTGCAGCTTGGGGTCGATATAGGTCCTGCAAAACGGGCGTTCAGGGTCCGTTGCGTAATAGTTATGGAAGCGTTCATCCGATGGTTTGAAGTCGGCATGGTCGAGCACCAGTGTGACCAGTGGCTTGGCAAACTCACTTTGAAGATCGCCCAATACGGCAATGGCCAATCCGGCCTGCGCTGCATTGAACGTGTAGATTGCGCTTCGGTATTTCCCGCGCATCTTGTGATGGGACGTGCTGGCATGAGTTCGTGAATGCACTTCGATCAGTGTCCGAAGATCAATCAGCTCAGGGTCAAAGGAAACGATGACCGCCTCGGACCAACTGTCATGAGGCGGAGGCGCGCACACGAATCCCTGTGCGACATCGACAACCCCGCGCAGGGTCTGAAAGACGGCCTCTGTACACCAGTGGCAGCCCCCGCCGAGGCCGACCCGGTCAGGCTGCGTCTTCACGTCGGGGCAGTTTCCAGCCGGGTCGTACAAAGTGGCATGTATAGCCATTCGGGAAACGCTCCAGATAGTCCTGATGCTCGGGTTCGGCGTCCCAGAAATCACCAACTTTCTTGACCTCGGTCACGACTTTCCCTGGCCACAAACCAGAAGCATCCACATCCGCAATGGTGCGCTCGGCTTCGGCCTTTTGCGCGTCATCCACATAGTAGATGCCGGACCGGTAAGACGGCCCCATGTCGTTGCCCTGGCGATCGGGTGTCGAGGGGTCATGGATCTGGAAAAAGAACTCCAGCAGGTCACGAAAACTGATCTTCTCCGGATCGAAGACGATCTCGATGCCTTCAGCATGGGTGCCGTGGTTGCGGTAAGTCGCATTCGGCACGTCGCCTCCGGTGTATCCAACACGTGTGGACTGCACGCCCGGCATTTTGCGGATCAGGTCCTGCATGCCCCAGAAACATCCACCGGCAAGAACCGCTCGCTCCGTTTTCTCGCTCATTTCCCTACTCCCGTATGTCCACTTTGCCCGTTCCAGCGCAAATGTTGATCCAACATCACACTGGTGCCGTAATATAACACGCCTATTATTCAGGATATGGGTCTTGCCACCCGTTTGGACAACAGTTCGTTCCGATACCCATCAGCCAATCGAAAGGCACACTCTATGACACGTTTAACTGCGAAAGATTTCGATCAGGGTCTGCTCGACCTTTACGACTATTACGCGCATGGCAGAATTACCAAGCGTGAATTTCTTGACCGCGCGGGACGCTATACCGTCGGTGGTGTGACAGCCGTTGCGCTGTTCAACATGCTCAAGCCGGACTACGCGATGGCCGAGCAGGTTTCCTTCAATGATCCCGAGATCAAGGCCACTTTCGAAACCTATGACTCCCCCAATGGCAATGGTGAGGTTAAAGGCTATGTCGTGAAACCGGCCAATACCACGGGCAAACTGCCTGCTGTGCTTGTCATCCACGAAAATCGTGGCCTGAACCCCTACATCAAGGATGTCGCCCGCCGGGTCGCCAAAGCTGGCTTTATGGCTCTCGCACCAGACGGTCTAACTTCTGTTGGCGGTTATCCCGGCAATGACGCAGATGGCAAGGCGCTTCAGCAAACAGTCGACCGCACCAAGCTGATGAACGACTTTTTCGCCGGATACGAACACCTCGCCGCCCGCGAGGATTCAACCGGCAAGGTGGGCGCCGTCGGTTTTTGCTATGGCGGCGGTGTCTGCAACGCGCTCGCCGTGGCCTATCCCGAACTGAACGCGTCGGTCCCCTACTATGGGCGCCAGGCCAAAGCCGAGGACGTGCCCAGAATTCAGGCCCCCCTGATGCTTCACTACGGTGCGCTCGACAAACGTATCAATGCCGGATGGCCCGACTACGAGGCCGCCCTGAAAGCCAACAACAAAACCTACGAAGCCTATATCTACGAAGACGCCAATCATGGCTTCCACAATGACTCCACGCCCCGCTACGACGAGAAAATGGCAGAACTGTCCTGGGACCGCACCATCGGCTGGTTCAACAAATACCTGACATAGCCGTTAAATCCTGACCCCGCCCGTGATGCTCATCTGTTTATTGAGTGCGCGGGCGGACAGGATGACCACCAGAACAACAAGAAGCGCGCCACCAATATTAGCCGGCAGGTTCAGGGGCCAATAAGCCCCTGCCGCACCGACAATCAGCATTGGCACCGTCAGGACGTTGAGCGGGCCTTCGGAATAGAACTGGATCAGCGCGTTCGTCGCGTAAATCCCGAACAATCCAAAGAAGCCAATCTGTATCACCTCGTACCACTCCCCCGATATCAGCGGCGTATAGGCAAACATCAACGGCACGATGTAGAGACCTTTCGCGATTTTCCAGGACTGGAACCCGGTCGCCATCGGTTTCGAGCCGGCAATGCCGGCAGCGGTGAACGCCGCCAGACACACTGGCGGTGTGACATTGCTGTCCTGACTAAGCCAAAACACGATCAAGTGGGCTGTCAGCAAGAACGTGGTCAGCATCGCCGGATCGACCAATGCGGGGCGGATCACAAGCGCAAGCTCGAACGGCATCGACCCCATTAGGGCCTGAGCCTGATCCCGGGTCATGCCCTCCGCCAACAGCGCCACATGCGGACTATCGACCAAAGCAAACAGCGCCGCTTTCGCAGGGTCGGTAATCCCCACAACCAACTGGTCCACAATGATCGAGTCAGAAAGGATGCCCGCCAACGCGGGTGCCGTCAGGCTTGCCAGTATGATGTAAGCCGCCGTGACGGGAAGTCCCATGCCCAGTATGAGCGAGGCCAATCCAATCAGGACAATTGCGATGATGACCGAACCCTGAGACCATTGCGCGATCATGATCGAAATCGAATTGCCCACGCCACTGGTCACAACAGCGTTGTTCACGACCCCGATCGCGACCAGCAGGATACCCGTCATGATGGATGTCTGTATGCCGCTCACAAGCGCTTCGCTGATGCGTTTTGGTCCCATTGAGACAGGCTCAAAGAGATTGCTTCCGAGGACTTTGGCCAAGAGGGTGGTCGTCCAGGACACAAGGATCAGTGCGGCGATAGCCCAGGAGGCCGCAAAACTTGGTGTGACACCGCTCATCAACAGCCAGATCATCACCGCAAGCGGCAATACAAAGACAAGTGCGCCAGAGAGCAATTTTCCGCGGTTGACCACGAGATCCATCTCATTGCCGACCTGATGCTTGACCGCCTCAATCCGCACAATAAATGCGACGGAGAGGAAGTATAAAAGCGCGGGGACAACTGAGACTGCAACGATGGTTCCATATGGGATGGATGTGTAGCTGGCCATGACAAAGGCGCCAGCACCCATGATCGGTGGCATCAACTGACCGCCGGTCGAAGCTGCAGCTTCCACGCCAGCCGCAAACTTCCCCCGAAACCCATTTGATTTCATTAGGGGAATGGTGATCACGCCGGTGGAGGCCGTGTTCGCAACTGCCGAACCACTGATCGTCCCCGTCAACGCCGAGGAAATCACAGCGACAAACGCCGCCCCGCCCCGGGTTTTACCGGCAACAACCTTGGATATCTCGATGACGAAACCGCCCGCGCCCGAAACAACCAGAAACCCGCCGAAAATCATGAACAGCGTGATGCTGGAGGACGAAATGCTCGCCAGAATGCCGAGCATGCCCTCATCATTATAAAGTGTACGAAACAGCACATCATCGATCGGCAAACTCGCGGCGCGAAACACACCGGGAAGATAGGAACCGAGGAACAGAATGTAGGACAGCGACAGCACGATCAGAGTCGGAATCACCCAGCCAGAAACGCGGCGCGAAAAATCCAGTGCAGAGAAGATCAGAATCAATCCCGCAACCCAGTCGACCGCCGTCAACTGAATGGGTTGTCCGGTCACGGCAAGAGAGCGCGCATAAATTCCGGATTCTGCCGATGCCACCCAAAGCGCGGAGGCCGCAACGATCAATCCATAGGTAATATCAAAAGCGAGTGCCCAACGTGTATGGGTCCGCTTTCCGAACAGGCTAAAAGTAATGGAGGCGAGAAATGCAAACCCGCCATAGTGGATCGCATTCTGCCAAAAGCCCGGCTCAACCAGCCAGATATTCGTCAGAATATGCCAAATCGCGAAACAGACGGCGAACGTGACCACAAGCCACCGCAGAGGATCTTTGCCCATACCCTCAAGCAAGAACAGATATTGACGACTACCATTTGAAGATTGTGATTTATCCGCTACGCCATCTGCAATGGCGGCACTGCCACTCACATCCACCATGAACTATCCCCCACAAAAAAAGGAGCGGAAGACAAAGTCTTCCGCTCCCTACTTTTACCTACATGCGTGAAAGCCTACTGAGCCATCAGGCGAGCCGGCACATCAAGACCGACTTCCTTGTAATAGCGCGCAGCACCCGGATGCAGCGGCACCGGCAGACCTGCCATGGCGTTTTCAACAGCCATGACCTTCGTTGCCGGATGGATTGCTGACAAGAACCCGAGGTTTTCATACATGGCCTTGGTCAGCTGATAGACATGCTCTTCGTCCACATCCGCGTTCACCGCCAGGAAGTTGGGCTGCGCAATGGTCTGTACAGCTTTGTCCTGCCCCGGGTAGGTACCCGCTGCAATGGTGTAGGGAACCCAAAGATTGCGACCGCCATCCATGGCCTTACCCTGCTCCGGCGTCACATCAAGGATAGTGAACTTGCCGGCATTCGAAGCCATCAGCTTCGTGATGGCACCTGTTGGCGGGCCAGCACCCAGACCGGCGCCAACGGCCTGCCCGTTTGCCATTGCGTCAGCCGTCGGGCCATAGCCCGCGTAAACCAGTTTGAAATCCTTGTTGATATCGAGCCCGAGCCCGGCAAGCAGGACCGTGTTCGATCCGATCGTGCCAGAGTTCTGTTTGCCCATGCCCATGGACATGCCCTTGAGAGCCACCAGATCACCGACCGTACCGGTCTTGACCTGGTCGTTGTTGAGTACGAACTGCTCGACGTTCTGCCACAGCATGGTGACCGAACGAATGTTCTTCTGCGGGGCTGTCACCGGACCAGTGCCGGTTGCCGCGTAAGAGCCAAAAAGGCCCTGCAAGATGGCAAAGTCAGCCGTACCGGCACCCAGTGCCTGCACATTCGCGCCCGAACCGGCCGAGTTAACGGCAGTCAAACTAAATTTTTTCTTCGGCAGGAGCTTCACTTTCGACAATGTCGAAATCGCGGTGCCAACCGGATGATAGGTGCCACCTGTTGAGGCGGTATTGAGGACATAGTCCTTGGACTGCGCGTGCGCCATGGTGGCCGAAAGGGCAAGCACGGCACCAGCAGCGAGTGCTGTAAACTTCTTCATATTCATTTCCTCCAGAATTAACTCAACCGATTGCACGGCTTGGGATAAGTGGTAACGGTGCCACCATAGTCCGACCATGAAGAAAATTGCCATCTAACGTGGCCCAGCCCTGCGGATTTCCGCAGAGCCGAGATTAGACCTCGCCCTGTAAAACCTCGTCCTTGTTCAGGCCCAGCTTTACGATCTTCTCATTCAGGGTACGTCGTCCGATGCCGAGGGCTTCGGCCACCGCATCCATCCGCCCCTGATGGGTGGTCAGAGCCCGTGCGATCAACTGACGTTCAAATCCAGCGACCGCTTCACGCAGCGTATCGGGAACATCATCATCTCTGCTGTCGAGTTGCAACGCAGAGGCCACTGACCCCACACCTCTTCGTGCCGCCAGGATGCGTCTCTCGGCGACGCTTCTCAGTTCTCTCACATTGCCCGGCCAAGGATGCGCCAGAAGCGTGGCAAGATCATCGGAAGTTATTCCCGGCGACGTTATCTCGTAAATCACCGCAAATTGGTCCAGGAAATTGGCATAGAGCAAGGGAATGTCATCACGACGTTCGCGCAGCGCCGGTATCGTCAACACGACGGTGTTGAGGCGGAAAAAGAAGTCCTCCCGCAGCGCGCCAGCCTTCAGGGCGTCTTCCAGCTTCTCGTTGCCTGCAGACACGACCCGAAACCCCGATTGCCGAACCTGCGTTGAACCGACCGGCGTGTAATGGCGCGTTTCAATCACGCGCAGCAAAGCCGCCTGCGCCTCGGTGGGAATTGCCCCCAATTCATCGAGAAATAATGTGCCCCCGTCAGCCTGCGCCAACAGGCCATCGGGCATATCCGGACTGCCAAACAGTGTCTCCTCAAACGTCATGAGCGGGATCGCAGCACAATTGATTGGCACAAAGGGTCCGCCCGCCCGCGCACCGAGATCATGCAAGGCTCGTGCAACGAGTTCCTTGCCGCTCCCGGTTTCACCGCGCAACATGACGTTTGCGTCGCTTTCGCTCAGATCGAGTATCTCTTCCCGCAACGACACAATGTTTTTGGTGGCGCCCAGCAGCACACGATCCAAGCCGGTCAGATCGGCAAGGCGGGCTTTCAGGCGCTCTGAATCACGTGACAATCGATAGAGTGTCGCCGCATCCTCAAGCAGCTTGAGCAGGTGCCTTGGATCGAACGGCTTCTCAACAAAACTATAGGCCCCGTCCTGCATGGCACTTACCGCCATTGAAATATCGCCATGGGCGGACATCAGCACCATCGGTACAGATGTCTTCCCTTGCAACATTTCCAACAGTTCAATCCCGGTCACACCCGGCATGCGCACATCACACAGAATGACGTCTGGCCCATATGACGCCAGTTTCTCGAGAACGCCACTGGCCCTTGGCAGGGCTTCAACGTCGAACCCTCCGCTTTCGAGCAGATCGCAAAGGGAGTCCCGCAACCCACGGTCGTCATCAATCACCAGCACACGGTAGTCGTTGACCATTTTCAGGCAATCTCCTCAGCCAGTGGGATCGACACTTCAAAGTCGGCCCCACCTTTCTCATTCTGATGCGCTGTCAGGAAACCACTATGTTCCTTCACGATTTCCGCTGTGATGGACAGACCCAACCCCATGCCATCTCCCGATGCACGTGTGGTGTGAAACGGCTCCTGCATTTGCTTCAACTCACGCCCCCCGAAACCGATGCCATTGTCACTAATGCGCAATATAGCCCGACCGGCATCTTCACGGATTGAGACAGACAACACAGGCGCCTCAATCGTCTCCAGTGCGGCAAGTGCGTTACGCATCAGGTTCACCAAAACCTGTTCCAGCCGCAATCGATTCCCGAACACCCGCACCGGCCTGGCCGCAATATCCTGTTCGAGATGCACCTGTGCCTCCTCGACATCATGCTCCATCAAGGTCATCACACCCGCCAGAACGTCCTGTAGCGAAACAATCTCGAGCGCTTCATCTCCGGGCTTGGTGAAGAATCTCAGCTGCCGGGTGATGTTTTCCATACGACTGACAACGGCACTCAGCTTGTCCAGGGTCTTGCCGGACATCCGGTCACCGTCCAGCTCTGCTGCGGTCAAATAGTTGCGCATGGCTGAAATCGGTTGGCCCAACTCGTGGGTCACAGATGCGGACAACTGACCAAGTGCAGCGAGTTTACTTCTCCGCGCCAGTTCCTTTTGTGCCAGATTGATCTCAGCATTCGCCGCCAGGAGCTGCGCGCGGTCTGCCTGTGAGGCCCGCAACGCTGCCTTGATCCGCACAGAACGTTGGAAGGTCGCGAACGCCAGCAACACCGACAAAACCCCTCCGAAAATAATCGTGGTGAGAGCGGCGCGTTCATATCCACGGCGATTGTCGAGCAGGTAATGGACGTTCCAGCCCAAGCGTTTGGCGCGGGTTGAAGCATAGATGAATTCCTGATCACCGACGGACACCGTTGTCGGGGAGGCCTGTTCCCAATCGAACGCCAGCAGGGGTTCATTGCCAAACTGTTTTCCCGCTGCGATCGCCGCCTGCTGGTTTGCAGAAAGCTCCGAAAGTGTCTGATAGAGCCATTCGGGATTCGAGGAGAGCACGATCACACCGTCACGGTTGGAAACGAACACGCGCTCCCCGCCCTCTTCCCACGCTTTCTGCAGCTCGCTCATATCGAGTTTTATCGCGATCACCCCGGTCACTTCACCAAGCGGGGTCCTCACCGCCTCAGACACGAAATAGCCCGGTCGCCCCGTGGTGGCCCCAATCCCGAAGAACTGCCCGCGTTCCCCCTCCAGAGCATTCTTGAAGTACGGGCGGAAGCCATAGTTCTGACCGACGAATGTTTGCGGCGCGTTAAAATTCGAAGCCGCAAGAACGAGCCCGGTACGATCCATCAGATAGATCGCCTCCAGCCCGGCTTCTTCCGAAAAACTGGCGAGTTGCTCGTTCAGGCGCCTGTTGGAGGTTGCCGCTGCGCCCGCAATGACAATCGGATAGCGCGACAGCACGGAAGGCAGGTGCTGAAATCGCTCAATCGTTTCATTGAGAGATCGCGCATAGAGAGAAAGTCGACTCTCGGCTTCCTCGATCTCGACCGATTTGAAATAAGACAGGGAAACAAAAAACAGGCTGGATACGGCGACCACCGCAATAGCGATCAAAACGACCACAACGCTACGACGCGCCGTTTCCGGAATTGTAGTGTCCAGTTCAGCAGACAATTGTCTGGCCTCTCCCGTTTCCGCAGATGCCTCGGATGCGAGGAGAAACTCTAGCGCGCAATGTCACACATGCGCCAATACAACCGATTGTCGCCCGCTCGAATCCAACACCTGGACCCGCTCACTTCTGCAATGGACTAACGCGGCAGTTCCGATGACCCCATCAGGAACTTGTCGACAGCATGCGCCGCCTGACGGCCTTCCCGAATTGCCCAGACGACAAGCGACTGGCCACGACGCATATCACCAGCGGTGAACACCTTGTCACGTGTGGTGATATATTCACGCGTATCAGCCTTCACATTCCCGCGCGCATCCAGCTCCACTCCAAGCTCAGCGAGCATGCCTTCCGCGATCGGATGCACAAAACCCATTGCCAGAAGAACAAGGTCGGCCTTCAGTTCGAATTCGGTTCCTGCAATTGGCTGGAACTTCTCGTCAACGCGCTGACAGTTGATATGGGTCACGTGACCATCCGCACCACCAATGCTGTTGGTCGTCACGGAGAAGTCCCGCTCCGCGCCTTCGGCCTGGCTGGAAGAGGTCCGCATTTTCAGCGGCCAGTGCGGCCAGGTCAGGCCCTTGTCTTCCTTCTCGGGCGGCTCCGGCATGATTTCAAGCTGGGTCACGGAAAGTGCACCCTGACGGATCGATGTACCAATGCAATCAGAACCTGTATCGCCGCCGCCAATCACGACGACATGCTTCTGGGCTGCAAGAATGGGTTCCACATCACCCAGGTTACTGCCCGCAACGCGGCGGTTCTGCTGGGGCAGGAAATCCATCGCAAAATGAACCCCGTCCATCTCACGTCCTTCAACCGGAAGGTCACGGGGTTTCTCCGAACCACCACACAACAACACGGCGTCATGGCTGGCTTCCAGCTCTTCCCCGGTAATATCGACACCAATATGAACGCCACAATGAAGTGTGACGCCTTCGGCAATCATCTGATCCATGCGCCGATCAATGAGGTGCTTTTCCATCTTGAAGTCCGGAATGCCCAAACGCAGCAATCCGCCTGGTGTCTCGTTCTTTTCATAGAGATGCACGTCATGACCCACACGGGCGAGCTGCTGTGCAGCCGCCATACCCGCCGGTCCAGACCCGACCACGGCAATCTTCTTTCCTGTTCGGGTCTCAGGGATCTGCGGGGTGACCCAGCCCTCGTCCCAGGCCCGGTCGACAATGGCGCACTCGATGGTCTTGATGGTCACCGGGTTGTCGTCAATGTTCAGCGTGCAAGCCGCCTCACAGGGTGCCGGGCAGATGCGTCCGGTGAACTCGGGGAAATTGTTGGTCGAGTGCAGATTGCGCGATGCCTCTTCCCAATCCGAATTGTAGACAAGATCGTTCCAGTCCGGGATCTGGTTGTTGACCGGACAGCCGTTGTGACAGAACGGAATCCCGCAATCCATGCAGCGTGCGGCCTGACGTTCGAGGTCGCGTTCCTCCAGCGGAATCACAAACTCATTGTAATTGCGAATACGATCGCTGGCCGGTTTATAGGTGCGGTCGTGCCGCTCGATTTCGATAAATCCAGTAACCTTGCCCATTAGTTCCTCCGCATACCGATATTCATTTCACCGGTTTGCTCGACCTGCATTTCCTGAAGTGCCCGTCGATACTCAACCGGCATAACCTTCACAAACTTCGGCAGGTACTCACTCCAGTTGTCCAGGATGTGCTGTCCCCGCGTCGAAGCGGTGTACCGCACATGGTTTTGGATCAGCTGACGCAAACGCTCGGCATCAAAACGGGTCATGTCCGATTGTACGTCGACCATCCCGTGAGATTCGATATCCGAACGATGCAGCTTCTCCATCTCTTCTTCTTCACCTTCAACAGGCTCGAGATCGACCATCGCCAGATTGCAGCGGCCCTCGAAGTCTCCGGCCTCGTCAAGCACATAGGCAATCCCGCCTGACATGCCTGCCGCGAAGTTACGTCCGGTTTCGCCCAGCACCACAACAACGCCGCCAGTCATGTACTCGCAACCGTGATCCCCGGCCCCTTCGACAACAGCGATGGCACCCGAGTTGCGGACAGCGAAACGTTCGCCCGCAATACCGCGGAAGTAACACTCGCCCGTCACTGCGCCATACAGCACCGTGTTGCCGACAATCATGCTCTCATCAGGATTGATGCCGCTGGCGGGATCAGGCCGGACAATCAGCTTCCCGCCGGAAAGACCTTTGCCAACATAATCGTTGGCCTCACCCACAAGGTCGAGCGTCACGCCTCGCGCCACCCATGCCCCGAAGCTCTGTCCGGCCACACCTTTCAGCGTGATCCAGATGCTGTCCTCGGGTAGCCCGGCATGCCCATGTTTTTTTGCTATCTCACCCGACAGCATCGCACCAGCCGTCCGGTCGGTGTTTCCGATCGGCAATTCGATTTGAACGGGCGTGCCGTCTTCGAGCGTCGGCTTGGCAAGCTCGATGAGCTTGCGATCCAGAATGTCATGGATCGGATGGTCCTGGTCTGTCGTCCGATGGATGTCGACACGGTCCGCCTCTTCCGGCTTGAAGAACAGTTTGCTGAAATCCAGACCCTGCGCCTTCCAATGTTCGATTGCCGCCTTTGTGTCGAGCATATCGGTCTGGCCGATCATCTCATTCACCGTCCGGAAGCCCATTTCGGCCATCAATCCACGCACCTCTTCGGCAACGAAGAAGAAGAAATTGACCACATGTTCCGGCGCACCCGTGAACTTCTTGCGAAGTTCCGGGTCCTGCGTGGCGATGCCCACCGGGCAGGTGTTGAGGTGGCATTTGCGCATCATGATGCAGCCGGTGGCAATCAGAGGAGCGGTCGCAAAGCCGAACTCATCGGCCCCGAGAAGCGCACCCACGACCACATCCCGCCCGGTCCGCAACCCGCCATCGACCTGAACTGAAATACGACCACGAAGATCGTTCATCACCAAAGTCTGCTGGGTTTCGGCCAGACCGATCTCCCATGGAGAACCGGCATGCTTGATCGATGTGAGCGGCGAGGCACCCGTACCCCCCTCAAACCCGGAAATCGTCACATGATCAGCCCGCGCCTTCGACACGCCGGCTGCAACCGTTCCAACGCCAATTTCAGAGACCAGTTTTACGCTGATATCGGCCGCTGAATTCACGTTCTTCAGGTCGTAGATAAGCTGCGCCAGATCCTCAATCGAGTAGATGTCATGATGCGGCGGCGGCGAAATCAGACCAACGCCCTGTGTTGAGTGACGTACTTTGGCAATCACCGCATCGACCTTGTGACCGGGCAGCTGTCCGCCTTCACCAGGCTTGGCACCCTGCGCCATCTTGATCTGAATCATGTCCGAATTGACGAGATACTCGGTGGTCACACCAAAGCGGCCAGAAGCGACCTGCTTGATGGCAGAACGCATGGAATCGCCATTCTCCATCGGTGTGAAGCGATCAACTTCCTCACCACCCTCACCGGTATTGGACTTGCCACCAATACGGTTCATGGCAATGGCCAGCGTCGTGTGTGCTTCCCGGCTAATCGAGCCGAAGGACATCGCACCTGTGGCGAAGCGTTTAACAATGTCTTCGGCTGGCTCCACTTCTGCAAGCGGAACAGGATTGCGACCGGCCTCATCGGCGCTCCGCAAACGGAACAACCCACGCAACGTCATCAGGTCTTCGTCCTGCTGATTGATCGCGGCCGCATAGGAGCGATACTTGTCCGGCAACTCACCACGCACCGCATGCTGCAGGTCTGCAACGGTCTGCGGGCCCCATGAATGCTTTTCACCCCGGATCCGGAAAGCATACTCACCTCCCACATCGAGCGCGCCATCATAAACCGGATTGTTGCCGAAGGCAGTCGCATGCCGTCGCATCGTTTCTTCTGCGATTTCCGGCAGCCCCACGCCTTCAACGGCCGTGTGGGTTCCTGTGAAATACTTCTCGACAAAGGATGACTTCAGCCCGACAGCATCGAATATCTGCGCGCCGCAATAAGACTGATAGGTCGAGATGCCCATCTTGGACATCACCTTCAGCAGACCTTTGTCGATCGCCTTGATGTAACGCCGGATGACATGGTCCTCACCAAGGTCCTCATCCATTTTTTCCCGCAGGTCCAGCAAGGTCTCAAATGCAAGCCACGGGTTGATCGCTTCAGCGCCAAACCCTGCCAGGGTCGCAAAGTGATGCACTTCGCGCGCTTCGCCGGTTTCGACAACCAGTCCAACCGAAGTCCGCAAGCCCTTGCGGATCAGGTGATGGTGCACCGCCGACGTCGCCAGCAGAGACGGAATAGCTATGCGATCGGGCCCCAACAGTCGGTCCGACAGGATGATGATGTTGTAGCCCTGCCCAACGCTTTCCTCGGCGCGCGCACATACGTCTTCAATGGCCTGTTCCATATAGGAAACGCCGCGATCCACACTGTAAGTGATATCGAGGGTCTGGGTCTGAAACTGGTTGTCAGCGATATCACCGATCGCACGAATCTTCTCCAGACCGGCATTGGAGATAATCGGCTGACGCACCTCAAGGCGCTTGAGCGTCGATGTCCCCTCAAGGTCCAGCAAATTTGGGCGCGGCCCAATAAAGGACACCAGCGACATCACGATCTCTTCACGGATCGGATCAATTGGCGGGTTCGTCACCTGCGCAAAGAGCTGCTTAAAATAGGACGCCAGATGCTTGGACTTGGACGAAAGCGCCGATAGCGGTGTATCCGTGCCCATGGCCCCTGTCGCCTCCTGGCCAGTATGGGCCATCGGCATCATCAGGAATTTGAGGTCTTCTTCGGAATATCCGAAGGCTTGCTGACGCTTGAGCAGCGGCACCGACGAAACAGCCGGCGCGCGCCCTACATCGGGAAGATCCTTCACGCGAATCTGCGTATGCGCGAGCCACTCCTTGTAAGGATGACTGCTGGCCAACTCGGTCTTCAGATCATGATCGGAAACAGTCTTGCCCTTTTCCAGATCAATGAGCAGCATTTTGCCCGGCTGCAAACGCCATTTGCGCGCAATATTCTCTTCCGGAATATCCAGAACACCCATTTCCGAAGCCAGCAGGACAAAGCCGTCTTTCGTCTCCAGATACCGCGCGGGGCGCAGACCATTTCGGTCAAGTGTTGCACCAACAACCTTGCCGTCGGTGAAAGCAATGGCGGCCGGACCATCCCAGGGCTCCATCAAGGCGGCGTTGTATTCGTAGAAAGCCCGGAAGGTTTCATCCATCAGCGGGTTGCCGGCCCAGGCTTCGGGGATCAGCATCATCATTGCGTGTGGCAGCGAATACCCACCCTGAAAGAGCAGTTCCAGCGCATTGTCGAAACACGCCGAATCCGACTGCCCTTCATAGGAGATCGGCCACAGCTTCTGCATATCATCGCCGAATGTCGGTGAGGACATCGTCGCCTGACGTGCGGCCATCCAGTTCGCGTTGCCACGCAACGTATTGATCTCACCATTGTGGCAGATCATCCGGTAGGGATGCGCAAGCGGCCAGGACGGGAAGGTGTTTGTGGAAAAGCGCTGATGCACAAGTGCAACGGCCGAAATGACACGCTCGTCCTGAAGGTCCTTGTAGTACTGGGCCACACCATCAGCAAGCACCAGTCCCTTGTAGACAATGGTCCGAGACGAGCAGGAAACCGGATAGTACCCCGGGATTCCATCCTGATGCTCCGAACGCAACTGGTTCGAAGCCACTTTGCGCGCCACAAACAGCTTGCGCTCAAAGGTGTCATCATCGGTGATGTCGTCACCTCGTCCGATGAAGACCTGGCGGTGAATGGGCTCTGTCGGCTTGACGCTTTCGCCCAGGATCGAAGAATCGACCGGCACATCGCGCCACCCCAGAATCTTGAGGCCTTCCTGCTGCGTGGCCGCCTCATAGGCCTCCTCAATTCCGGCATGCAGGCTCGTATCACGCGGCATGAACAACTGCGCCACGCCATAGTGATTGGGTTCAGGCAATGTGAAGCCGAGCTTCTCAACTTCAGCCGCAAAGAATTCATGAGGCAGCTGAATCAGAATACCGGCGCCGTCCCCCGCTTTGGGGTCGGCACCCACCGCGCCACGATGTTCCAGATTGCAAAGAATTTTGAGACCGTCTTCGACGATTTTACGACTGCGTTCATTCCGGATCGAACAGATCATTCCGATGCCGCAGGCATCATGCTCGTTTGCAGGGTTGTATAGGCCCTGCGCCGACGGCGTACCTTCATACAGCGCCGGTTTCGCAATGCCTGACCCGGCTGTGTCCTCTGAATTACGCAATATTTTCGTTCCGTTGGTCATGGTCGGCTTCACTTCCCGAATTCCTAGAGCTGTCCGCACATCTGTCTGACGTACCGGCTTGTCCGATCATCCGCCCCGGGCACTCCATTCCCGGTTTTTGGGTCAAGACGCCAAAAACCCGCCCGGCAATCTGGCCGGCGAATGTCTGTAACCCGCATAGTGGTTTTTCGAACGGCCGGATATTACCGAAAACGCGCTGGAAACCCACCCTTTACACGCATTTAATTATCTTGTTTTCCCGACACGCTTGCGCATAGGAATTTCATAATTACAGCCCGAATCTAGGACCTTTCAGACTGAAGTCCAGACAGGGTGATCCGTGACCAACTTGCAGAAACCTCAAGAATGTCGGCACCCAACTAAGTCATCGACATCCGGGAACAATGTTCTCGAAAGTTCATCAGCATAAAGACACTGCGAGACAGCGCGGCTGTCCACTCCACGAGCCAGCAGACAAACGCGATAGGCGGCCTACAAACACCTGTCCACTAGGCGCATTTGATGCACTTGGTGGCGTAAGGCACGGCCGCGAGGCGCTTGGGATCAATCATTTCGCCGCATTTGGTGCATTCACCATATGTTCCGGCATCAATTCGAGACAGAGCGAGCTTGATGTCACGAATTTCTGCGAGCGCCAGATTACCAACCCCCTCCAGAACCTCGTCATTTTCGGATTCCGCCGCGTTCTCCGACCAATCGGGATCGGGAGCCTCGCTGAGCTCATCGTCAATTTCCTCGGAACGTTCGTCCAACTCCTTGAGCCGCTGCTCGAGAGAAGCCCTGACTTTTGCAATGTCGTGCATTATTCCCTCTGGATGTCATTAAGGTTCATCAACTGGGTAAATGCATACCACGCCGCGAATTGGTTCCTTCATTCGGAATTTTAATCAGAGGTAGTCCTTTTCCGAGCAGGTCGAACATCAATTCGCTTGCAGTCCGACCTTCCCACTGTCTGCGATTAGCAGCTTCCAGCCCTCTGCGGGCGTGTCGAGCAGATCAAGATGACCGGCGAGATAATATAATCGCGCTGCATCGGGACCCGTCGCTGTGCAGAATCGATCTTGCAAATAGAATGGCGGGGTCGCCTGATAGTAGAGACGCGCACGCACAGACGCCGGGGTTCCGGCGATTTCAGCACGATCCACCACATATTTCAGCGTATCACCGCCGCCGTCGCGATAGTCGGGATCATTGCCGATGGCAGTTGATCCGGCATCTTCCGCCAGATCATCACCTGCACCCAGCGCCCGGGAAATTTCCTTGCGCTCTTCAAGCGGCAGATACCCCTCCGGCAACAACCGGTTGTCCTTCACCTCTGCGCAAATCGACAGGAAGCTCGTCGTCAGTTCGCCCTCCGCCTTGGCATCATGTCCGCACGTGACATCCGCACGATCGGGCGGTGTTGAAACCAGCTCCTGATAGATCTGCACCTGGTTCTGGGCCGACACTGTCTGGAAATGCGGCTGATGCGCCCGGCTGGCACGATCTTCAGGAACCTTACAGCTCGGGCCCCACCAGACCTCGCCTGCCACGGGTTCGCCCTTCTGATCGATCAGCCGTCCCACATTGTCCGTCCGTCCCGACGCCCAGAGAATTTTGCCGTCTTCATCGAGCACTTCAAAAGTCACAAAGCTCCGCCGGAAGCCAACCCCGGAAGGAAATTTGTGGCCAACTTTGTTCCTGATCGCCACAGAAGCGCTCAGTTGTGAACCATCCAGATCCACATCATCCACAGCGATCGTCGCAACGAAGTTCTTCGCGTTGTCATAAATCTGATTTTCGGTCTGAACGACGGGCGGCACACCTTTGCTGACAAGCATCGGGTCCAGAGTTCGCAAACCGAGAATATCAGGGAACTGCCGCGCCATGCGAACCAGGAACATGTTCAGGCCGACAAATACATGAGGTGCGTAACCATCACGCTCCTCCAGGTTGATCTGGTCGGGCGCAGCCGTGAAGTCCGCCGCCGGAAATCCGGTATGTTCCTGAATGCTGGCGATCTTGCTTTGCGCCGGGTTGCCCGAAGGCATGTGACAATCATTGCACTCCCCAGCCTGTGCACCAGGCCCACTCGGGAGTTCACCGCCATAAAGAGTCTGACCCGAGCGATGGGCACTGAAGGCCCATTCAGCATAGGTCGTCTGCTCATAAACTTGGGCAACCGTCTTGCCACGATGGAGAACGGGCAAATGCACTGTGTGGCAGCTGCCGCAGACTTCCGAAGACGTGATCGACGGGTCCGCATGAGGGCTGATTCCAATGGCCGCCTGCATCGGCAGCGTCTTGGGATCCTCAAAAGGTCCGATGATTTTGTTACCATCCCCAACAAGGAAGGAGCCGGTGAAGGTCTTCGCAAAGCCCGACATGCCGGGATTGAGGGCCTCCTGTCGTTCGACGGCACAGGCATTGCGCTCACTTCCCGCATGCTGCTTCGTTGCTTCAGTGCCAAGCGCCATCTGATGACAAGCCATGCACGAAATGCCGTCTCGCGCCAAAGCGCCATATCCCGCCTTGTCGACATGAGGGTTATTGGCGGGCCAGGGCACCGCATCAACATCCGTACGGCTGAATATTCCGCATTCGCCCGTCTCGGCATGATTTTCCATCTGCGCCTGACGTTGCCCGAGCACGCCATGGCAACCCAAACATGTTGTTTCAACCATGTCCCGGCTTTCCGGGTGGAAGGTCTGGGTTTCACTTGCCAGCTGGGCAAAGAAGATCGGGTCACGCCCGGCCAGTCCCATCGGGGACGTTCTCCATGTGGCGTAAGGCGACATGTTGATCAGCTTGTCGCTGTTCGGATCGGGCACGGTCATATCGAAATGCAAACCGGTACTGCCCGCATCATGACAGCCCACGCACTGATCCGAGGTCAGGAAGGGCCCATGATCTTCGGGCGGGTCGGCCGGCATGACGACGTTGTCATAGGTCTCCGACGGCATTGAGACAACGGTCTTGCGGGTCGGTGCAATGTCAGGCCATGGAAAGGCTTCGCGGAACCCTTCGAGCCAATCCTTCAGCGGCATATCGCCGTTCGGTTTGGGCGGCGTTGGCTTTACTTTTGCCACATGGTGGGAAGGAAGCGGCGTAAACAGCGCCTCGTTCTGGCTCAGATAGGCGATTGGTTCACCGGGCTCACCCTGAATATTCCGGGTCGAGGAAAATGTCAGATTGTCGCGCGCGGAGGCATGGCAGTTCACGCAATACTGACCGAACCCCATCAGCGGGTAGCCGTTGCTCGCCTGATCCGCCGGGTAGTCTGGTTTCCAGCCGCTCCAGCCAAACCAGCCCCAGAACCAACCATCATGGGAGGCCTTGCTGTCTCGCACCATGACGGCGGCACCGCTTGTGGGCAGCAATTCGAGCGGGTTGACCGCATCACACCGCGCAGCGGGTGCAGGATACATCTCCTTGATGATCATGGCGCCGTCGGGCACCGGACTCGCATCGGGTCCATAACCCTCATCTTCGGCCGACCGGTTTTCGCGAATCCATTTGATTGCCTCCGGCGAGTACCAGATCACAACGGGCGCATGGACCCCATGGTCTGCGCCAATCCACTGACCATCGACCAGCGTGGAGGTAAACGGACCGGTATCGCGCAGACGTTTATCCCGCACCCAGCCAGCTTCCGAATCACGGTGGCAAAAATTTCTGAGATAATCGCCGAGTTTGGCTTCGTACGCCGCCAAAGGCAGAGCACCTGGAGCGCGCACGGCATCGTGCAAAAGCGCGCACATCGCGGGATCTTTTGGCACAAGGGGCTCAGATTGCCGGGCCGGACAGGCCTCCTGCGCATGGGCGACGCCCGATACGGCGAACAACGACACCAGAAACACAAATGTCCTGAAAAACTCTCGAGCCAAACCCCAACGCATAGATGACCCCCCCTGTTCACGGAAAGGTTATCACTGTTTATTCAGCAGCGGAACGCCTGTCAGGCCCTGCCCGCATGATCAGCCACAACCCAACCAGAACAATCGCAACGCCTGAGAGATGCCGCACCGTCAACTCACCCTCACCTGCCAGCGCCGCGACAACCACGCCGAGCGGCGGAACAAGAAAAGCATAAAGTGAGGTGAAGGCTGCGCCAGCTCTGGCGATCAGCAGATAATACAGCAGGTAGGCAAGGCCGGTGCCCAAGAGCCCCGAAAAGGCAACACCGAGCAAATCGGATCGTGCCGGCATGCCTTTGGGCATTCCATCAAAGACAAGTGCCGCAACCGCCAGCCCGATGCTCGAGAACGCGACAATCCAGAAGGTCAGCGCATACTGATCAAGGTCGGCGGTCCGGCGCGCGGCATAGAGACCGTTGGCCACGAAGACGACGCCGCCCGCTAGCATAATCGCGATCCCTTTGAGTTCGGATTGATTCTGCATCAGCTTGTCCGGGTCCGCGAACACTACGATACCAGCCACCGCGATCCCGACACCGAGAAAATTCAGCACACTTGCTGGCGTGGTCCGAAATACACACGCCGCCACCAGAAATGTCAGAATCGGCACCGCGGTTCCGATAACTGTTGCCATATCCGGTGAGATCGAATTCTCGGCCATGACCGTGCTGAGCTGCGGCAATCCAACGGCTGTAAGCGCCATGATCAATGGCACGACGGGATTCGCACGGAGAGTGGGCAGCAATTCGCGTCGCATACACAGACGAATGCCGACAAAAAGGAACAATGCAGCCACGAGCGTGATCGCAGCTGATGCCGTCAACGCCTCCAGCCCGGCATCCGCCGAAGCAATGCCGAGGTAATTGGACGCCCAGGCAAAAGACAATGCCAAGAGGATCGCAATGTTGATTTTCATTTAGGCCCGCCCCCGCGAAACTCAATTCTGCCGAACGAATTGTTAGGCCAACAGCACCGTTTTCGTACTGTCCATCGCCATCATCCGCAAGAGCCAGCTGTTTATGTTTTTTGTGTCAGACAACAACACTTCGCTCTCGGGCGTCTGCGAAAGGTAATCAAGCGTTGGAACGAGAAAGAAGTCTGCCAGCGTGACGCGGTTACCCGCAAGGAATTCAGACCCCGCCAAACCCTTTTCCAGCATAGTGAGACACTTCTCTGCTTCGGGCATCGCGGCGGCAATCTTCTCCTCGTTGGAAGGTTTGCGCAGCATCCGTTCGATCGCGATCGAAGATCCCAATATCGGGTTCAGATAGGCGTTGTAGACAGAAAGCCACTGATCCATCCGCGCCCTGTCTTCGATGGTCGGAGGCTGCAATGCCGGACCATCGAACGCGGCATCAATATACCGCGTGATGGCCAGTGTTTCGTAGAGCGCGAGATCACCATGTGTCATCGCCGGGACCTTTCCCCAGGGATGTCGGGCCAACTGCTCCAGCGTCTGCGGCATGACCGGGTCATAGGTATAGGCGACGCCCTTCTCGGCCAGCACAATCTGGCAGGTGCGGACATAATTGCTCCGCGGACTGCCGTGCAAAATCAGCTCTGACAAAATGCCCTCCTGAACCGGGATGGGTTCACGCGCTCAGATCAACTGATGTCGCTGGCATCGTGACGGTTGTGCACCTGTAGCTCTTCGGGGCCCGAGGTCTTGTTAACCCGACGGCCTCTCTGGACGGCCGGGCGTTCCTCAATCTGTTCGGCCCATCGCACCACGTTCTTGTAGGAGGCGACATCCAGGAATTCGGCAGCTTCATACTGATTGTGCAGTACGAGGTTTCCGTACCAGGCGTAGGTCGCAATATCAGCGATGTTGTAGTCGTCACCGCTCAGATAGGCCCGCTTTGCCAAATTTTGGTCCAGAACATCGAGCTGACGCTTAACTTCCATGGCAAAGCGATCAATCGGGTATTCGAAATGCTCGGGCGCATAGTGATAGAAATGCCCGAAGCCGCCACCGAGATAAGGCGCGCTGCCCATCTGCCAGAACAGCCATGACATGCACTCCGCGCGCGCAGAGGGATCTTTGGGCAGGAACGCATCAAACTTCTCAGCCAGATAGAACAGGATCGCACCGGACTCGAACACTCGCGTGGGCGTCGGTGTGCTGACATCCAGCAGGGCCGGAATTTTTGAATTCGGATTCACATCGACAAAACCGCTGCCGAACTGCTCACCCTCACCAATGCGGATCAGCCACGCGTCGTACTCGGCCTCTTCCTTTCCGAGGGCAAGAAGCTCCTCGAACATCACCGTCACTTTGACGCCGTTTGGTGTTGCGAGCGAATAGAGCTGATGCGGATGCTTCCCGACAGGAAGTTCCTTTTCCTGCATGGCGCCGGCGATCGGCCGGTTGGTGCTGGCCCACTTGCCACCAGATTCCTTGTCCCATTCCCAGACTTTCGGCGGTGTGTATTTCGATGAATCGCTCATGGGAGTCACTTTCTTGATTTGGTCAGAGGGGCTTGGCAAAGCACAAGCTGTTTGGTCCGTGCATGAAATTGTATCTGGGACCCGGTTTAGATCAAAGCAAGGCCCGAAACCACGCACATCCGCTCTAAACTGGTCCGCTAACTGGACACGGGTCCTATTCCGGACGGATCAAAATCTTGCCGTCACGCGATTCGCGGGCCGCGTGAGCCGCGGCGTCTCCGATATCTGCAAAACTGTATTCGCCCGCGACAGCCATATGCAGCACACCCGCATCCATCTGCTGCGCAAATCCCGAATACAGTTCCTGAATGGCTTCAGGCGTCGCCTGCTGCAGCCACTGAGAAACCCAGAAACCACGCATGACGATGTTTCGGAAATGCAAATGTCCGCCGTAAATCTGGCACGGCTCTTTGCTGAGGACACCATAATTTACCAGCGTCGCGCCATTCGCCAGACATTGGGCCAACGCATCGGTTGCCGGACCGGCAATGGCATCAAGGGCGAGCCGAACCGGTTCTCCTGCGGTCGCCTCTTCCACCTTCTGCTTTAGTTCGGGCGATGGGCCACCGCTATGTTCGATAACCACAGCACCGGGGATATCGAGGAGATGGGCACCAGAGTCCTTGCGCCGGACGATGTTCAAGGTGTGAATACCCCTGCTCCCGGCCAATTGGGCGAAACAAGTGCCCACAGCTGAGTTGGCAACATTCTGGATCGCCCAGTCACCGGCGACCAAATCCACATAGTCGCGCAGCATCAGGCCTGCTGTTGCCGGCCCGGAGCGCAGCATGGCGGCCTGCTGCAGATCAATACTGGCAGGAACGGGAATCAGAGTTTCGGTTTTCCGGACAATTTTGGACTGCCACGTCGGCCCGGTAATCGGCACCACCAGATCCCCCACATCAAAGCCGGAAACCCCGTTCCCCATTTCGACGATACGGCCAACACCCTCACGTCCCATATCGCAGGGAAGCGGTGGAATTGTGCCGTATATGCCCTCGGTTAGCATGATGTCCGAGGGGTTGAGAGGCATCAAGATCATCTCGATGGCAACTTCGCCCGTACCCGGCTCTTGCGGATCGGGTGCCTCAACGCATTCAAGAACCTCAGCGGCGGGGCCGAAACGGCTAAACTGTATCTTCTTCATCATGAATTTCTCGGAACCGTTGGGGCGCTTGCGGGTCAGGACCCTGGATTGGACACACTTACAGAAAACCGCTCGCCCCAAACAGTCTTGACCGTTGCCCAATTAAAGTCCGGTCAAGCCACTTCAAAAAGGTAAAGTGCGTGGACTTCCCGCCACTGCGCACCCTAGAGTTTCAAAAAATAAACAGAGGAGCCGCCATGACCGCCCAACCTCAAGACGTGATGTTGCAGCCGCAAGTTGAGGCCGAGCTCAACTACCTCGACAATCTCGATGAGATTCCTGTGTTTGCCCAGTCGGAGAAGATTGGTGAATCCATACGGGTGAACGACAACCGTGCGCCACGCGAAATGTCGATCTCAAATGCCCGGCTCATGCCCAACACATTCTCTCTTGATGTCGAGGGGTTCACGCTCGCTGAGCAGGTTACGAACGTGACCGATTTCAACGACGACGACCAACTCGCCAACATTTATACGACAGAGGTTGAAAACCTGATTGCTGAAGCGACGGGCGGTTCCGTTGCGATCGTGTTTGATCACACCCGGCGCTCCACAGATGTCGCGCACCGTGAGAAATATGCCTCTCGCGATCCGGTCCCCGCGCCTCATAGCGATTACACCGATGCTTCGGCCTTTCAACGCATGCGCGACAAGTTTGGCAACAAGGAAGCCGAGGACCGGCTGCAGCGCCGTTTCTCGATCATCAACGCCTGGAGGTCGATGTCCGGCACCTTGGAACAATGGCCGCTGACTGTGTGCGATGCGCGCACCATTGACGATTCCAGGTTGACCCAAACACGACGAGAGGCCCCCGTGCGGCCTGACCCATCCTTTGAATACAACCGGCCCAGCGAGACTCGCCATGCGATCTTTGACCCTAACCACAAATGGTTCTGGTACCCGCGCATGACCGCGGACGAGGTTCTGCTTTTCAAGAATTACGACACGCTGACCGACGGCACCGCGCGCTATGCGCTGCATTCAGCATTC
>ERZ807291.1114-NODE-1114-length-44338-cov-7.556579_pt1 | contig 44338 bp, 39 predicted proteins | sample MGYA00521257_ERZ807291 | MGnify/ENA primary metagenome ERZ807291 (study PRJEB31413, sample SAMN03169783) | marine metagenome | biome: Marine; feature: Water; material: Subsurface seawater | place: North Sea | collected 2011-04-28 | depth 1 m m ...
TGAAATTATTGATGAGATGCATGTGTATGAAAAGTTTTTACCAATTGCAGAACCATTACTAGATGAAAATGAATTTAACCTAATAGATAAGGCTTACCAAAGTAGCTGGATTTCTAGTAGTGGAGAATTTATAACTAAATTTGAACAATATTTTGCACTATTACATAATATCCCACATGCTGTGTCTTGCTCAAATGGAACTGCTGCGTTATTTCTAGCGCTTTCAGCAATTGGATTATCTGCTGATGATGAAGTAATCGTACCAACCTTGACATTTGGAGCCGTTGCTAATTCAGTTATTCTAGCAGGGGGCAATCCAGTCTTTGTGGATTTAGAAGCTCACCGGCCGCTAATGGATATTGATCAAATTGTTAGGTCAATTACTACAAAAACCAAAGTTATATTAGTTGTTCATAGTTATGGATATGTTGTAAATATTGAAAAGTTAAAAACTCTTATTCCAAAAAATATAAAGATTATTGAAGATTGTGCTGAGGCGCATTTTGCAGAATTAAATGGCAATTTGGTTGGAACTCAATCTGATATTGCTTGTTATTCCTTTTTTGCTAATAAGATTTTAACAACTGGTGAAGGAGGAATTTGTATATCATCTAATCCAAAATTAGTAAAAAAAATGCGTGTACTAAGAGATCATGGCATGTCTCCCAGTAAAAGATATTGGCATGAGGTGGTAGGGTTTAATTTGAGACTAACAAATATGCAAGCTGCCGTTGGCGTAGCACAATTAAATCGTTTGGATTCTATTTTAGAGCAACGAAAGCGTTCATGTCATTTGTGGGAACAATTTTTAATCCGCATTGGTTTAGAAGCTTCAATTATTCCATCTATTGTTAATGAAAAGCGCGGGTTATGGTTATATAATATCCGATTGGATGAGTATGAAAAAAATAAATTAAAAAATAAATTAAAAAAAGCGTCTTTAGAGACGCGTGATTTTTTCTACTGCTTAAACAAAATGCCACCATTTTCAAAATATAAATGCTCACGAATTGATAATGCGGAAAAATGGGAGAAAAATGGTTTATCTTTGCCTGTATATTCGGACAGTTTAAATAATCATATTCTAGAAATAAGGTTAAAGAATGTACATTATAGCTGAAATTGGAGTGAATCATAACGGTTCTACTGAAATTACTGAAAAACTAATTGAACTTGCCGCAATATCTGGTGCACATGCAGTAAAGTTTCAACATTTCAAAGCTGATAAACTTGCACGAGTAGATACACCTAAAGTGGAATATCAGATGCAAACAAGTGACCCAAAAGAATCTCATTTTAAAATGTTAAAATCACTTGAAATTTCTAAAGAAATTGAAGATTTAGCAATAAAAAAATGTTCTGAATTTAAGTTAGATTTTATATCAACCCCATATGATCCAGATAGTGTTGATCATTTAACTAATTTAGGTTGTAAATATATCAAAACTGCTTCAGCTGATATCGTAGACCATCGAATACATAAAAGAATTGCGTCTACAAATGCCCAAGCATTGATCGCAACAGGAATGGCAACAATAAGTGAAATAAAATCGTGTCTTGAAATTTATGCTTCTGCAGCGAAACCGCCAGTGTTGTTGCATTGTGTGTCGAATTATCCATGCTCAGACCAAAGTCTCAATTTAAGAGTTATAGTGGAATTAGCTAAAACATTCAATTTAGAGTTGGGGTTTTCAGATCACTCGGTTGGGCCTAGGGCTGCCACTATTGCATATAGCCTTGGAGCAACTTATTTTGAAAAACATTTTACTTTGGACAAAGCAATGAAGGGACCTGATCATCTCGCATCATCAAACCCTATTGAATTCAAGGAGCTTGTTGATGCTCTAAAAGCTACAGAAACTATTTTGGGAAAATCAAATAAAGAAGTGCAGCCTGAAGAAAGGCAAATGAGAAATGTTTCGCGTAAAAGTGCTTGTACAACTCGCGTTATAAAAATGGGCGAGGTTATTACTCTAGAGGCTATAACTATGATGCGACCAGGTGGTGGGATAAGTGGCAATGCATTTTTTGATTTAGTTGGAAAAATAGCAGCCAATGAAATTTCCAAAGGTGCGCAAATTACTGATAAAGATTATTTATGAAAATTTTTATTGATGCATTTGGTGATATTGCTCTTTTATGTATAAGGCAATTATTTGAAAAAAAGGACTTTAATGCAAGAGATTTACTAGTGCGCACATACAGTATAAACTCAAATGATAATCTAATCGATTACTTGAAAGATAAAGAAATTAATTATTTCATTACAGATTATGATGAGTTAAGTATAGAAAAAATAATTTCTTTTAAACCAGAATTTGTATTGAGTCTTTTTGCAAGAGTGCTTATTCCGAAAGAAGTAGTTGATTGTGCAAAATATAGTATGAATCTACATCCATCACTTTTACCAAATTACAAAGGCTGTTTCTCAGTACCTTGGGTTATAATTAACGATGAAAAAGAAACAGGTATAACATTTCATGAAATTTCTGAAAGATTTGATGAGGGGAGAACCATATTCCAAAAATCTTGTAAAATTTCAACTAAAGATACTGCACAATCATTGTATTCAAAGATAAACTTTATGTTTTTTAAGTATTTTCTAAGAGTTTTTGATGATTATATAAATGGGTTTTTATTACCTACTGATCAGTTGAAAGTTATTGGTAGTTACTATCCCCGCAAACTTCCATATGATGGTATTGTTGATACATCATGGGATAATATGATGGTAGATCGGTTTATTCGCGCAATGTTTTATCCACCTTTTACACCTGCTGTAAATTTTAAAGAAAAAATAGAAACAGGCAAAGTAACTTACTAATGGAAGAAGTATACGTATCCACAGGTGGTTTTGGACAGTTTTTAGTAGAGAATACTGCTAGAAATTTTAACGAAGTAGGCATAAAAAATATTGAGCTTAGTGGAGGTATTATTTCTCCAAAAACACTTAGTTGTTTAAAAAAATTAAGAAAAGAAAATTGCAAATTTATATTACACAATTATTTTCCAAAACCAATGGGTGAAGATTTTGTATTGAATTTAGGTTCAAGCAATCAAATTATAAAATCTCAATCTAGAGAACTTATATTAAATGCTTTACGGTGGTCTTCAGAATTACATTCTAAACTTTATGCAATTCATGCACCATTTAGGCTTGATCCGTGTGTATCTGATCTTGGTAAAGGCTTTCCAAGCACCGGTTTGCAAAATTTAAATGAAACTGTAAAAATATTTTGCAATGAATATAATGAATTGCGAGTAATTGGAAAAAAATTAGGTGTTGAGCTCGCAATTGAAAATAACGTTTTATCAGCCATAGATTTTGATACCTTTGGGCGAGAACACCCGTTTATATTTACTGGCCAGGATTGTGATATTTTTTCTAAATATATAGGTCAAGATTATAGTGTATTGGCTGATTTAGCCCATTTAAAAGTTTCGGCCAATTCTTTGCAAATGAATCCATGGCATATATTGTCCGCTCTTAAAAATAAAATAAGCTGGTTTCACTTAAGTGAAAATGACGGTCTCACTGATACTAATACTTCGTTTAATGATAGTGCTTGGTTTTGGAAAAGTCCGGATTTAATTTCTTCTCCTGTCACAATTGAAGTCTATAATGAAAGTGCTTTTAGCCTAAAAAAAATTCAAAATTATGTAAAAGAAAAACTATATAGTGAATAATAAAATAAAATTCGGTGTTGCAGGAATTGATCATGTTGGCCCACAACTTTTATTTTCTTTGGCACAACACTTTATAAGTTGTGGGAATAAGTTAAGTTAATTAAGTGCGAATTTGGCAGTTGGTATGAGAAACCCTAAATCAAGAGCAACGATACATGCATTATTTAATAAACTTAATAAATAATGATTTTTTGTATTAAATTGATGTAGTAGGTAAATATTTTTATGGTAAATCGAGCACTTTTTTTAGATCGAGACGGCGTTATAAATATTGATTATGGGTACGTATTCACAATCGAAAAATTTGAATTTGTTGAAGGTATTTTTGATTTAGTAAAACATGCAAATGATAAAGGTTATTTAGTTATAGTTATTACCAATCAAGCAGGAATTGGCCGTGGGTATTACACTGAAAATGAATTTGAAGAACTGACAAGATGGATGTGTGGGATCTTTAAAGATGAGGGAAGCCTGATTACCAAAGTTTACTTTTGTCCAAGCCACCCAGATCATGGGTTAGGTAAATACAAGGTAAATGATTGGAGAAGAAAGCCGATGCCTGGAATGATAATGGATGCTGCGAAAGACTATAACTTAGATCTTGGAAGTAGTGTGCTAATTGGTGATAAAAATAGTGATATTGAGGCAGGAATATCTTCTAAAGTTGGCTGCAATATTTTCTTCCAGCAAAGTTCAGTTGTGTCATCAAATGTGGAAAAAAATTATATAGAAATTTCGAGTTTAAATTTAGCAAAAAACTTTCTAAAAGTTAAGGGATAATAATGCGGCCACTATTAATTTTGGCAGGTGGTTTTGGTACCCGATTGTCATCGGTTGTAAAAGAAGCGCCCAAGCCTCTAGCTCCAGTTTGTGGTGCGCCGTTTTTAAAATACATTCTAATCAACTGCATTGAGCAAGGCGTCACGGATATAGTCTTGCTTCTTCATTATAAGGCTGAGCAGTTTGAGGAAGCTATTAGAGAGTTGCAGAGTTCTGGAAATTTTAGTCATGTGAGAATTCGATCTGTTATTGAAAGCAAACCGCTTGGTACTGGTGGTTCTGTGATACATGCTGTGAATAAACTAGACTCATTTGATTCATTTATGGTGATTAACGCAGATACTTGGTTGGGTGAAGGTCTCAGAGATTTAAATAAGTCAGGTTCCAATTCATTGTTGGCGGTTTCGGTAAGGGATTGCTCACGTTATGGATCGCTCAGGATAAATAATGGTTTGGTAAAGGAATTCATGGAAAAAAAATTATCCAAATACCCGGGTTGGATTAATGCTGGAGCATATTGCCTCACTTCGGATGTATTGACTAAATATCAAACTGATGAATATACATCTATGGAGTTAGACGTCCTACCTGAACTGGTGAGGGAAAATAATCTTAAAGTTGTTAAAACTAAATCAAATTTTATTGATATAGGGATTCCTGAAGATTATTTTAAGTTTTGTAACTGGATTGAATTAGGAAGAAATCATGATCTTTGATGTAGGTAATTATGTTATAAGTGACGACGCTTCGATCAAGCAAACTCTTGAAAAAATTGAGACAAATAAGTTAGGCTTTATATGTACTATTAACAAAAAAAATGAAGTGGTAGGCCTTGCTACTGATGGCGATATAAGGAGAGGCCTAATTAGGGGCGTAGCTATTACTTCGCCAATATCTGAGTGTTCAAACAGTAAGTTTTATTCAGCTAACGTTAATGCTACTAGGGAACAATTAATAAAACAATTAGATAGCCATATTCAATTCATACCAATAATTGACAGATTAGGAAAACTGCAATCTGTAGTTTCAAAAAATAATCTACCTTTAGAGAGTGAAAAACCCGTGTACATTCGTGCGAGAGCTCCTGTACGAGTGAGTTTTGGTGGGGGAGGATCAGACTTAACTCATTATTTTGAAAACAACTCTGGTGCTGTTATCAACACAGCAATATCTATGTATAGTCATGGTGTTATGCGTGTCCGTGACGATACTAAAATCATCATAAATTCACTAGATTTGGGGGCAACATTAACTGCTCAAAGCCTTCATGATGCTATTTCGCAAGATAGTCCTTTTGGATTGATTCAGTCGTTATTACATGTCGTACAACCCACATATGGCTTTGAACTAAGCCTTAACTCTGACTTTCCTGTTGGTTCAGGCTTAGGTGGTTCTGCAACTCTTTCAGCAGTAGTTTTGGGGTGTTTTAATATGCTTCGAAGCGACCGTTGGAACCAACATGAGCTAGCAGAGATAGCTTTCCAAGCAGAGCGATTACACTTAGGAGTATCGGGGGGTTGGCAAGATCAATATGCCGCTGTTTTTGGAGGATTTAATTTTATTGAATTCCACTCTGATGAAAATATAGTCAGCCCCATTAGGATTCATTCCGATATAGCCTTGGAATTAGAGGAAAGTTTGCTCTTATGTGATACTGGTATCAGTCATAACTCAGGCAATATCCATATTGATCAAAAAGAGACCATGTCTTCAGATTTGATTCAAAAGCTAGTGGCACAGAATGTTGAGTTAACTTATTCCACTCGGAAGTATTTACTACGAGGAGATCTAGTAAAATTTGGGGAATGTCTTGATAAAGCTTGGCAACTTAAGCGTAATTTCAGTAGTATGATCTCAAATGACCATTTAGATACGATTTATAATGGAGCCATAAAAAATGGTGCTTTAGGTGGCAAGTTGCTTGGCGCTGGAGGTGGTGGATTTTTTATTTTCTATGTTCCCCCTTTTAAAAAGCATTCTTTAATGTCTTACTTAAAATCAAAAAAGTTAACTGTTCAGCCCTTTCGTTTTGAGCCTGATGGCCTCAAAACGTGGATATCTAGGGAAAATGAAAAACATTCATTAAGGAATAAAAATTAATGAGAATTTCAAATTTTATTTTGGGCGAAACAAAAATTTTCGTAATTGCTGAAATTGGTAATAATCATAACGGCAGCTTGGGATTAGCTTTAGAAATGGTGGACGCAGCTTATGATGCTGGGGCAAATTGTGTTAAATTTCAAATGCGAAATATGTCATCAGTTTACAGAAAGAAAAGCCTTTCTAAGCAGGGAGAAGATCTTGGAACTGAGTACGTATTAGACCTCCTAGAGCGTTTTCAGTTAAGCCAGTCTGAGCACAAGCAGGTTGCTCAATATTGCGAGGAAAAGGGGATTCTTTACATGTGTACTCCTTGGGACTCTGACAGCATTTTAGCCCTGGAGACGCTTGATGTTAAAGCTTATAAAGTAGCCTCGGCAGATTTAACAAACTTACCGTTGATTGCAAATTTAATTGCAACCAAAAAGCCCCTTATTTTGTCAACGGGAATGAGTTCTGTCGATGAAATCCAAATTACTACTGACTTTCTTAATTCGAGAAGTGCTGAGTTTGTATTGCTGCACTGCAACAGTACTTACCCAGCACCTTTCCATGATATTAATCTTAATTGGATTAAGAAACTCAAAGATATTCACCCTTTGGTAGGGTATTCTGGCCATGAAAGAGGAATTGCGGTTACGCTTGCGGCAGTTGGTCTAGGGGCTAAGGTTGTAGAGCGACACTTTACTTTTGATCGCAATATGGAAGGACCTGATCATGCTGCAAGTTTGGAGCAGGATGAGTTTAAAGCTCTTGTTTCAGGCATTCGAGAGATTGAAGAGGCGATGGGTGATGGGCTTGAGAGGACGATCTCTCAGGGTGAAATGATAAATCGAGAAAATTTAGCTAAAAGTTTGGTGGCATCACAAGATATAGTAAAAGGCACCGTTATTGAGCCGCAGCATTTGAGTGTGCTGAGTCCAGGCCAAGGTTTATCTGCCCAAAACTATGAAAAATTATTGGGCCGAATAGTGCAGCGTGACATGTTGGAAGAAGAATATTTTTATACATCAGATCTTCGAGACACAAGGGTTGAGCCTAAGAGCTATAAGTTCAACCGTCCTTGGGGCGTGCCCGTTCGCTATCATGATTTTGTTGAATATAATTCCAAGATTTCCCCTGATGTATTTGAGTTTCATCTATCGTATTTAGATTTAGACCTTAATATAGAAGAGTTCTTGACTGGGAAATATGAGTGTGGATTTGTAGTTCATGCACCTGAGCTTTTTTCTGGAAGTCGTCTTATGGATTTAGCTTCCCCAGATGAAGAGTATCGTCAATATTCTGTGCGGGAAACACAACGCGTTGTAGATATTACTCGGTCTTTAAAAAAATATTTTCCACTAGTAGAGCGTCCAATGATTGTGGCAAATATTGGTGGCTTTACCATGGATGAGCCTCTGCCAAGTGAGCAATTGCCAGAGTACTATGAACGATTCTCGTTGAGCTTAGCTGCTTTGGATTTAGATGGTGTCGAGTTAATTCCACAAACTATGGCACCTTTCCCGTGGCATTTTGGTGGCCAGCGTTATCAGAATTTGTTTGTCCATGCCGAAGAATGTGTACATTGGTGCGAAAAATTAAACTTGAGAATGTGTTTTGACATTTCGCATTCGAAATTAATGTGCAATCATTTTAAGCATGATTTTTATAATTTTGCTAAATTAATTGCACCTATTACTGGTCATTTACACCTTGGTGATGCCTCAGGAGTTAATGGGGAGGGCCTACAGATAGGTGATGGAGATATTGATTTTGATAGGTTGGCTAGGATACTTCAACACGAGTGTCCACAGGCATCATTTATTCCTGAAATTTGGCAAGGACATAAAAATGGTGGTGAAGGATTTTGGATTGCATTAGAGCGCTTAGAAAGTATAATTTAGGGAATTAAAAGTGAATATTGAAATTGTAAAAGCTGAAATAACCGCCTCAATTAAATTAAAAACCGCGTTACTTGAAGATAATGTTTTAATGTCGAAAGTAGTTAATTTAGCAGACAGATGTGTTATTTCTTTAAATTCGGGTGGAAAAATTATCTTCTGTGGCAATGGAGGTAGCTTTGCTGATGCACAACATTTATCAGCAGAATTTACATCTCGATTTTTGTTTGATCGTCCTGGATTGGCGTCTATTGCATTAGGAACAAACAGCTCTGCATTGTCCGCTATTGGTAATGACTACGGCTATGAGAGTGTATTTGCAAGAGAAATTGAGTCTATTGGAAAACATACTGACATGCTGATTGCAATTACAACTAGTGGGAACAGTGTTAATATCCTAAAAGCATTAGAAGCAGCAAAAGAGGTTAGTGTCCCGGCGGTAGTCTTAACTGGTGCTGGAAGAGGTATGCTTGATGATGCTACAGAGACATTGAATATTCCATCTACTGATACGGCAAAGATTCAAGAATGCCATATAATGATAGGTCATATCATTTGTGGAATGGTTGAAGCGGCAATTTTTCAAATATAAATAGTTAATATTAAGGGAAACTATAGATGCGGAATAAACCAAACCTTGGGGCGAGCCCGTTATGGAGTATGGACGGCTGGCACATGTTAGATCATAAGCTTACTGAAAATACAAAAACAGCGATAGCTGGTGATGCGTTTGAAATTCGTCTTTCAGACGAAAGTTGTGATTTTGTGCTTTGCTCTCATGTTTCCGAAAATATTCCTCGATGTTGCTTGTCTTTGGTTGTTTCTGAAATAAAAAGTTTGATCTCCAATGGCTGATATTAGTCCTAGGGTTGTCCTGATATTACAAGCGAGAATGGGGTCAACTCGACTCCCAAAAAAGTCGATGATGGACTTGGCTGGAGCGCCTTTGGTTGGCCGAATATTGGAGCGAGTGAAACGCTGTAATAAAATACATCAAATTATTTTGGCAGTGCCAGATACACTTGAGAATTTGCAGCTACAGCGTCTCGGTGAGAGTTATGGTGTGACCGTATTCGCGGGGTCAGAAAATGATCTTGTCCATCGATATTTTCGAGCAGCGGTAGCCGCTCGGGCTGATATTATAGTTCGCTTGCCTGCTGATAATGCAACTCCTCAATGGGATCAAATTGATCGAATTGTAGATCACCATATTTCTCTTGGTCGACCTGGATTCTCTTCAAATATATGCGACTTTTGGGGTTCTGGCTACCCGGATGGAATTGGAGCTGAGGTGTTTGATTTTTGCTTGCTACAAGATATTGCGAAACAAAAATTATCATCTTATAATCGGGAGCATGTCCATACAAACTTTTTTAACTATGAATTAGGTGAGCCGGTTAATAGTGATTGGTGTCCTGTAAGCACGGTTCAGTGTCCTAAAGACATTAGAAGGCCAGACCTTGTCTTAGATGTAAATACACAGGAACAATATAATTTTTTAAAAAGTTTATATGAATCGCTTTATCCCAAAAATCCAAATTTTGAGATCTCTGATATCATTAATTGGTACGATAATATATATCAGAATCAGTAGCATTCCTTTTGTGTTGTAGTTTTAAATATTTTAGAGGTAGAAACAATGGCGAGTAAAATTAGGCTAGTTAATTTTAATGGTGAGTTGATCCCAGAAACAGAAGCAAAAATCTCAATCTATGATTCGGCTCTGATGTTTGGTGATATGGTATTTGAAATGACACGATCTTTTAACAAACAGCAGTTTAAGTTAGAGGATCACATATCAAGGTTATATTCTGGTCTTAAGATACTTCGCATTCCTATAGACTTAACGCAAACACAGATGATAGACGAGTGTTTACGAACCATCGAAGCGAATGATCACTTGTTTACAGCTGATGACGAACATAGATTGATGATTGATGTTTCTCGAGGCTTATTGGGGATTTACCAGAATATAGAAGGCTTGCGCAAAGGATCAAATGTAATTATTGCGGATTTTCCGCTTCGGTGGACGGTAACGACAATGGGTCCATTGTTCGATACTGGTATCAACATGGTAATCACGTCACAAAGAGCTATTCCTGCGTCATTAATGGACCCGAAAATCAAGAATAGAAGTCGCCTTTTTTACTTGATGGCTAACATTGAGGCCTCTATGGTATCCGGAAATAATAACTGGGCCCTATTATTGGGTACAGATGGTTTCATAACTGAGGGTACGGGAGATAATTTTTTCATTGTCAAAGATGGAGTAGTCATAACGCCAGAAGGTAGGGATGTTTTAAGGGGCGTCTCGCGCGAGTATGTCATGGTCGAGTTGTGTACTGCCCTAGGAATTCCGTGTGTTGAAAAAAATATTGACCCATACGACGTTCATACAGCAGATGAGGCCTTCATAACAGGCACGCCATTTTGTATGTTACCTGTCACCTCATTGAATGGACTTTCTATAGGTAATGGAAAGGTTGGAACTGTATTCTCCCAGCTTATAGATCTTTGGAGTAAGAATATGGGTGTTAATATTATTGACCAAATACAAGGATGGGATGCAGAACGACAGATAAGCCCTGATGTTGATGCACCTACGCCTTATAGGTTTACTAAAAGATGATTGAAAAAATTGGGTTTATGCAAGGTCGTTTATCACCTATCGTGAATGGCAAAATACAATCTTTTCCATGGAACCACTGGCAGGATGAATTTAAAGAAGCTCATCGAATTGGTATCCACAAAATGGAATGGACGCTTGATCAGGAGAATCTCTATGATAATCCACTGATGACTAAGACTGGTAGAGAAGTGATCAAACGTCAGAGCAGCAAATATAATGTTGAAGTGGTATCTCTAACTGGCGATTGCTTTATGCAAGTGCCATTTTGGAAAGCGACAGGGTCAATAGAGGCCGCACTTATTGAGGATTTCAGGGCTATTATGAAAGCCTGTAGTACTTTAAATATAAAAATGATTGTAATTCCTTTGGTGGATAACGGAAGTCTTGTATCCCAAATTCAAGAAGATAAGCTTGTTGAAATATTATTAAAGGAAAGCCAGAGCCTTGTAGATTTAGGTTTAAGAATTGCGTTTGAAAGTGATTTCACAGCTGTTAACTTACAACGTTTTATTAAGCGTCTTCCGCGGGAGTTATTTGGTATTAACTATGATATTGGTAACAGCGCATCTCTTGGTTTTAATGTTACCAATGAGTTTTTGCATTATGGCGACAGAGTGATAAATGTGCACATTAAAGATCGCCCTGTAGGAGGCACAACAGTCCCACTGGGCTTGGGTAATGCCGATTTTGAGACTGTATTTAAAAATCTCAGTTTATACGAGTACCAAGGTAATTATATTCTGCAAACTGCTAGAGACTCAGGTGGGTACCATGGTGAGGTAATTAGAGATTATTTGAAGATGACAAATGAATGGATTTCACTATATGAATTTTAATCTTAAGGGTAAAAATGTTCTCATTACAGGTTCATCTAAAGGGATTGGTCTTGGCATAGCGCGACAATTTTTTGAAGAGGGCTGCAACATAGTGCTTAATGGTCGATCGGCAAATGGCCAGTTGGCTGTGGCGACGATTGCTGGGAGTCATTATGTGGCAGGTGACGTATCCACAGAGGGGGGGGCCAGAAGGGTTGTTAATAAAGCGGCTGAAATTCTTGGATCTCTAGATGTAGTAATATGTAATGTTGGCAGTGGTACATCAGTAAAGCCAGGACAGGAGAGCTTGGCAGCTTGGCACAAGGCGTTTTCATTAAATTTTTTTAGTACCACTTGTACGGTTGAGGCGGCAACCTGTCATTTAGAAAAGTCTTCCGGTGTGGTTATATGTATTTCTTCAATATGTGGATGTGAGGTAATTCCGGGGGCTCCGGTTACTTATTCTGTAGCAAAAGCAGCCCTGAATGCTTACATCCGAGGGGTTTCGAGGCCGTTGGGTGATCAGGGCATTCGTATTTGCGGCTTGGCACCTGGTAATATATTATTTGATGGTTCTGTGTGGGATCGTAAAATGTCAGAAGACCCAAGAGCAGTAACTGAAATGTTGTTTGAGAATGTCGCATTGAAAGCGTTTGGCAATCTAGAACAGATAGCCTCACTAGCAACATTTTTAGCTTCACCTAAATCTAATTTTACAACTGGTAGTGTTTGGGTTATCGATGGCGGACAAACTCGGGCTTATTAAATACTAAGGTGTGTCAGGTGAATAACAAGTTTAATCTAAGTGGTCGCAATGCTCTGATAACGGGGGCTGCGGGTTTATTAGGAAAACAACATGCAATAGCGTTGCTTGAAATGGGCGCCAGAGTGGTGTTAACAGATACAAATATGGTGGGTTTAGCTGTGATTCAAACAGAGCTTTCAGGTAGTTACCCAGAAGAGAAGATTATTACATCTTTTATGGATGTCACATCCTTAGCATCAATAAAAAAAGTGCAGAGTAGCCTCATAACAGATGGTATTCATGTCTCTATATTAATCAATAATGCTGCAATAGATCCTAAAGTAAATCAAGGTCAAGTCGTAGAAAGCTCACGTCTCGAAAATTATGATATTGATTCATGGAATTTTGAGCTATCGGTTGGTCTTACAGGCGCTTTTCTTTGTGCAAAAATCTTTGGATCTGCTATGGCACTGAATGAACACAATGGTGTCATTCTTAATATAGCCTCAGATCTATCGGTTATATCTCCTGATCAACGGTTATATCAAAAAAAAGGATATCCTAAAGACCAACAGCCCGTTAAACCAGTTACTTACTCTGTTATTAAATCAGGTTTAGTGGGTTTGACTAAATATTTATCAACCTACTGGGCACTTGATGGAGTTCGTTGTAATGCTCTATCACCAGGTGGTGTAGAAAACGGTCAGGGTGATGATTTCGTGACTAAATTAAGTAATTTAATTCCTTTGGGTAGGATGGCAGAAATAGATGAATATCATTCTGTAGTTCAATTTTTATGTTCAAATGCATCTAGCTATATGAATGGTCAAAATATTGTTATGGATGGTGGCAGAACTACTTTATAAGCAGCTGAACGCAGCTATCTCCAATAACATATGTTTACAATTAGGAGAAAATCATAAAAATTCTCGATGATATCCCAGAAAATTTTGAAATCAAAGAATGTAGTAAATCTTTTAATATTGGGTGGTCTCTTTGGTTTAAAAAAAATTATAGATTGAACAGAAAATGAAATTAAAAAAATTAGTAACTATAGTTGGTGCTCGTCCACAGTTTGTTAAAGCGGCAGTTATTTCTAGACTTATTAAAGAGGAATACCCATCCATTGATGAAGTGATGATACATACTGGTCAGCATTTTGATGAAAATATGTCAGATATTTTTTTTAAAGAATTAGAAATAGGCCAGCCTAAATATTTTCTAAATATCAATAATACTTCACAAGGAGACATGATTGGAAGAATGATTATTGAGATTGAAAAAACGCTACTCATGGAAAAACCGCAATGTGTAGTAGTTTATGGTGATACTAATTCAACATTAGCTGGAGGTATTGCTGCTAAAAAACTTAATATACCAATTGCGCATATTGAAGCGGGAGTGCGAAATTATGATGAAAGAATGCCAGAAGAAAGTAATAGGTACTTGGTTGATCGACTTGCTGAAATGAATTTTTGTTGCACGTCGTTGGGATATTCTAACCTTTCTGAGGAGGGCTATAGTTTAACTAAGCTTCATAAATCTATTTTTGTTGTTGGAGACCTTATGTTTGATGCTGCTAAATTTGAGAGCAATAAAGAAAGCCAAAAATCCAAAAAATGCGAAGAAATTTTACAAAGGTATTCTGATTATGTTTTGGTCACTTTTCATAGGTCATCAAACACGGATGATAAAAAAGTTCTGGAAGCTATCGTTTCAGATTTGAATAGGATTAATAGAGACATTAAAGTTGTAATGCTAACCCATCCCCGTACTCGGTCAAAATTAAAAGAATTTAATGTTCATGTTGATTTTGAGTTATTTGAGCCTTTGGGATATTCAGATACTATTCAATTAATTAAAAAGTCTTCAATGGTAATCACAGACTCTGGAGGACTTATTCGCGAAGCATATTTTTTTAATATCAAGGGGTTATTTATGTTGAGTGACCCTGTGTGGCCTGAATTAGTGCAGGCGGGTGTTTGTGTGAGTGTAGCGCCACAGCAAGGCGCAATTTATGACGAGTTCAAGCGCTTTTCTATGGTTGACGTACTCTGGACAATTGGATTGTTTGGCGATGGTAGAGCTGGTAGTAAAATAATGAAAGAAATAGTTAGTTATATAAATGATATTTCTTAGAAAACTTCACTTTTTGCTTCTTTAAAGGGTTAGTATGAAAAAGTTCAGTGATACAAAAATTGCCGTTATTGGTCTCGGTTATGTTGGATTGCCATTGGCAATTGAATTTAGTAAAAAATTTCCTGTAGTGGGATTTGATGTCAATTATAATCGTATTTCAGAATTACGAGATGGAATAGATAATACATTAGAAATAGTAAATCGAGAATTAGATGCATCGACGATGAAATATTCATCGTTGGTAAAAGATTTAGAAGAATGTAATGTGTACATAGTTACCGTTCCAACACCCATCGATGCATATAACCAACCAGACCTTCAACCACTAATTGAAGCAAGTAAAATGATTGGATCAGTAATTGGGAAAGGAGACATAATTATATATGAATCCACTGTATATCCTGGTGCTACCGAAGAAGTTTGCATCCCATTGCTTGAAGATAAATCAGATTTTAAACTCAATGAAGATTTTTATGTGGGATATTCGCCCGAAAGAATAAACCCTGGTGATAAAGAGTATAAAATTACAAATATTATAAAAATAACTTCCGGATCAACTAAAGAAACAGCATTAATTGTTGATAAACTCTACCGTTCTATAATTACTGCAGGAACCCATATGGTAGATTCGATAAAGATAGCGGAAGCTGCAAAAGTAATCGAAAACACTCAAAGAGATGTTAATATTGCTCTAATAAATGAATTTTCAATAATATTTAATCTATTAAACATTGATACTTTAAGTGTGCTTAAAGCTGCTGGCACTAAGTGGAACTTTTTACCTTTCCGCCCTGGATTGGTTGGTGGGCATTGCATAGGAGTTGATCCTTATTATTTGACTCATAAAGCTCAATCACTTGGATATCATCCTGAGATGATTTTAGCCGGGCGAAGGCTTAATGATGGAATGGCTAAATATGTAGTTGCCCAACTAGTGAAAAAAATGCTGAAGAACCGCATACAAGTAGAGGGTGCCAATGTGTTAATATTAGGATTAACATTTAAAGAAAACTGCCCAGATATTCGGAACACAAAAATAGTAGACATAGTGACAGAACTTGAAGAGTATAACATAAATGTTGATGTAAGTGATCCTTGGAGTTCATGTGAAGACGCAAAGCATGAATATGACTTAACGTTGATTAAAGATGCTAAGTGCGGTAGTTATGATGCCATAATTATTGCGGTATCGCATGATCAGTTTAAAGAAATGGGCTCTATAAAGATAAGAGAACTAGGAAAAAAAAACCATGTTCTTTATGACTTAAAATCTACGTTACCTAAGGATGACGTAGATATGCGATTGTAGCAATAAATATTATGTATCGCCGATATAAATTTATAAAATATTATGTGTATTAAATATGTCAAATTATAAGCAATTAAAATCTAAATTAGTAGCTGAACCAAAGAAATGGTTGATTACAGGTGTAGCTGGTTTTATTGGATCCAATCTTCTTGAAAGGTTGCTGGAGTTGGACCAAGAAGTCGTTGGCTTGGATAATTTTTCAACAGGGAAAAAAATCAATTTAAATGATACGAAAAAATGCGTGTCTTTGAAGCAATGGGAGAAATTTAACTTTATTGAAGGAGACATATGTGACTACTATGCTTGTGAGAATGCCCTAGAGGGTATAGATTATGTTTTACACCAAGCTGCACTTGGCTCTGTTCCGCGATCTATATTAGCCCCTTTAGATACGAATGCTGCTAATGTTACCGGATTTTTAAATATTTTGCATGCGTCAAAAGTGGCCGATGTAAAAAGTTTTACTTACGCTGCAAGTAGCTCGACTTATGGCGATCATCCGGCTTTGCCAAAAAAAGAGGAAAATATTGGGAATCCATTATCTCCATATGCCGTAACGAAATATGTAAACGAGTTGTATGCAAGTGTTTATGCGCGTAATTACGGTTTTAAAACGATTGGACTGCGTTATTTCAACGTGTTTGGTAAACGCCAAGATCCAGCAGGTGCATATGCAGCCGTAATTCCTAAGTGGATTTCATCAATGATTAAGAATGAGCAGGTATTTATTAATGGAGATGGGCAAACCAGTCGTGACTTTTGTTTTATCGAAAATGCTGTTCAGATGAATATATTGGCGGCTTTAGCGAGCGATGAAGCAAAAGATTCAATCTATAATGTTGCCGTTGGTGATAGAACTTCTCTCAATGACTTGTTTATGGCACTTGCAGATGCCTTAAGGGTTAATCAGTTTGAAATAAACTCCGATCCACTATATAGGGAATTTAGAGAGGGTGATATAAGACATTCTCTTGCTGATATATCTAAGTCTAAGAATATTTTAGGTTATAATCCCTCTTTTAATATTTCTCAGGGTATCCATAAGGCTATGCCTTGGTATATTCAAAATTTAGAAAGTTAATTATGAAAAATTTTGTAATGATTGGTGCGGCTGGATATATTGCTCCTCGCCATCTTAAGGCTATTAAAGAAACTGGCCATAATTTGATAGCAGCTTTGGACAAGAATGATTCTGTTGGTATTTTGGACAGTTATTTTCCGCAGGCGGACTTCTTCATTGAATATGAAAGATTTGATAGACATCTAGATTTGATGAAGCGAAAAGGTGTTCAAATTGATTATGTTAGTATAGCTTCCCCAAATTATCTACATGACTCACATATTCGCTTTGCATTACGACATGGTGCTCATGCGATCTGCGAAAAACCTTTAGTTCTCAATCCTCATAATATTGATGCGCTCAACCTTGTAAAGCAAGAGACAGGCATGAATGTTTTTAACATTTTGCAACTACGTCTACATCCAAGTATTATTGAATTAAAAAATTTAGTTCAATTTGAAGTTTCTAAAAACCGTAATAAAATTTTTGATGTTGATCTAACTTATCTTACAAGCCGAGGGAATTGGTACTTTACTTCTTGGAAAGGAAGCGATGAAAAGTCCGGTGGGATAGCTACAAATATTGGAGTTCATTTCTTTGATATGTTAAGTTGGATATTTGGTGAATTAAAAGTTAATGAAACGCATCTTAATCGGCCGGATACAAATGCTGGATATTTGGAGTTTGAGTTCGCAAGAGTACGTTGGTTTTTGTCTGTAAATAACGATTATATTCCAAATTCTGTCAAAGCAACTGGCCAGCGCACCTATCGTTCCATAACTGTAGATGATAAAGAGCTCGAGTTTTCGTCTGGGTTTACTGATTTGCACACCAAGAGTTATGAGCAAATACTTTCAGGTAAAGGATTTGGCTTAGAAGAGGCTCGAGAGAGTATAAGAATAGTAAGTGATATCCGAACTAACGATCTTAACCCAAGTCCATCAAATACTCATCCTTTTTTTAGTAAGGATATTTGATAATGGCCAAATACTATAAACATGAGAGTGCTATAGTTGATGATGGGGCTGAAATTGGAAATAACTCTAAGATTTGGCATTTTGTACATGTATGCAGAGGTGCAAAAATTGGTGAAGGTGTTTCGTTAGGGCAAAATGTTTTTGTTGGAAATCGTGTGACTATTGGTGATAGATGTAAAATTCAAAATAATGTCTCTATTTATGACAATGTTCATTTGGAAGCTGAAGTATTTTGTGGGCCAAGTATGGTATTTACTAATGTTTATAACCCACGTTCTGGTGTTGAGCGCAAAGAGGAATATCGTGATACATTTGTGAAAAAGGGCGCCACATTAGGAGCCAACTCTACTTTAGTGTGTGGTGTTACGATCGGTAAATATGCTTTTGTTGGCGCTGGTGCAGTCATAAATAAAAACGTCAAAGCATATGCGTTAATGGTCGGTGTACCTGCTAAACAAATTGGGTGGATGAGTGAATTTGGAGAAAAATTAGACTTACCTTTACACGGTTCAGCAAAAACAATGTGCCCGCATACTGGTGAGATTTATTTATTAAATTCTGGTTATATCTCTAAACCTGGAGACATTAACTAATAATTTTTTACATAAACTTAAAGTGAATTCGAGTCAAAATATGCAATTTTTTAATTTAGATCTACAGCAGGCGGTTATAAAGGATAAAATCGACAAAGGTATTAGTAATGTTCTTGCTCATGGTAAATACATTCTAGGACCTGAGGTTATAGAGCTGGAAGAAAAGCTTGCTTTTTATACTGGTGCTGATCACTGTATAAGTTGTGCAAATGGTACAGATGCTTTGCAAATATCTCTAATGGCGCTTGGGATTTGCTCTGGTGATGAAGTAATTGTCCCAGGATTTTCATATATTGCGCCAGCTGAGGCAGTGGCTATTCTAGGTGCTAAGCCCGTTTATGTGGACGTTTTTTCTGAGACATACAATATTGACCACTCACAAATCGAGTCTGTAATTTCCAATCGAACAAAGGCAATAATTGCTGTTTCGCTTTATGGACAGTGTCCAGATTTTGATGCAATCAATGCCATTGCAGAAAAGTATGGACTTGCTGTAATTGAAGACGCTGCTCAAAGTTTTGGAGCAACTTACAAAGGGCGTAATTCCTGTAACTTAACGACAATAGCTACCACAAGTTTTTTTCCAACAAAACCTCTTGGATGTTACGGTGATGGCGGTGCTATATTCACAAGTAATGATCAATTGGCTGTAAATATTAGGCAAATAGCAAGACATGGACAGGAAAAGCGTTATCACCATACAAGATTAGGGGTAAATAGTAGGCTTGACACTATTCAGGCAGCAATACTCTTAGCAAAACTAAGTGTTTTGAATGATGAGATAATTAATCGTAATGAAGTTGCATTAAAGTATTTAGAATTACTTTCAGGGTTAAATTTGAAAGTATTGCCAAGTTTACCCTCCTTCGGTCAAAGTGTTTGGGCTCAATTTACAATTCAAGTTGAAAATCGTAATAATGTCCAAGCATCATTGGCGCAAAAGGGTATTCCCACTGCTGTACACTACCCTAGCCCACTTAATAAGCAATTAGCAGTAGCAGATAAAAATGCTTATTTACCAGTATCTGAGAATATTGCGAATTATGTTATTAGTTTACCCATGGGGCCTTACCTTAGTTATGAAAATCAATGTATAATCGCTAGTGAAATTAAACTAGTAATAGGTGATTATTAGTTTAATGATATTCATTGATATTTCTTTATCAAAGACTGTTATGGATGAGGGTATAGTGGTTTGGTGCAATAATTAGACTTAGGTTGAATTTTTGGCTGCTTTGGCATTGTTATCTGTAGTATTGATAGACAAGCTTTGTTTCCTGAGTCTTTAAATAACGTATTAATATTTGGAATGTTTTGTATGATAAAACCCAAAAAAAAAAATGATGATTAATTTTCTAAATAATAAAAAATTATTGTTAATCACATCTGTTTTAAGCATGTCACGGAAAATGAAAAAGCTGGTGCAATTTGTTTTTGATCTAATTATCTTGTTTGTCTCATATTATCTTTCGATATGGCTAGTCTTAAATGAAGAAATTACTAAAATTGAATTACTTCTTGGTTTGATGTTTGTTATTATAACTGTTGTGATTTTTAAGGTAGTGAAAATATACAGAGTGATAGTAAGGTTTTCTGATTTAAAATTTTTTCAGCTTATAATATTGTCCCATTTAATATCAGTTTGCTCTTTAGCTATTGTGTCTGAATTATTTGATTACCAAAAATCATTGTTATTCTATGTATTTTTGATATTTTTATCAACTTTTAGTGTTATTGCAGGAAGATTATTTGCGCGTAATATTCTGGATTTCACCTTTCCTGACGCTAGGAGAGTTCTTATATATGGTTTAAGTAAAACAGCAATTCAGGTAATGACTTCAATTAAGCGCGAACCTGGTTATGACGTTTTAGCATTTATTGATAATGGAGATGAATTGGTTGGTGGTCATTTATACGGTGTTCCTATTGTTTCTGAAAGTCGATTAGAAAAGGTGGTAGAAAGCAGTAATATTTCAATTATTGTTTTATGTGTGCCCGACGAAACTCCCACAAATTTCAGATTACTTTTGAGAAGGTTAGAGGCACTTCCGGTATGCATTAAAATTGCACCTAAATTACCAAATTATCTAAGTGAAACACCTGGTAATTTTAATGATCTAGAAGAAGTCAGGGTAGAGGATCTTGTTGGGCGTGAAAGTGTTTTACCAGATGAAACTTTATTGAGTAAAAACATTAATGGAAAGGTAGTTCTTATCACTGGTGCAGGAGGCTCAATTGGAAGTGAGCTATGCCGACAAGTGATTTCCCGCAGCCCTAAAAAATTAATTATGGTAGAATTAAATGAGTTGGCTTTATTTAATATACAAGAAGAACTTTTAGATTATTCAGATTTGATTAGCGCAGTATTAGGATCTATCTGTAATGACTCCCTAATGGAAGATTTATTTACTAATGAAAGAGTTGATACTGTTTATCATGCAGCAGCTTACAAACATGTTCCATTGGTTGAGTCTAATCCCTTTGCTGCAATTGAAAATAATATTCTTGGTACGCAAGTAATTCTCAAAGCTTCAATTCGTGCAGGTGTTAAATCTTTCATGCTAGTGTCTACAGATAAAGCTGTTCGACCAACTAATATCATGGGTGCATCCAAGCGTATTGCTGAAGTGCTTTGTCAGAATGCTGCTGCAAAAGAAAGCAAGACTGTTATTGCAATGGTACGATTTGGAAATGTAATAGGATCTTCTGGCTCTGCAATCCCAAAGTTCCGAGAGCAAATACGTAATGGTGGCCCAGTAACTGTAACCCACCCTAAAGTTACCCGCTTTTTTATGGGAATTCCAGAAGCTTCTGAATTAGTACTACAGGCCTCATCTATGGCTGTTGGGGGAGAGGTTTTCGTTTTAGATATGGGTGAGCCTGTAAAAATTGTAGATTTAGTTAAAAGATTGATACAGTTTTCTGGAAAAATTGTAGCAAATGGAAATAATTCTCATCTAAATCCGATAGATATAGTTTTTACTGGGCTGAGACCTGGAGAAAAGCTTTTTGAAGAGTTACTTATAGCAGGTAAGATGCACGGCACGACTCACCCCAAAATCATAAAGTTAAACGAACAATATCCTAACATTGACGTAATTAATGAATTCATGAAAGACCTAAGCGCTGTATCACAAAATAAAAATATTGAATCATTAAGGGCGCTGCTTTCTAAGATCGATATTGGCTATTCCTTCAAAGATAAGAATACAGAAAAATTAAAATATAACTCCGAGGAAGTATAAGTGTTTGATAAATAAGCTATGTCTGTATTTTTAAAATAATAAGACAACCTTTAAAAGTTAAGAAGCAATTAAAAAAAGTATAAACACCCAATAAAATTATATAAAATGAATTTTAAAAATTATTACATAAATATTTTCTGATCTGTTCTCTAACTGTGAGGGTTTGTTGTGTCATTTTGGATAAAGATTGAAAAGTATTGACGTTAATCAAATCTATATATGGCATCTATCTGGTGGTGGGGTAGGTGTTGGTAAGGCCGCAGAGAATGCAGTAATAAGGTAATTTCAATTAGAGAGATTATTTACTATAATAGGATTACTGCACTTGCTTAACTTAAATTTTTGCAATGAAACAAGTAATAAAGACCATCCAGTATTTTTGTCTTAAACCTCTCCTTATCGAGCATTTACTTGATGAGCAAACCAAACATTGGGTTAACAGTGCAACCTTTCATTATGAAATAATATTAATCAGTAAATTGTATAATAAAAAAGAATTTTTTATGGTTATAATTAAATATGCCAGATTTATGTTTCAAGTGAAAGAAAGAGATGTTAACTGGAACTAATACAATTAGGAATAACCAAAGAAACGCGTAACTTAAGCTTTTTCTTAGGATTATGTAAGAGTATGAATGTAAATAATTAAATGATATGATAACATGAGTTATAACGATATAGAATTTAATAAGAAAACTATCTTAATCACAGGTGGTGCAGGATTTATAGGCAGTAACCTAGCTTTTTATTTTCAAGAAAATTACCCAAATAGCAATATAGTGGTATTTGATTGTTTTAGAAATGAAGAAACCTTTGTTAATGGTAATTTACAAAGCTTAGGACATTACAAAAATTTGATTGGGTTTAGGGGTGATGTTATATGTGGAAATATTAATAATAAAGCTGATTTGGCGTTATTAATGGACTACAAATTTGACTATATTTTTCATCATGCAGCAATTTCGGACACACGAGTTTATGATCAAAAGATAATTATGCAAACAAATGTTAATTCATTTTATGACGTGCTCAATAAGGCAAAAAATGATGATGCAGTAGTCATATATGCTAGCTCTGCTGCGACTTACGGTAGCTTGCCTTCACCTCAAACAGTAGGTAATGAGAATCCTGAAAACCCTTATGGTTTTAGTAAATATATGATGGATAACATTGCATATCGTTACAGTTGTGAAAACCCTAATATGACTATTGTTGGCTTAAGGTTCTTTAATGTTTATGGACCTGGTGAATACTATAAGGCAAATACCGCCTCCATGGTGATACAATTAGGGCATCAAATTTTAGATGGGAAAATACCTTGTTTATTCGAAGGATCGGACCAAATTTTAAGGGATTTTATAAATATTGAAGATGTAGTTCAGGCAAACATTAAAGCCTGTAATCCAAAAAAGAATGGTACTTATAATGTTGGCACTGGTTCTCCCAGGAGCTTTCAAGATATTGCCGATATCTTGCAGCAAGAGCTTGGTGTTAATTTGGGTACTAGGTATATTCCAAATCCTTACAATGGTTACCAAATGGATACTCAAGCTGACATAAGTGCATCACAAATCAATCTGGATTTTAATCCAGTTGTTAACTTAGAAGAAGGTATTAAAGCTTTTATTCCTTACATAAAGTATGTACATGGAACAGATATTTCATGATTGATTTGCAGGGAAAGACACCTAAAGTATTAGTAATTGGCGACTTAATGGTTGATCACTATATGTTGGGGGCATGTGAGCGTATATCACCAGAAGCACCGGTTCCAGTTGTAAGTATTGCATGCGAAAATAAAACACTCGGGGGTGCTGGAAATGTATGTAATAACTTAAGAGCTTTTGGCGCACAGGTTGATATTATTAGTGTTATTGGCGATTGTGAAATTTCAAAAAAATTAATGCTTCTATTAAAAGAAATTAATATAGATTCTAAATATTTAATTATTGAGAAAGGTCGAGTTGCTAGTAAAAAAACCCGAATAATCGCCGCTCAGCAGCAAGTTCTACGTTATGATCACGAGAGCTCTAACGAAATTAGCGTAGAATCACAAAAATATATTTTAAAAATATTTCTATCAGTTGTTAACAAATATGACATAGTGTTAATTTCAGACTATAATAAAGGCATTATGACCTTTGATCTTACTCAATCGTTAATAATCTCTGCCAAAAAAGCTAATAAAAAGGTCATAATTGACCCTAAAGGTTTAGATTATTCAAAATATAAGGGTGCTTATCTGCTCACACCGAATAAGAAAGAAGCAGCTGAAGCAACACAAATTGCTATTAAAGATAATGAAAGCCTAACCCAAGCAATCATTAAATTAAAAGCTGACTATGAACTAGATGTTTCGCTAATTACACTTAGTGATCAGGGTATAGCTTTTTATAACGATAGATTACGCATTCTTCCTACTCTAGCACGAGAAGTTTTTGATGTAACTGGAGCAGGTGACACAGTACTAGCTTCATTAGGCTTTACATTAGCCTGTGGCTACAAAATTGATGAAGCAGTTAAATTTTCTAATTTGGCTGCCGGCGTTGTTGTTGAAAAAATTGGTTCTGCTACAGTCACACTTAAAGAGATTAATATATATGAATCAAGCCTTAATAAATATGGTAGTGATGCATATATTAAAACTTTAGAAGAAATAACTTTACTAAGTAGAGATTTGAAAGAAAAAGGTAAAAAAATAATTTTTACCAATGGCTGTTTTGATATTTTGCACGCTGGGCACGTACATTTCCTAGAAATTGCAAAAAGTTATGGTGATGTACTAATATTAGGAGTTAATTCAGACCGGTCGGTTAGTGAACTTAAAGGTGTGGGTCGCCCCATTAACAGACAATTAGATAGGGCTTACATATTGGCTGCACTGGAAGTTGTAGATTATGTTGTCATTTTTGATGAAGATACACCACATAATCTGATTGAATCTGTAGTGCCTCATGTTTTAGTCAAAGGTAGTGACTACGAAGGTCAATTTGTAGTTGGCCAAGATATTGCTGAAGAATTAAAATTAGTACCACTTGTTGATGGTAAGAGTACAACAAACACCATAGAAAAAATTCAACAAAGTGAATAAATCATTTAATTAGGATTTAGTGGTGATCAATCAGAGCTGAGAGAAGCGTTTGCAGAACGACGCTTTGATCATTATTTTGATGGCGCTATTTTTCGTTGTACGGTCTAGAGGAAATTAATTATATATTCTTTAATTGATTAATGTTATTTAACATTGTAAATAAATTTTTTTAATGCAACTTACAATTAATCTTGATTATGAACAATTACATTTATGTGATTATGGTTCTGATAGAAAAACTGTTCCATGGATATTGTATAGGAGTTATTAATTAAATGAATGTTCTAGTATATATTCCTTATATTAAAGGTAATATAGCTTATAAAAATTTGCTTCTTTTATCATTAAAGTTATCACTTACTGATAAGGTCACAATTCTAACTTTTGATGAAATTATGTTAACCAATGCATCCATATTAAATTCTGAAGTTGAGGTTATATGTAAAAAGCATTCTCATAATATCAGTAAAAAAATTGGACGTATTAGATTTTGGTGTTTTGTAAAAAATATTCCTGTAGATTTTGAGCAATACGATATACTATTTACGGATCAAGATACCACGATTGAAGGCTATTTTTTTTCTAAAAAAATCCCATCTTTTGTCTTGCATTCCGGAATGGACGTGTTCAATGCAACAACAGTAATTACAAAACATAGATATCGGGGTTCTAAATTACTGATATACCCCCTAAAGGTTTTAGAGAAATGGATTGGGTGTAAATTTTTACCTCGCTTATCTAGCGAGGTGCAAGAGTTTAACCTAATGGATCTACTAATAGACAGAATTTTTGGATGGAATGCCAAGGGTATTAGAAGGGGACTTGGTCCAAGTGTAGGATTGTTATTATCAGGGAATAGGTTTCGTTATGAATATGAAAAAATAGGTGTTGATATTGAAAAAATTCATGTGACGGGTGTTCCACAGTATGACGATTTTTTTCATTCAAAAAAATATGACTACAAAAAATCAAAAGAGTGTCCAATTATTTTTTTTAACTCTAGCACTGGAAATCCTGACAGAGGACTCTTAAATGTTGTGACTGAAATAAGGAATAATTTTCCAAACAAAATTATTATCGCAGGACATCCTAAAGCTACAAATGTTGTTAAAAAATTTATATCTGACATCGCTAGCAAAGTTGAAAATGTGGAAGTGATGTTAGAAAAAAGATCTGATGATGAAAATAAAATTTTGTTATTAGATGCCTATTTTCTCGTCCAGAGGCATTCTACGCTTGGGTTATATGCCATGTCAGCAAGGATTCCAATTATAAGTTATTCGTCCGAATTTGAACATCCTTTTGATGAAATGTATTTCTTTCTTAATTCAAAGTATCACGCAAAAAGCTTAGCCGATTTACCTAACGTGATAAAAAAATTCAATGCTGACCTTAATGATGAAAGTATGGATGAATATTTGAATGAGCAATCCGATAATTATGCTTTGTCAAATGGGAATTGTTTTGAAAATATTTCCAGTATCATACATGATTATAACGATAGATCTAAAAATAAAGTTTAATATTAAGAACCTGAAACTAATAAATGTAGAAATAAATGAAAAATGTACTTATTGTAGCTTCAAGTCCTCAAAGATTTTTAGATCAATTACATATGGCAAATGAATTATCTAGAAAATCGTGTGGAAACATAAAAATAAATTTTTTTTTGGATGAACAAGTTTATAGGCAATATAGCCATGTTATTGCTAATTTTAATTTCCACGTAATCAACGATTTATCGAGGGTTGCGGATGTAAAAAAAAATATTAATAAATTCAAAGATTTTGTTAAAAAATTTTTAAGGCCAGAAAACATATCAATATTGAGAATAGTCGTTAATAAAATTAATAGTTCAATATTTTTTACAAATGCTTTATTTAGACAAGAAAAAGAATATTTATTGGATTTAGAAAAAAAATATATAATTTTATCTAAATTGGTAGCAGATAATAAAATAGATGTTTTGCTTTTGAATGGTGATAGGCATTTAGGTTATGAGCCCATTTTTTTAAAGATAGCCAAAGTAAATAAAATACCTTCTATTGTACCCTATTTGGTTGATTTTGCTGATAAAAATCGGTTATTGGCGAGTGTATCAATGATAAAAATAAATAAAAATACTTTATTTGTTTCAAGATATATTATAAAATCGCAAGAGAACCTAACCTATAAAATTGAAGAAAATAGCTATTATTATCCACACCCTATTGCTAATGCTTTAAAGAAGTTTGGAGTTTTAACTTCAAATCCGTATGTAATGGGCTGTGGAAAAGTTGACATATTATGTCTCAATAATAACTACTACAAAAATCTTTATATTAAGAATGGTGTTATAAATAAAAAAATAAGAGTCTTGGGTGATATCTCTTATGATAGACTTTATACGCGGCTGGCAAATAAAAAAAAGATAAAAGAAGTAATAATAAAAAAATATGATTTGGATAATCAGAAAAAAATAATTGTAATAGGATTGCCTCAATTAGGTGAGCATAATCTTTTGCCATGGGATCAGCATTGGGAAGAAATTAATTTTTTAGTGAATAGTGCATGTAATTTAAAGCAAAATATATTAATATCATTGCACCCAAAAATGGATAAAAATAATTATGAATTTTTGGAATCAAAATTTTGTTGCAAAATATTAGAAGAAAAACTGGTTAATGTTTTACCCATAGCGGACTTATTTGTCGCTAGCTATTCTAGTACTGTAGTCTGGTCTATTTTATGTGGAATAAAAACTATAGTAGTTGATTTTTATGGCCTAAATTTGACGATGTATGATTTTTTAATCAGCATCAAAAAGTTACACATTAAGGACGAATTAATTCCAGTATTAAAATCCACCCTAGATAATGAAGTTGACTTTTCCATGGATTGGCATAACCTTTCTAGGGATGATGTTTTCGACGGAAATACTATTCAGCGATATATAAAACTGATTGAAAGTCCCAAACAATTTGATAAGAAATAACGTTGGCTATGCTTCAGGAAATACTGTCGCACCTTGAGGTAAAATAATACTATAAAAGTTCTTTAATGTTAATAATAATTTACTGTAGTTAAGGTTTAATGCAAAAATATAATGAGAGATAAAGTTATTGAATAAGAGAAATTTCTTATTTTTTACATTGCCTAGTGTTTTCAATGTTTTTATTGGAATTATGCTTCTTCCTTTGTATACTAAAATACTTGGACCAGAAGATTACGGTTTGATAGCTATAATTACCGTAATTTTAGGTTTAGTATTAACCTTAAGTGATAATGGTTCGGGTTGGGTTTTAGCAGCTAATTTTCATAGTAAGAAAATGGACTTAAGGGAAATTAATTTTCAATTAATTTTTAGCTCATACATTTTGAAAATATTCCTGATTGGATTTTTTTATTTTTTTGGACAGAAAATTGTTTCTTTATTAGGTCAGGATTATCAAGATGTTGGTCTCATTTATAACATAATACTGTTTTCATTTATATTTACATTATTTGACAGTGTCGCTTTATCTTATATGATTTTTAATGAGGAAGCTAAATTACATATGTTTTCGCAAGTAATTTCAGCTTTTTTATTGAACCTAACGTTATATATTTCTCTATTTAATTTTGATTTAGGAGTAATTTCCTTAGTTTATGGGTTATTGGTATCAAGAATATTTTTATTTATTTATTTCTTACTTTATATGTCTGGAAAAATAAAAATTTCGTTTGCTAAAAGCACATTTAATGAAATAAAAATAGTAGGCTTCCCCGCTGTAATTAAAACAACATCAACCTATACTTTACAAAACTTAGATAAGGTATTTATGCAACAGTTAGTAAGTTCAAGTGCTTTAGGACTTTACGATTTTAGCTTCAAATTTAAGGGGTTACAAGATGCAATATCCAAATCTTTTGATAGAGTCTATGGTGCTTATTTTTTTAAAAGTTATGAAAATTTTGATAGTAAAGAGCATGTAAAAATATCTAATATTTGGTTAGGATTTAATTTTTTATTATCATTATCAGTTTTCTTTTTCATCGATAATGTCATTGACCTACTAACAAATGGAAAGTTTAATAAAGCATCTTTGTTAGTTCAATTATTTTTTGTATCAACAATTGTTAATTCTTATAGCTTATTTTATGGAATGATTTTAATTGCAGAAAGACAAACAATGTTTATTACCAAGACATCAATTTGGATTGGAATATTGTCATCTGTATCTATGTATTTTTCAATTAATCTTTTTGGTTCGATTGGCGCTTTGTACGTTTTAAATGTTGCCTCGCTATCTCTTTTGTTGATTTACATTATTCGTGTTAAAAATATAGTAGATATTATGTTTAATAATTTTCTATTTGTGGGTTGCTTGTTTAGTTCGGTGTCTTTGCTTATTTTCAGAAATTCCGTATTCAATAAGATTCTGGTTATGGAAGAATTTGTAATTTTAGTAGTATTATATATATTTATAGTAACTTTTATTATTATAATGTTGTACAGAAGCACAAATATAAATTCCTTATTTAAAAAATAGGTTTAACTCAAAGATAATTTTTTTATTTAATGGGAATTTAAAATAAAGGTATGATTTTTTTTTATCAAAAATCAGTTTTAAGTAGAACCTTCACGCAAACTTTACTAAAGAAGTCTAGAATGGATAATCATACTATCTTTATAGTCAAATACAGACCCTCTCTAAGTAGGGGTTTTGGGTCTTCCGTAATATACCTTTATATTTGGTGAGAGGCTATACTAAATCATTAATGAGATTGACAGCCCATTAATCTCTATTTTGAACAAGTTTATTAATGGAATGTTACCTATATAATGCTTTCTATTTATGTGCTTATAAAAATAGAACTTTATGGAAATAGACAAGGAATTTAGTTTATGAATAATATATACATTATTGCTGAAATTGGAAATACTCATGAAGGGAGTCTTGGCCTGGCAAAGCAATTTATAAAAGCAGCAGCTGAGTGTGGAGTTGATGCAGTAAAGATGCAAACACATATATTCGAAGCAGAGAGTTTACCATGCGCGCCCAATCCTCCATACTTTAAGGATGAGACTAGGAAGGAGTACTTTGAGCGAACATCCTTTACCCTTGAGCAATGGAAAGAATTAAAAAGATATACTCAAAACGATCTAAAAATAGATTTCTTTAGCTCCCCATTTTCTTTAGAAGCTGTAGATTTGTTAGAGAAGGTTGGTATGGATATCTACAAAATTGCCTCGGGTGAAGTCAATAATATTCCCCTTCTTGAAAAAATTGCTAAAACAAAAAAGAGTGTTTTACTTTCTAGTGGTATGAGTAGCTGGACTGAAATAGATGAAGCAGTCCAAACCTTGCAATTAAACGGATGTGAAGATTTAACTGTTTTGCAATGCACCTCAGAATACCCTTGTCCTCCTGAACAGAGCGGTCTCAACGTGCTGGATGAGTTAAAATTAAGATATAAAAATATTAAAATTGGTTATAGCGATCATACTATGGGGGTAGCCATTCCTTTGGCTGCTGTAGTGAAGGGAGCTACAGTTATAGAAAAACACTTTACACTTTCTCAAAAGATGTATGGTAGTGATGCTATGAACTCTATAGAGCCTGAAGATTTTAAAAGACTTGTAGACGAAATAAGGCAGATCCAAATTGCGTTATCTCATAACGTAGATAAGGATCAAAAAGTTAGGTCTTTAAAAGATATGAAGAAAACTTTTGAAAAGTCTATTGTGTCACGGCGATCAATTAAAAGGTTGGAAATAATAAATGAACGAGATTTAGCTTTTAAGAAGCCAGGTGACGGAATACCAGCACGAGACTATAATAAAATTTTAGGTAAAAGAATAAAAAAATATGTTGATAAAGATTATCAATTTACATGGGAAGATTTTACGTGATACTAAAAATTATATTATATAGAAAAGAACGAAATATAAAAAAAAAATTACGTTTGCGCTAATTCTTTCTAAGTAAATCCTAGTCAATTTGGAAAAAGAAAATTCATGAAAAAAATATGTATATTTATTGGTAATCGTGCAAATTACAGTAGTATAAAATCTGTAATGAAAGCCGTAAAGAAACACCCACAATTGAAACTTCAAGTGGTTATTGGCGCTTCTGCAGTATTAAGTACATATGGGAATGTTCGGGAGATAATATCTAAAGACGGCTTCAGACCAGATTATATTTTTCATAATTTGGTTGAGGGTGAGAGTCCAGCAACTATGGCAAAATCTACAGGGCTTGGATTGATGGATGCGTCAATGATCTTTGAAAACCTAAAACCTGATATGTTGGTAGTAATTGGTGATCGATTTGAAATGATGTCAGTAACGCTTGCTGCTGCTTATATGAATATTATGATTGTTCATACCATGGGTGGAGAAGTTACGGGCACTATTGATGAGTCAATTCGCCATGCAATTACAAAATTTTCCCATATACATTTTCCTGCGAATGAAGATTCTAGACAACGAATTATTAGAATGGGAGAAGATAGTAATTTCGTTTATAATGTAGGATGTCCTAGAATAGATTTGGTAGCGGACGAACTTAAAAAAGATAGTTATCATGCTTTGAATAATTTATTTGACATTTATGGTGGTGTCGGACCGAGATTTGATCTCTCTGAACCTTATCTATTGGTTTCACAACATCCAGTTACTACCGAATATGGCAATAATAGGGAACAAATAGAAAAAACATTAGAAGCGCTTGAAAGGTTGAAAATTCCCACTATCATGCTCTGGCCAAATCCGGATGCAGGAGGTGCTGATATAGCCAAGGGTATAAGAAGTTTCAGGGAGAACAATAACTCGGATTGGCTTCATCTGTTTAAAAACTTACCAACTAATATATATATACATCTTATGAATACGACCTCCTGCCTTATTGGGAATAGTAGTTCAGGAGTTAGAGAGGGTTCATTTATAGGCACACCAGTGGTAAATATTGGCACAAGACAAAATAGAAGACTCAGAACAAGCAATGTGACTCAGGTTGATTATGACTCTAGTCAGATAGAAACAGCTATAAAAAACCAACTAAAACATGGAAGATATCAGAGTAGCTGCATCTATGGTGATGGTACAGCTGGTAATAAGATCGCTGATATTCTTGTAGATTGTGATCCTAGCATTCAAAAAACGATAGTTTATTGATATGAAGACACTGGGAGTGATACCGGCAAGAGGTCGCAGTAAAGGAATACCTAAAAAAAATATAAAGTTGTTAAATGGTAAACCTCTTATAGCCTATACGATTGAGGCTGCTATAGCCTCCAATCTTGATCGAGTTGTGGTGACAACAGATTGTAGAGAAATAGCTAAAATATCTAAAATATGTGGTGCTGAAGTGGTGATTAGATCAGACGATTTGTCAAAAGATACCACTCCCACTTTGCCCGTTATTCAAGATGTAATCAAAAAACTTCAATTTGAATGTGAAGCAGTAGTAACCTTACAGCCAACTTCACCGTTTAGGACTTATAAACATATAAATGAAACCTTAGATCTCTTTAAAAAAAGTAAGGATGCTGATAGTTTGGTTAGTGTTGTAGCGGTTCCACATAATTTCATGCCTGAAAAGTTAATGAGAGTAAATGGCGATTACCTAGTTGGGTCAAACTGCATTAAAAGAAGGCAAGATATGGGTGTAGCATATGCACGAAATGGTGCTGCAATCTATATCACAAAAATAACGAATATCGATAAGTACATTTTTGGAGGATTAATAATACCCTACTATATGAGAAAAATTGATAGTTTTGATATAGATGATATTGAAGACTGGAATATAGTTGAAAAGGTTATGTGTTGAATATTTTGATTTCGCTACCAAGTCAAAGGGAGTTTAAAAATTTATTGGCAACGCCATTTTTTGATTTAATTAAAAATGATGAACATCAATATTACATTATTACTCATTCGGAGGAACTAAAAAATATCATAGAACCTGTTGCGCGAAATATTGAATGTTTTGTTTATAAAACTCCTACCAACTTTCAAATTTTGTTTTATAGATATTTTCTAGAACGGGTATATGAAACAGTTTCACTAAGAAACCAAGAAACAAAAGATCAATCCATTTTTTATGATCGGTTAAAAGAATTTAATAAAATAAAATATATACTAGGATTAATATCATATTATATTTATAAAAGAATTGGAAAGAATTTATTCAAAAAATTGGAAAAATTAATTTATAATGATAATTTTTACAAAGGGTTTGATGTCGACAAAATCTTAATAACTAACTACCATTCCATACATGAAAAAATAATTTTTTTTACATTAAAAAACACACCACTATATTTTTTTACGGATGGATGGGATGCATTCACTAAACAAACTTTTTATAGCCGTTCTCCCGATGCATTTTTATTATGGAATCAACCTATGAAAGAAATGTTAGTAAAAAATTGTAATATAAATTTTAAAGAATGTAAGCTTTCTGTAGTTGGAAACCCCTTCTGGGATACCCTTCCAAAGATTGTAAATAAAAATAGAAACGTATTATTTTTTTGCAATAATTCTTGGGTATACAATGAGCAAGAAGTTTTATTTAAAATTTATAGTAATGTGTCTAATACATTAAAGTTCTCAATAAGACTGCCTCCAACTGATGATTATGAAAATAAACGTAGCAGGTATTTAACTAGTTTTCCTTACTTTAATATAAATGTCATGGATATTGATTTCTGGCTCAAGTATGACTTGAGTAAAAGTCATTTATTTGATTATACCTATGTGTCAGATTTAACCAAAAATAATATATTTATTTTTACAGGTCCTTCAACAGCGATGCTAGATGTAATGGAGATGAATAAGTATGTCGTTATGGTATGTCTTGATTATATGCATACTGATGAGTCCTTATGGAATTATAATTTAACTTGTGATAGAGAAGTTTTGAATGAAATTTGTAATTATGAAAAATTCTATAAGTTTAATAATATCAAAGATTTATTAAACTTTATTAATAGTTTTGATTTAGATGATAAAAATGAAGCTAGTGTTGCTAATGATTATAGTGCACAAGTATATAGAGAATTAGAAGATTCTAATGAGAGATAAGTTTCTCAAATATAAAAATGCAAATTTCTTTGAAAAGATGATTTTTGTGCTTTATCTTATAAAGTTTGAAATTATTTTTAGAATTTATTTTTCAACTAAGTTTAAAATTATTTGTTTTTTAAACACTGTTAGTATTGGCAGTGGATTTAAAATATATGGCAATATATTTATATCCAAAAGGCCTTCAACAGTTATAAATATTGGCGATAATTTTCAATCGACAAATAAATCTAAAATGAATGGATTTTCCAGTAGGGAATCAACAATACTAAAAACATTCAGCATAGATTCTAAAATAATAATTGGAAAAAATGTAGATATTAATAGTTCATCAATTTTATGCAGAAATGGTGTAATTCAAATTGGTGATAATGTAATGATTGCCCCTAACTGTGTAATCACTAATTCAGACTTTCATAATCCCCTCGTCGGAAAAAGAGAAGAGAATGGGGTTGAATTTGATCAAGATGTTGTTTTACGTGATGGAGTTTGGATTGGAATGAACTGTATTATCTTAAAAGGTGTCACAATAGGAGAGAACTCAATAATTGCAGCTGGATCAGTAGTTTCAAAAGATATTCCACCCAATGTGACTGTTGGTACACATTCGTTAAGAATTCTTAAAAAACATGAAAAATGATATGAAAAAAAATTTAGAGAATAATTTGTTTGTGTTATCTTTGTACTCATCTGGGCAAGAAATAAAATTAGTAACAAAATCAAATTCTTTAACAAAGCAAAGCTTGGCCGTTAAAGAAAAAGAGCAAGAGGTTGGTCATTTAATATCCTCTGGTTACATTTATAATGAACATGGATATCTACATTGTGATGATTTTGGTAAAGTTCATTTTTCAAAGCAAACAATTTTAAATTATGATGGTATGTATCTATTTGTTCATACAAATAAGGTTGGAAATCTATATAGTATTGATTTTTTTACTGATCCATTTGGGTTGGAGAAGTTATACATGTATCGAAAAAATAAAGATATCCACCTCTCTAATGATATTAACTATTTATCACAAATTTTAAAAGACGAGATGCTTTACTCAATAGATGAGGATGCATTGAAAGATTGGTTGGTAATGGGTTATTGTATGAATAGTGAGACACCTATTAAAAATATTAAAACAATTACTCCTGGAAATTTTTATTCGTTTTTCAATGGAAAATTAACTACTGACACCATTTATTCAATACAAGAAAAATATATCGAATTGAACATGTCGAATAAATTAAAAAATAATAAGTTATTATATGAAGAATATGACTCTATTATTAAAAATAATATATCAAATTATTTATTTAATAATAATAATAAGATCGGTGCATACCTGAGCTCAGGTTTAGATTCTAGGACTAACGCTTACGTCTTAAATGGCATTGGTGCTGATTTCATAGGTGTAACTTATGACTGTGCTGAGGTAGAAGATAACATTGCATCTCTTGAATATGGGGCTCTTATAAAAAATATTATAGTAAACTGCTTCATATCAGATAGTATAGATGATGCAGTAAGAGATTTAAATATTGCTGCGGAAATACATGGTTATTCACAACCCTCTAATCATTTTCAATTTTTCGCACACAATAAATTTCTATCCCAAAATATAGACTCAATATTTGATGGAGCGAGTGGCGATGTTTTTATGGGAACCATGTATGAGCCATATAAGTATATTAATTTAAGCTTCTTTTATGATAAATTTATTTTAACTGGGGCGTTATCTTCTTTTTTGAATAATAAAGAAAAATTTTTCAATGTTCTTGATAGTTATCAAATAATAGGAAATTATCAAAAAATATTTCTTTTTAATGTTTTGAACAGACAAAGAAATTGGGTTTTACCTGGTCTAAAATCTTTATATACTTTTTCAGAGCCCTTTGCTACGCCCTATAATAAAGAAAATATTGAATTTTGTTTTAAGCTTAACGGTCCACAACTATCTGCAAGATTTTTTCACAGATCTTTTTTGAGGTATCAAACGAGGCAGTTTTCAAATATCTCATCTCCCAATTTTGGAGTTGGGCTCAACAATTCTAGATTGAAAGTTTTTATTAAAAAAGTTTTTAATAGGATTGGTTACAAAAATAAATTTTTAGATAATGGATACCAGTATACATATTCTAATCGGCAAGACCAATATATATATAAAATTGAAAATCTTATTAATAATACCACTTATGAGTATGTCTCTGATTTGTATAAGATTAATATCAACAGTTTAAAAAAATTGCCGTATTCAAAAAAAGCATATCTGTTAAACATGCAATATAATATAGAATTATGAAAATATTAATATCGTCATATACTGGAATAGGAAATTTTATTTTAAAAACTCCTATGATATCCACAATAAGAGATAAGTATCCATCAGCAGAAATAGATATCATAACCGCAAACGGTCTTGGTATCGAGCTAATATTAAAAAAAAATGATATGATTAACGACGTAATAATTCTTAATAAAAAAGATAGTTTAATAAAAAAAATATTATTTTTTATAAGGCTTAGAAAATCCGAATATGATTTAGTTTTATTACCGTTTGATTCTCAGCCAATATTTTTAATATTTGGTTCTTATATTAGCAATATAAAGAAAAGAATAATCCACTTATTAATGCATGACAAAAAGAAAACTATATTTTCCGTTCTAATGCCTTGGACATCATGTGTGCAAGCATTGCCAAATAGACATGAGATTGATCTCAATTATGATTTGTTTGAATGCTATTTGAACACACCAGTAGAAAGAAAATACCAAACTTTTGTTAATATTGAAAAGGATGTAAGCGTTTTAACTAGGTTCAGACTTGAACAGTATAAATATATTATTCTTCAAGTAGGTGCTGCAAACGGAGCAAAAAGTGCTAAAAAATGGGGTATTGAGAATTTTAAAGACCTTATAGGAAAAATAAATACAAATTATGAAGACTATCAAGTAATATTGGTTGGTGATGTGGGAGATTATCAAAATGATATTAAGCTTTTGGAAGGCTTAGGCCTTGGCTTTATAAATACAGCGGGCTTAACATCAATAAATGAAGTCATAAATTTATTACAATTTTCTAAATTGGTAGTATCTCATGATAGTGGGATCATGCATATAGCTAATTCATTAAATTGTAATTTAATAGCTCTATATGGACCAACAGATCATACAAGAACTAGTCCTTTGGGTGATAAATCCACTATCTTATATTCGAAGACTAGTTGTTTTTGTAAAATGTATAATTTTGGAGCGAGTGAAACAGATCTTTATCATCAATATCCAAATTGCATGGATGGTATTTCTGTGGAAAATGTAATGAATGAAATCGATAATCTAATAGGTAAATAAGTTTTTCAATTCTGTAGATTAATTATTACATCAACATAAAAATATAAATAGAGTTAAAAGTAAGTAAGGAAAAAAACATAATTTTGTAAATGGATAAAATGTAATAGTATTTCGTTGATTTTGTTGGCTTGATAGTCCTTCGGGCAAATTAAAAAATTACATAAAATTACATAGCTTATTTAAAATTGATGCAAAATTATTAAATCTATTTATTTTATTTTTTAACATAATAAAATTTGGAAAAATGTATAAGGTTTTTTAAAAAAAGGGCTCTTTTAGATGAAATTAGTTTCAAAAAATAAGTATTCGGTATTTTTATTTTCGATTTTACTTGTTGTATTAGTAACATCCCTTTCTAATCCGGTCATCTTATTGCTTAATGATATATTTAGCCTTCGGGTAAGTAGTTTTATTTTGTATTTAATATTATTATTGAGTGTACTGAAATACTTTAGTAATAGTAAAATGTATTATAATACTACATTATTAAAATTGATCCCATTGTTTTTTGTAACTCTTATTATATCTACTTATTATACTTTCGATGATTTTAGTTACAGAAAATTAAATGGTTTAATTTCTTATTTTTATCTTTTTATTTTTATTTCCGTAATTGGTTTTGAAAAAATATCTTACGAAAATGCTAGATTATTTTTTAGAATTGCATTGGTTATAATTATTATTTCAATGTATGTTGTAGAGATAGTCCTGATAACTGAATTGGTAACAAATAACACGAAGACTACTTTGTTTTATGTTTTTCCATTTCAGTTTCTCTATTTTAGCTTTTTTTCAAAAAAACGTTTATTAGATAAAGTGTATTTGCTTTTTTCTATATTAGGAACAGTTTATGCATTTTCTTTCGACTTTCAGAAGGGTGCCTTCATTTATATTTTTGCGACGTTATTCTTTTCTTTTTGGATTACTAAGAAAAAAATTAAACTTAGTCGTAAGATTTTATTGTTAACCCTAATAGGTCTTCTGTTATTATTTGGGTATGATTTTGTATGGAAAATTTTTTCTAATGAGATTTTTGAACAAGATTTTAGCTCCATAATTAGTAGTGATTTTGATACCTTAAACTCGACTTTATTTAGATTTTATGTTTATCAGTATGCATTTGAGTCTCTGACAAGTGATGTTTTTCATTTTTTGTTTGGATATGGCCCGGGTCATTTTTCAACAATACATGATGGGGCAACTCCCCACTCATCCTTGTTGTATTTACTTATATCTTTTGGATTTTTTGGTAGTTTTTCCTTTTATTTTTTAGTTTTTTTATCTTTGCGAAGAGTTTTTAAAGGTCTTTCTGACAAGAAGTATTTGCGTATAAAAGAATTTATAATAGTTTTTATACTTTCAGGATTAACATATTCCCTATTTAACAATGCAAACGGACTTTCTTGGGAAGAGTATACATTTGCAACGAATATTTTAATTTTTATTGTAATACTTTTACCATTTAATTTATATGAGGGAAATAATGACTATAGATAAACCCGTGGTACTATTAACACACGACATTGATATACTAAGTGTCTCAGAACTCCCCTTTTTTTCTAGAACTTTTATGGGACTCGGGTATCGTCTTTTAATTGAAAATTCCCTCAGGTTCAAAAAACGAAATATTACATTTGGTACTTATCTAAAATCATTATTTTATTTTTTTATGCTGCCATATATTAAATTTTCTGGACGATTTGATTTCATTAAAAGTTCCACTCAAAGTATGATGAAATTGGAAGATAAGCATAACGTAAAGTCAACATGGTTCTTTATTACAAAGGATCTACACCCTGGAATGCTTGATAAACATACTAAAGCTCCTACAAACAGACAGACTTATTATAAAATATCCGAACATTCTAAGTTTATAAATTATCTGATGAAAGAAGGGCATGAAGTGGGTGTTCATAGTTTGGATGCACATTGGAATTTTGAGTTGGGAAAGCAGGAGTTAGATATAATGAAAGACATTACTCACCAAAATGATATTGGTGTAAGAAGCCATTGGTTGTATTTTGATAAGATATCATCCTATGAAAATATGGCTAAATCTGGGTTTTATTATGATTGTACGCTTGGTTGGAATCATAAAATTGGAATACCATATGTTAGTCCTGATTTGAATAAAAGTGATTCAGATTTTTTCATAATTCCTACACACATTCAAGATGGTGCATTGTACGATGAATGTTATCTTGGTATGAGTTTTTATGAATCAAAAGATCATATAATATCCTTACTTGATAAACTTATTGAGAATAATCCTGTTATCACAATTTTATGGCACAACAATAGCTTTGATGCACCTAGGTTTTGGGGTGATGGTTATGAATTTATTATTAAATATTTAAAAGACAAAGGGTGTGAATTTGTGACTGTAAAACAATATATTGCTCGGAATAACAAATGAAGACTTCAACTATTATAGATGCGGGGCCGCAATTTATAAAGGCAATCTCTCTTGGTTGCTAGATTGTGTGCTATTAAGAATTTAGTGGAAATGGTATTGAAATATAATGAAGAAGAATATTTGGATAATTAATGAATATGCAGGTTCCCCCTATCATGGTATGGAATTTAGGCACTATTATTTAGGGGAGCAGCTAATTAAATCGGATTGCTCAATCAATATAATAAGTTCTCATTATTCGCATTTATTTAAAAAATTACCAGAAGTGCCTTCGGAAAATATCGATGGTATTAATTATATTTGGTTGAAAACATTAAACTATGGAGCTTCGCGAAATAAAATGCGCGTATTGAAATGGTTAATTTTTTCATTTAAGATATTTATGTTGCCTTTTAAATTAAAAAAACCTGATGTAATCATAGTGTCACCTATGGCCCCTTTTCCAATTTTGCCGTCTTGGATTTTGGCTAAATTTTTTAAATGCAAACTGATCTTTGAAGTAAAAGATATTTGGCCCGCGAGCTTAATAGAACTTGGTGGGATTAGTTCTAGGCATCCTTTAATTTTAGTAATGTCTTGGTTCGAAAGGTTTGCGATAAAAAAATCAGATATAATCGTATCAAATTTACCAGACTATGCTCTGCATATTAAAGAAAATTTACAACTCAATAAAGCTGTTGTTTGGATTAGTAATGGAGTAGATTTAATTGAGATAGAAGAAAATGACCCACTTGATGAGAAATTTAGTTCTTTAATACCAAGGGATAAGTTTATTGTGGGCTATACAGGTACAATTGGTACTGCAAATGCTCTAGAGTTTTTCTGCCAGAGTGCAGAGCTACTAAGCAGTCAAAAAAATATTTTTTTTGTGATTGTTGGAGATGGGCAAGAAAAAAATACCTTAATAAAATCTTTTGGTCATTTGGATAATTTACTTTTTATTGATGGGATTCCAAAGCGGCAAGTTCAAGGTATGTTGAAGTTGTTCAACATTTGTTTCATAGGTCTTAAGAAAGAAAAATTATTTAGGTATGGGGTTTCTCCAAATAAGTTGTTTGATTATATGTTTAGCGCTAAGCCAATTATTTATGCAATTGACTCAGGAAATATTAACTTGGTTGACCTTTCAAATTGCGGATTATCTATACGTGCGGAATGTGCTGAATCAATTTCTTCTGCTTGTTTAAAATTGTTTGGCATGTCAGAAAGTGAGCGATCTAAATTAGGTGGAAATGGAAAGAGGTATGTTTTAGACAATTTTACTTACGAAAAGCTTTCCCAATCTTATGCAAAGTTTTTGTGATTTCTAATGAATAATAAAGAAAAATATCAGGGCTTATGTGACGCTGAAAATAGTATACCAATTTATAACACTTCATGGTGGTTGGATTCTGTAGCCCCTGGAGACTGGGATGTATGTTTGGTTGAGAAAAATGGCGAGATTATTGCTGCTATGCCATACATTTTGAAAAAGATTGGTTTATTCAAATACATTAGAAACCCTATGCTAACTCAGCACTTAGGGCCGTGGATAAAGCCTTTCCCCCGAAGCTATAATTCAGACATATCACATCAAAAGAAAATGATTTATTCTCTGTATGAACAGTTACCAAACTATCATTATTTGAATCAATCATGGCATTACTCGTTAACGAATGGCCTTCCATGTGTATGGAAGGGATTTACACAAACAACGTACTATACGTATGTAATCAAAGATATTGATATTCTGGATGATGTACTGGAAAACTTTAGCTCTAGTTATCGGAATAAACTGAAAAAAGCATCGAAGTTAGTAACTGCACATAAAGGGCTTTCAGCAAAAGATTTTTTTAAGCTCAATAGGAAAACGTTTTTGCGTCAAGGCCTTGAGCCCCCATATTCGGAGGATTTTTTTTTCAGGCATGATAATAAACTTGCATCTAACATGAGACGCGAAATTTTTTATGCTCAAGATGCCGCTGGCAATATACACTCGGCTCTATATCTGACATGGGATGATCAATCGTCTTACGTCCATATGGTAGGTGAAGATCAAGAATATAGAAGTAGTGGAGCTGGTATATTTCTAATATTTGAAGCGATCAAATATACTAAAGAAACACTAAAGCTTAATCGATTTGATTTTGAAGGCTCTATGATTGAGAAAATAGAAAAAGTCCGCAGAGACTGTGGTGGTAAGCAAGTTGGTTATCTTAATTTTACTCATATTCCAAATAAATTTTTGCGGATAGTAATATCTTTGATTATGATTATGAGAGGATAATAACAAGTAGATCTTGATGATCCACTTTTTATTAAAGTAAATAAATGCCAGAAATGCAAGGATTATCACCTCATTGATTGCAGCTTATCTTTGAGATGTTGGGTAGTTAGGCTTTGACCACAAGTAAGGGAAGTTTTGACAGTATGCAACTATGATATTTCAACCTAAGAGAACCGAATATTCGCTGTGGTGATTAGAAATTGGTATAAATATGCCTTCTTCACGTTAGGAAAAGAGCTATTTTAATTTTTTTTTTATGATATAGTTGCTAAATTATTAAAGATATTGATTATTAGCTACTTTGTTTAACTGTTGATGAGAATTCTTTAATGATGCGGATCTTAGAGATAAATAAGATGTTAATATGGATTTTGTTAACAGTTAGATAAATGGGATAAGACTTTTTTGGTTAAGAATTATTGTATTTTAATATGAATTATTTATTTTAAATTTAAGCTGAAAGAAATTAGTAGTTAGGCAGATTTTATGCATCCTCATGTAGTTGAAAGTGGCATCGGATGGTCAAGAAAAAGTTGGTTTAGGCCGCTAAAAGATTTTGAAGCAGACAATAAAAAGTTCTACGGGAGTTCTCTTGAGATTGGTGCGAGTGAGCATGGCACTCTGGCACCATTTTTGTCAACATTATCAAAAAACATCTCTATTGGATATTACGAATGTGATGTTACTAGTTTGCAAAAAAAATTGATGGAATTGAATTGTGATGCAGAATTGCTTTATGTTGATATGGCCAATATTATTGGAAAGTACGATTTGATCATTGCAAAATCTGTTTTGGGGGGACTTTTCCGAGAGGATGAAACTAATATTGAAGAAGTTAATGGCTTTATAAATAAAATTATTAGGACTAATCTTAATGCAGAAGGAGCATTACTACTATTAGATAATGGACAATCATTTTTTGAGGGAACACTTTCTAGATTTGGAGCAAGAAAAAACAAATGGCGATATTTTCAGCGAAAAGATTTTCGTAACCCAGATCCATACAAGCAATACACCTTTGGGTTTTTATCGAGCTTCTCATTTGAATCTAGACTTGGTTCCTTTGGTAGAGTGTTTGATAATATAGCATATTTCTTTGACATATTTTTTTCTAAATTCACAAACCATCCAACAGTGATTTTAACAGTTTACAGGAAATAAAAATGACAAAATCAAACTTTATTCCATTTTCCCTACCTGAATTAGGGAATGAAGAGAACGATGCGGTTATTGATACTCTTAAGTCAGGTTGGATTACTACTGGCCCAAAGGTTAAAAAATTTGAATTGGATTTCCAACAATTTATTGGAATGGGCGTTCAGGCTATTGCCGTCAATTCTGCAACTTCAGGGTTGCATTTGGCACTTGAAGCATTGGGAGTCACTGAAGGTGACGAGGTAATTGTTCCTAGTTTAACATTCACCTCAACGGCAGAGGTTGTTAGATATTTAGGAGCGGATGTTAAGTTGGTAGACGTTAATCCCGTTACCTTGAACATTGACATCAAAGCTATTAGAAATGCAATAACTTCAAAAACTAAAGTGATCATGCCAGTCCATTATGCTGGCTTGAGTTGTGACATGGATGGAATTTTTGAAATCGCTAAAGAGTTTGGGCTGCAGGTCGTGGAAGATGCAGCACACGCACTACCAACTACTTACAAGGGCGATATGGTGGGCACTCTTAATTCAGATATTACTGTATTTAGTTTCTATGCCAATAAAACTATGACCACTGGTGAGGGTGGTATGGTTGTTACTCGTAATTTAGACCTAGCAAATAGAATGAAAATTATGCGATTGCATGGTATTGATAGAGATGCTTATGATCGATTTCAATCTAAAAAACCTGCCTGGTATTATGAGGTTATTGCACCTGGATTTAAATATAATATGACTGATATTGCTGCTGCAATTGGTATTCATCAGATAAAGAAATTACCTAGATTTCTGGATAGGAGGCGTTACTTAGCGCAACGCTATCTTAAAGCTTTAGTTGATTTACCCCTAATTTTGCCTATTGGTGAGACCGATAATGGATCTCACTCATGGCATTTGTTCGTTATTCGTTTAGAAAATAATATTAGAATAAATCGAGATGATTTAATTAAATTTCTAAGCGATAAAGGTATTGGAACAAGTGTTCATTATGTGCCTTTACACCGTCAACCTTACTGGCGTGATCGTTATGAATTGACTAACGATCTGTTTC
>ERZ807291.1116-NODE-1116-length-44314-cov-12.058858_pt1 | contig 44314 bp, 39 predicted proteins | sample MGYA00521257_ERZ807291 | MGnify/ENA primary metagenome ERZ807291 (study PRJEB31413, sample SAMN03169783) | marine metagenome | biome: Marine; feature: Water; material: Subsurface seawater | place: North Sea | collected 2011-04-28 | depth 1 m m ...
CCAGAAGAAAAAACTTTTCAGGATTTGGCTCCTACTCCCTTCGACGCAGATTCTGTTCCCAAGGTGGGAGTTCACGGTAACTTAATTAAAACATTAACTTCAGGACTGTTCATTAAAAGATTACCCATTCAGGTAGAACATGCAGCGACTTTAGGTATTGGGATTATTATGGCATTGTTAGCTGTATACCAAGGCAGTCGCTCGAGTTGGGTGCAGGCTGGTGGAATTATCCTACTGCTTGGCTATGTTTATTTTGGTTTTATAACGTTTTCAAATACTCATGTTGTTTGGCCCATAACTGCACCTGCTTGTGCCGGTATTAGTACTTCCTTTATTGGCTTGGCTGCCATGGTTGTGATTGAGCAAAAAGCAAAAGGTCGATTGAAGGGAATGTTTGGGAGTTATGTATCCTCAGAGTTAGTTGAGCAAATGGTTGAATCAGGCGAAGAGCCTTCTCTTGGAGGTCAGGAAACGGGTATTACCGCTTTCTTTAGCGATGTGCAGGCCTTTTCAAGCTTTTCCGAGCTTCTTAGTCCAACGGGTTTAGTTGATTTAATGAACGAGTACTTAACCGCAATGACAAATATCTTGCAGGAGGAGAGGGGAACTCTGGATAAATATATAGGTGATGCAATTGTTGCGATGTATGGTGCTCCCATTCCAATGGATGATCACGCTTATCAATCTGTGAGAACAGCCATTTTGATGCAAAAACGCCAAATTGAATTACGTGATAAATGGGCAATGGAAGAAGATAAATGGGGTAAATGTCATGGCTTAGTCTCAAAGATGCAAACTCGAATAGGCTGTAATACTGGGACCGCAACGGTTGGGAATATGGGTGCACTTGATCGTTTTAATTATACAATGATGGGAGATATGGTAAATTTAGCTGCTCGATGTGAAAGTGGTGCGAAAGCTTATGGTGCCTACATTATGATAACTGAAGAGACCAAACTGGCCTCTCAGAAAACGCGGGATGACATTGCCTTCCGTTATTTAGACAAGATTGTCGTGAAGGGAAGGAAGGAGGCAGTTTCAATGTTTGAACCTACTGGTTTTATGTCTGAATTATCTCTAGAAACCCAAGATTGTTTAGATTGTTTTAGGCAAGGGATTGATAACTACCTCTTGCAAGATTGGGATGGAGCTTTGCGCATGTTTGAAAAATCCAAGGGCCTCGAGCCTAATAAGCCAGGAATAACACCAGGCGTTGTTGACAACCCTTCCATGATTCTAATTAATCGTTGTCAAACAATGAAGGAAAACCCTCCAGGCGAGGACTGGGATGGCGTTTATGTCATGACCTCAAAGTAATATTTAGTTCTTATTTCCATTTTATATTACAACCTAAACTTGGGATTTGATTTCTAGGTGGTTTTTTTCCTTCAAGCATTAAATTTACCGCATTTGTAATGTCTACCCCGGTTACTTTAATGTCATTACTCGGTCTTGAACTGTCGTACTGTCCACGGTAGAAAAGTGTTTTATCTTCTTTAAAAAGAAAAAAGTCGGGAGTACAGGCCGCTTTGTAAGATTTTGCAATTTCTTGAGTTGAGTCATAAAGGTAGGGAAAGCCAAACTTCAATCTCTTGGATAAAATAGCCATTTCATTAGGGCTGTCAGCTGGGTATTGTAGTGAATCATTAGATGAAATAGCATACACTTTAATATCCAATTTCATCCAATTGTTAAAAAGGGATGTAAAATGGGTACTTAAATGAATTACAAAAGGGCAGTGGTTGCAGATAAAAGCTACCAGGAACCCTTTGCCTTCTATTTTATGGGAAAAGTTAACTTCCTCACCCGTGCTTACATCTTGAAGATTGAATGCAGGGGCTGCCGTACCCAAAGGAATCATTTTAGAGTTTGTTGCTACCATAACTTCTTGGTTTTAAATTAATTAATCCGTGAATTCTTTTGTTTTTGTTTATTAAAATAGGATTGTAAAATATCTTTTGCCACAGGAGTCGCAGTTAAGCCCCCTTGAATGTGGTCCTGAGGGATTATTCCTTCAATTAGAACGGCAATTGCAACTTCTGGATTTTTAATAGGAGCAAATCCAATAAACCAAGCAAGGGATAATTTCATATTATGGTTACGCCACTGTGCGGTTCCCGTTTTACCAGCAATTTCCACGCCTGGTATCCTACACCTCTTAGCCGTGCCCTTTGTTGTCGCAAGATGCATCCCATCAACAATAGCTGCTAGGTCTTGTTCGGATAATCCAATTGGTTCTGCATGACGCTTGGATTTATTAGATCGAATTAAGGTGGGTTGAAAAGTTTTATGTTTATTTGCTAGAGCGGCGGCAAAGCATGCCATTTGAAGGGGACTTTGCCTCAGACCGCCTTGCCCTATGGCGACATTAAAAGTATCTTCTAAAGCCCACTTTTCACCAATACTTTTCTTCTTCCAATCCGGGTCAGGAACATTAGGTGAGTTACGTAAACTGGGTAGTTCAATCGTAGGAGTTTCGTCCATTCCAAACGATTTAGCTTCCTGGATTAAACGTGCTTCACCTAATCTTTCAGCTAGTTGATAAAAGTATACATTGCAGCTCTGTGCTTCTGCATTTTTTAAATTCATTTCTCCGTGCCTACCCGGATAACAGTGGCAAATCATTCCCTTGTAAATACCGTCACAAATAAATAGTTCACTTGGTGTGACAACTTTTGCCCTAAGAGCGGCAACCGCAGTAACTAATTTGAAGGGTGAGGCAGGGCAATAGCCGGGGTGCCATGCTCTGGGTAACCAAGCTTCCATTCTCTCTATTTTGTCATAAGAATCTTGAGAAATTCTTGGAGATAGGTTTTGTAAGTCGTAATTAGGCTTACTAGCTAATGCTAAAATTTCTCCACTTTTAACATCCAACAAAACAGCAGCTCCTGGTGGTGGCGGTGGTGGTGCTAGTATGTATGAATTATTGGAAGGATTAGATCTTTCTAGAACACCTTTAGAATAAAGTAATCGTAAAAGTTTTTCAGCATCTTTTTGAGTGCCCTTAAATCCAGCTACGGTTGATGCTTCCTCGCCGCTAAGGGGAAAAGGGGCATCCTTGAATGCAGATAGAAGTAATTCTTGGCTTAATTCATTTTCGTTTGTGGAGATTAGAACTTGCCGGGTTCTATTGGTAATAGTTTTCTTCCAGTTTGAATCTGGGAGAATTCGATGTGCAGCTACTCTTTTTGACATCGCACTAAGTGATAATTCTGCTACTTTTTGTATGTCAATATCGATTGTTAACTCAATAGATTTACCTTTTTGAGATGCTTTTTTTTCAATCCGGTCAAATCTTAAACCCATTGGGTTAATTCTCCAAATATCACCACCATCAATTCCTCGTAAGTGCGCGTCGAAAAATTTTTCAATACCTGCCTTGCCTTTTTTACCTTTGATTTCAAATGTCGCTAGGTCATTGCCAAAAAGCCCCTTTGTGTCAGCCTCATATCCACTCCCAACATAACCGAGAACATGCGAAGCTAACTCTTTTTCGGGGTAATGACGAACTGATTTTGCTTGAATTTGAACGGCAGAATCTGGTGGTAAACCTTCTATCAGTCTAGCATATTCAATAGGTGATAGGTTAGGAACTAACTCCATTGGGAGAACGAGTCTTTTGTTCCAGTGGAGTTTTAACTTATTTAACGATAGATGATCGTTTCTTCCAGTGATTATATTGATTTTGTTTAAGTACTTATTAACCACTGAAAACCTAGCTTCCCAACTCAGAGAATAATTATTGGTAATGAATTTCGGTTTTTTAATTTCAGGATCAGTAAATGAAAATAATTCTAATATAAACGATTCTTGTTGATCGAAATTTACTAAAACATGATGGGGGTATGGAAGTAATACTCCGTTCGGGTGAAGATAATAAATTGTATTAAAAAGTCCAGAAACATTTACATTAATTTGATCACTAATATTTATAAATTGAATAATTGTTTTTTCGGAAATATCATCGATTGAAAATTCGCATAACCAATCACCCTGATCATTTTGTTCGACGGCTAATCTTTGATTAGGAAGATGAACTTTTACCCTATTTTTACTGTTAAATTTTATCTTTCCACTTAAGGCAATTGGTCTTAGTTTTATGTGTTCATTATTTTTACATAACTGAAGTAACTTAACTAAAGTTAAGTTAGGCACATCTTTTAAATATCTTCGAGTTTCGAAAGCATTTTTTTTAAGTTTAATTTTTTCTTTCCAGATTTCATCTTTTAATGCATCAAGATGTATTATAGCTTGGAATTGAGCAGTGTTACCCACAAGAATGCGTCCTTCTCGGTCAGTTATGTCGCCCCTTGCTCCGGGTCTAAGGATTCTTCTTTGGCCTTGTATTCTTTCTTTGGTTGCAAAATTATCGGATTCTACAAATTGAAGATTAGCAAGAAATAGAACCAATGTCAGAAACAATATGCCATAAAAAAATCTAAAAATATGAAATCTTCGATTTTCAGAATGGTGCTTTTCGACCATTTTCATAGCGTTCTTTCACTAACGAAATCTCCGCCTTTTTTAGTGAATACGAAAATTTTAGTTAGATCATATATCCAAAAACTAAGGGGTATCATAATTAAAGATGATAAAATTAAATCAATGAAAAATCTTGAAGGAGACCAGCTCATTTCTAGACTCTTATCTAATATTAGCCAAGCGAACCAAATTGTATGAAAGATTATATTTACTAATAATTGAAAAATTACTGGTCTCCATGGTTTATTAGTGACAGTAGTTTCTAACCATTTTCTACCTATAATATGAAAAAATGGTAAAAGTATTCCATGGAATCCAAAAGGAGTTTCAATAATTTGGTCGAGTACAAATCCTCCTATTCCTACAATTAGTATACCTTTGGTTAAATCTAGAAATTTACAGGCGGTAAAGAAAAATATTCCTGGTAAATAAAGGAAAATCCCCCAAATTGCTAATTCGGAGTTAATTAAAGTTAAAATTGTTATTGTAGTAATATTTATGATTAAAATATAAATAGCATTAACATTCTGTTTCTTCATTAATTATAGTGGACTTTAATATTATTGAGGTTTTAATATCGTTACTTCTTGAATCTCGTTTATTCTCCGGTCAAGGATTACTTTGCCAGACTGGAATAAGCCGTCTTGTCCGCCTTCTAATTTAAATACGGTACCAATGGGTACACCATTTGGATAATTTCCTCCAAGTGATGAACTTACGAGTTTTAAAGGTTTGCTTTCTGTAGGTTTTAAGTCGTGCGGCACATCAAATACTATGCCGCTTGGTTGTCCCCCGACATCAACGCCATTTCCTTGAAAAGTAACTGGTCTTTTATCTCCAAGAAAATGAGCAACAATTCTGAAACTTGGATTGGTGATTAATTCTATATTTGATGAACTTGATTCGACAGAAACTATTCTTCCTACAATACCACCATTGAAAATTACACCATTACCTACAATTAATTGGTCTTCCTTACCTTTTCTAATGGTCAACTCTTGTCTCCATGAACTCATTTTTCTAATTGAAACCCTTGCGAGAATAGACTCAAATTGTTGACTTTGGTTCAGATTTAATTCTTTTGATAATATATTAATAGTTGATTTAATTTCTTTTAGACGCTTAATTTCCTCAATTTTTTCAACCATAGTGAAATTTTGAATTTCTAAATCAGCAGTTAATCTAGTAAATTCTTTTCCCTTAGAAATAAGAACCTGTTTCGAGTCAGATAAATGCCCCCAGTAATTTGAAAGGTCATCAACCCTTGAACTTATTTCCCATATAGGTGCATGGAACTCAGTGAAAGCTGACTTAGTTAATATTTTATAACTAGATGGGATTGCCCACCAACCAATAGCAAATAAACCTAAGAATACAAGTGGTTTAGCTTGTCGGATATCTCTCTTCTTACCCAAATCTAGATTTACTGCGTAACTAGTCTATCAACTTGATCTCTGGTAAGTGAATCAAGCAGGTTGAGGAATTTACCTGTACCATTTGCCACGCAACAAAGTGGGTCTTCTGCTTGAATCACAGTTAAGCCTGTGGCGTCACTTATAACTTGATCCAATCCCCGAATTAATGCTCCTCCACCCGCGAGCACAATCCCTCTGTCAATTAAATCAGCTGAATGTTCAGGTTGGCAACGATCAAGGGCATTTCTAACAAGATCCACTATTTGGGTCACAACCTCTTTTAATGCTTCTTCTCGAATTTCTTGAGAAGTGATATGCTTTGTAACAGGTAAGCCTGCAGTTGCATCTCTACCTCTAACATCCATACTGATTTCTCCATTAACAATAGGAGCAGCTGATCCAACATTAAATTTAATTTCCTCGGCTGTTCTTTCTCCTATTAATAGACCATAGGCTTTCTTCATATAAGCAACAATTGCTTCATCCAATTCATCTCCACCAACCCTGATACTTCGTTGAAATGAGACGCCTGAAATTGATATAATTGCTACTTCAGTCGTTCCACCCCCAATATCAACTATCATATTGGCGTATTCTTCATGTATTGGCAAACCCGCACCGATTGATGCAGCCATGGGCTCGCCCAGTAAAAGAACTTCTCTTGCTCCGGCACGAATGGCTGAATCTTTAACAGCTCGCTTCTCAACTGCTGTGATTCCTGATGGCACTGCTATAACAACGCGAGGAGGCACAAGTTTTCGCTTATCTACTTTCTCAATGAAATACCGAAGCATTGCTTCAGAAATTTCAAAATCCGCTATTACTCCGTCTTTCATTGGTCGGAGTGCCTCGATTGTTCCTGGAGTTCGGCCGAGCATTCTCTTGGCCTCTGCACCAACTGCACAAACCTTTTTACTAGTTTTGTATCTTGCAACTACGCTTGGCTCGCGAAGTACAATACCCCGATCTTTAACGAATACCAAGGTGTTTGCCGTCCCAAGATCAATTCCAATATCATTGGAGAAAAAACCGAATAAATTACTGATCATGAAATAATGTTTGTTATCTTAGTTGTCTTTCTTTTCCATCAACTGTCAAAGGAAATTGATATTGAATTCCAATTTTCTAATGAAAATCATGTTTTTAAATAAGATATGTTGATATTTTCAAATTACCGCTCTGTCTTTTTTTGGGCAATATAAATTAATACAAATCCTGAGATTGCTAAAAAAATAGAATAGAATTGCCCTCTTGACATTCCATAAATTAGAGGGGCGTCGGGCTCTCTGAAGATTTCATTTACAATTCTAGCAATTGAATAAATTACTAAAAACTCACCTGCAAGTTGACCTGGGTATTTTTGGGTTATATTACTTCGCCAAAACCGCCATTGAATGTACACAAAAGGAAGTAAACCCTCTAGACACGCAGCATAAATTTGTGATGGGTGTCTTGCGATACCAAGTGCGAAATCGGGTGCATTTGGAAATCGAACACCCCACGGTAAAAGTGTAGTTTTTCCCCAAAGTTCACCATTAATAAAATTTGCTAATCTTCCAAAGAACAATCCAGGAGGAACAATACTGACTATTAAATCTCCTATTGGTAAAGGAGATTGTTTGGATTGCTTGGCGTACCAAAGGGTTGCAATACATACCCCGATAAATCCTCCATGGCTAGCCATTCCTCCTTCCCAAACTCTAAATAAGATAAGTGGGTCATCGATGAATTTCGCCCCCTGATAAAGTAATGCATATCCGACTCTCCCTCCAATTAGAACTCCAAGAATTTGGAATGTCATTAAGTTCATAACTTGTTCTGGGTCATATGGACTTTTGCCTTTTTTCCAAGCAATGCGAAGCAGTAATGCCGCTCCAATAAAGCCCAGTAAGTAGGCAATTCCATACCACCTGATTCCTCCCGGTCCCCAATCGTTGTATGGCGGAGGAAATTGCCAAAGAAAAGGGCTTAAATCATGAATCCAATGTTCAGAAGGTATCATTTTAATAGTTGAATTAACTAGGAGGCATTGCGTTTTCTTCAGAAATGCGAACAGCATGTTTTCTTTTAGCTAATTCTCTCATGTCTACAGCTAAATCATCGTGTTCAAATATCTCTTGCCCAATGATACTTTCAATTATGTCCTCCATCGCGAGAACCCCAACGACGGAGCCAAACTCGTCAACAACAATACTTAATTGGCAGTGTTCTGAAAGTAAAAGCCTCAACGCTTTATCTGCAGTCGTGTTTTCAGGTACGAAAACAGCGTCTTTGGCTAATTCTTGTAGTTTTCTATTTTCTTTTTTTTCTACAACCGCATTGTATAAATCCCTTCGCCTAATTATTCCAGAGATAGTATCAATTGTATCTTTGAAGATGGGGAGTCGGGCAAAGGGGACATTCGGGTACAATTTGAATACTTCTTTAACTGTATGATTCTCATCAAGTGATGTTACAACAGTTCTAGGCGTCATGATGTCCCTGACTTCAATGTTGTCTAGCCTTAAGGCATTTGCGACCAAATCGCTTTCTTCATTAGTGAGAGTTCCGTCTTTTGCTCCTTTTTTTGCAAGAAGAATAATTTCTTCTTCATCGCTTCCATTTTCTTTCTCCTTAGTTGGTACGACTGCTTTGACTGTGGCCTTACAAATTTTAGAAAATGGTGTCATAACAATTCTTACGAAATAGAGCGGGTATATGAATCTCCCGATAATTTCTGGTCTGTATGACATTGCTAAATTTTTCGGTAGAATTTCGGCAAAAAAAAGTATTCCGACTGTCAACCCACATGCGAAAAAAAATAATCTGTCTGATCCTCCTCCTAAAGCATTTTCGGCAAGTCCTCCAACAAGAGTAGCACCGAGAGTATTTGCAATTGTATTTAAACTTAATATCGCGGAACTAGTCTCCTCAATTTCATTATGAAATCTCTCTAGAAGTTTACCTTTTGAAGGTGAATTGATTTTTAATCCTTCAATTTCAGCACTAGTTACGCTCAAAATCAATGCTTCGAGCGTTGAGCAAAGAGCTGATATCCCAATCGTGAGCGAAATTGCAAGTACTAGTTCGTAAATCACCCTTTAAAATTTAAGTCTGTAGATTTGATTATTTATCTGCTTTGCGTTGTTCTTTAGTTAAGATATGAAATCAGAGTAGACTATTTTAAATAAGAACTTCGATTATAGAGCAAGTTAACATTTTATAACTAACATGACAAAAATTAACAATTTATATTTACATGAATTTCATCTTAAAAACTCTGCTAAATTAACTGAATTTGCTGGGTGGAAAATGCCTGTGTCATATGGAAGTGCAGTTGAAGAGCATTTGCATACTAGGAATAATGCTACACTTTTTGATGTCAGTCATATGGGAGAGATAAAAGTTTATGGTATTGGTGCAACCGATTTTCTTGACTATGTCTTAACTAATTCTGTGCGTGATGTGGCTACAGGTAAGGCAATTTATTCCCCATTTTGCTATGCTGATGGCGGAACTGTAGATGATCTTATCGTTTATAAGAAAAGTAATACTGATTATTTACTTTGCGTAAATGCTTCTAATATAAAGAAGGATTTTGATCACTTTAGCATTTATGCGAATAGGTTCGATTGTAAATTAGAGAATCTTTCTTCGCTTTACGGCCAATTAGCAATACAGGGTCCATCAAGTCAGAAGATTTTGTCAAATGTAATACAGCAAGATCTTTCGAACCTTAAAAAAATGTCATTCGTTGAAGGGGATTTTGAATTTGGGACGGCTCTTATTTCCCGGACCGGTTACACCGGAGAGGATGGCTTTGAAGTATATTGTACACAGGAAAATTTAGAGTTATGGGCACATGCTTTCAATAAATTTAAACTTGGTGGAGAGATCAGGTGGGGAGGTTTAGCAGCTAGAGATAGCTTAAGGTTGGAGGCAGGTTTCCCTCTTTACGGTCATGAAATTTCAGAAAGCATTAGCCCAGTTCAAGCTGGATTGTCATGGGCAATTAAATGGAATAAAGGGGATTTCATCGGCCGTGATTGCTTAGCTCTTGAAAAAGAGAGCGGAGGTCCCGGGCGAGTTCTATTTTATGATGTTATAGACAGGAGAATTCCTCGTGAAGGAGCAAAAATATTTTTGAATGGAAATATTTGTGGGAAAGTTTTGTCGGGAGGTTTTTCTCCGCTCTTAAAAAAGCCTATTGGGAGTGCTTGGATACCCTCAGAAAAAGTAAAAAATATCAGCGATTCAAGTTGGACCGCTGAAGTCCGTTCCTCTCGCGTTCCCATTACTTTCGGGCAACCTGTTTTGAGTAAAAAGAATCAGGCTTCTTCTTGAAAGCCTTTAATTATAACATCAACTCCCTCAAAGTTAGTAAAACTGAGATTCTCTATTAATGTTTTTTCGATATTTTTTTGTAGAGTCGATCTAATTTCTTTTATGTTGCAGTTCTGTTGTACACGAATCCTTATATTTAGCCTAATAGCACTTCTTTTTCTTTGAATCGTTGTTGAGGGAGAAAACACTCCTGATATTCCTTCACAAGATTTTTTGACTAATTCATGAAGGGCATTGGGGGTTATTTGAACATGACCATCTTCATCATGAAATACTTCTATAAGTTCCTTGCGAAATTTACGAAAAGCGATGAGGGAAATAAAAAGTACAAGAAGGAGCAGAATTGCATACCAATAAAATGGTTGTTCAATAGCTTCGTAAAAAGTTAGATCGGTTAAATTTTTCCAATGCTCAAAAAACATTATTTGGTAATTGATTAACTGGTTGAATCACTGGCCCATTGCCCGTCGTTTTCATCTTTTTCTGGGCTGTCCATTTTAATGTCATCTATAATTATATCTATAGATCTGGCATGATTCCCAGTCATGGAGAGAATTTGATCCCTAATTGATTCTTGAATTAAAACTCCGGTTTTTGCAAGATCTACACCAAATTCGAGTACAACCCTTACTTCAATTTCATATCCACCATCAGTAGTTTCAGAAACTTTAACGCCTCGCTCAGATTCTTTTTTGGAAAAGAAATCTGTAAGTCCTTCAACAACTCCCGCGGAACCAACATTAACGACTCCTTCAACTGACTGGGTAGCTAAGCGAACTATTCCTGCAATTACGCTATGATTAATTCTTATGGTGCCTAACTCACTAGATTCTTCTGATAATGTCGGGATTAAAGTTTCTTCGGGTTCGTCTTTTATTTTTTTAGTCATTTTCTAGATTCTTTGACAGGTTTTTCTAATAAATCTTTCGGGGCACGAGCTAGGAATGTTTCGATATATGATGTAGTTGCCTCTCCTTGTCGGAATGCTGGGTCTAGTATAACAGCCTTAAGGAAATCAATATTGGTATCAATCCCTCTGATTATATATTCACTAAGTGCTCGGTACATTCGGTCTAGAGCAATTTTGCGCGTTCTACCGTAGGTAATAAGTTTGCATATCATGCTATCATAATGAGGAGAAACCTGGTATCCTCCATATGCGTGAGAATCGACTCTTACCCCGTGTCCACCCGGTGCATAGTAGAGATCAATTTCTCCAGGCGAAGGAATAAAGCCTTTGGAAGGGTTTTCTGCACAAATCCTACATTCGATTGCGTGCTTGTTTAGCACAATATCTTTTTGAGAAAGGGAAAGCCTTTGGCCAGATGCAATTTGTATTTGTTCTTTAATTAAATCAATCCCCGTAGCTTCCTCTGTTACTGCATGCTCAACTTGTATTCGAGTATTCATCTCGATGAAGTAGAAATTTCCTTTTGCATCTACAAGAAACTCAATTGTTCCTGCATTTACATAGTCAGCCGCCGCCGCCGCCTTAAGTGCAGCTTTCCCCATACGTGTTCTTAGATTCTTATCTAAGAAAGGGGAGGGTGCTTCTTCGATGACTTTTTGATGTCTTCTTTGCACGGAGCAATCCCTTTCCCCAAGATGTACCATATTGCCATGATTGTCAGCTAGGATTTGAAACTCAATGTGGCGGGGGTTTTCTAGATATTTTTCTACATAAAGAGATCCATCGCCAAATGCTTTTTCGGCTTCCATTTTGGCAGCAAGGAATTCTTTGGCAAAGGACACAGCATTGTGCGCAATTCGCATTCCTCTGCCACCGCCACCAGAGACTGCTTTGATTATGACAGGGAAACCAATTTTCTGGGCTACTTTTGTTGCTTCAATTTCATTTGCTAACGGACCATCGCTTCCGGGTATAATAGGAACTCCGGCTTTTGCCACGGTTTCCCTTGCCATAGATTTATCTCCCATCTTCTTGATCGTTTCCGAACGGGGACCTATAAATTTTATGTTACAGGATTCACATTGTTCAGCAAATTCTGCATTCTCTGATAAGAAACCATATCCTGGGTGAATAGCGTCTATGTCGCCTATTTCAGCTGCACTTAGTATGCGGTCAGCACGTAGGTAACTCTCTGCACTACTTGCTGGACCAATACAAATTGCTTCATCAGCAAGTTGCACATGAAGTGATTGCTCGTCTGCTTCTGAGTAAACTGCAAGTGTATGAATACCCAGTTCTCTGCATGCCCTTACTATGCGAAGGGCTATTTCTCCACGATTAGCTATGAGGATCTTTTTGATCATCGTAAGGAATTACAGGCGAATTTTGAAGAGTGGTTGTCCGTACTCTACGCTAACACTATCTTCGACCAAAATTTCAATAATCTCTCCATCTTTGTCAGATTGAATTTCGTTCATTACCTTCATAGCTTCAATTATGCAAAGTACGCTGCTGTTGCTAATTTTGTCACCTATAGATACAAAATAAGGGTCGTCCGGAGAAGGTTTTCTGTAAAATGTTCCGACCATTGGGGATTTGAAAATGTGGACACCTTCTTCTACAGACGTCTTGCTTGCTGATGGAACCACTTGTGGCGGAGGAGCGACATAAGCGACCTCGGGAGGAGAGACATTTGTGGCTTGTGCACTGCTTGGGCGAGCTAATCGTAATTTTAAATCTTGGGTTTCAATTTCTAAATCTGTTAAATCAGATTTTTGCATCATGGAAATAATTCCTTTTAATTCGCTTAAGTCCAAAATAATATCCTCCAGTAATATGTTAAAAGTAAATATTCACTCAATGTTTATTTGAGTGATGATGCAACGATAGATTTCGAAATTTCACCAAATCTAACTATTTTTTAGGGTTTAGAAGGAGTTCCCATTTTGGGTCAGACCATGTACCGGTAACTTTTACTTCAGCAAAACGAGACAATGGGTCGGTAATATTTACGATTTTGCTAATCAGGGGTATTGTTAAATTTCCAATCAGTTGGATTCTTGAAAGTATGTCCATTTGTCCGCTAATTAAATTAAAACTTCCTTTATTTGTAATTTTAGAGATGAGACCAGATAATAATAAATTATCGAACTTAATTTGATCATTTTGTAAAAGAAAAGGGCCTTCAAGTGTATTAAATTTTAATGTTCCGGTTGGAAATGGAATTGGTAGTTTTAAGAGTCCTTTCGAGATTGTTCCGAGGAGGCGGACTTCACTTAAGTTTTTGTCAAAAATTTTCACTTTTCCTGAACCAGTTAAATTCATTAAATCATTCAAAGTACCTTTTGCTGAAAGTGATAAATCCACAGCGCCATTTCCAAGAGTACTTCTATTTAGTGCCTCGTAACCTGAGAACTTTTGCTCAGTAAATCTTTGATAATTCAAAAAGATTAATAATAGTTGTTCGATTTTAGATTGTACAATGTTAAGGTTAAAATTAATGGCTTTGTTTAATGTGGTTAAACTCAGATTTATTGATGATATTCCACCAGCTATTCCAATAGATGGGAATTGAAAATTTATTTCACCTGACTCAGATGTTATTTTTCCGTTGAAACTATCAAAATCTATTCCCTGCCAAGTGCCATTTTTGTTAGTGCTGACATTAATTTCATATGAGTCAGAATTCATAGATGTTGTATTTTTATCAACATCGGACATGCGAAGTGAACCCATTGAGCTAACTGTTAAGTGAGTTAAATTAAAGTCATTAAGAATGATTTCAGCCTTTTTGCCTAATACCTTTTTGCCCAGATTAAGCGGGAAGTCGCCAGATACTGAATAGTTAAGATCTTTGTTAGTATGTTTTTTATGAGGGATATTAATGTCGCCCATTATCTTTCCATGATCATGTTCTATATTATTGGAGGAAAGGTATGTCATGTTGTAATCGGAAAAGATGTCCACTGATACTTGTTTTAAAGGTAATTCCTTGAAAATTAATTCTTCACAAAGAACGGTACCATTGACTTTTATATGTCTAGTATCATCCCAAATACCAGAAATAATAAGTTCACCGTATGGAGTTGACTGATCAAAGAATTTAAAGTCATTCCAAATGTTGTCCCACCAATTACCTAACCAATTGTTAATATCAGTTGGAAGGCAATATCCTTTCAAGTTGAAAATGAAACTCAATGGGTCAAATTGCTGCATAAAGATTCCACTTACAATAGAATTCCCCATTTGCCCTCTAACATTTTGTAAATGTAAGGAAAAATCGGAAAACAGAGTACCATTTGCTAGATAGTTTCCTGGTGGGGATTCTAAAACTGAAAAATTATTTGATTTTAGTTTAATATTACTAATTTCGTTATTATGTTCATCGGTTAACGAATTAGAGAATTCGATTGAAACAGAATTTCCACTTACAATATCTAATGATGAATTATCAGTATTTATTTTTAAATTTAGAAAATCTGGATAAAATATATTCTGACCAGTTATTTGAATCCGGTCTTTAGGAGTCAGTACGAATTGATTTGTTAACTTTGCAGAATTAGAGTCTGATATAACCGAGAAAAGGGTATGATTTTCATCGGTAAAAAAGTGCGATGAAAATCCAGGTAGTCTACCTGAAAATTTTCCCTTTGTAATTATATTTTTTGTCTGGAAAGAAGATAAATATTGATAATTGTTTTTTTGATTAATTTTGGAATCGAAATAAAAATCAGTATCTTTGAAAATTAATTGATTTTTGGAAGTTTGAACATTAATTTCTTCGAATTTTGAGTATAATTTATTAATTTTCAAATTAGGAGTCCTGAGTTCAGTGAAAAAACTCATTCCATCTATCATGTTATTTTTACTTAAATTATTAATTTGTTCTATTCTTAATATTAGATGTTCATCTAACGAAAATTCACAAAGTAATTTAATCTTTGAATTTGATAAATTAAACTTGGATTTAAACTCTTTTATATGGCTAATAAAAAACTCTTTAAGCAGATCATAGTCGTGACTTCTTTTATTTGATAATGTAAGAATTAAATTTAAACTACTAATTTTTGTTGAGCCAGTAAAGTTTACATGGACATTATCAACATGAAGTGAAAATTTGATATTTAATTTATTCCCGATATTGGTTGATGAAAAATTAGAAATTCTAAATTCCTGGTCGAGATAGGGTGTGTGAAATTTAAGATTTGAAATTGTTAAATTATTAAGAATAGATGTTTTGGTGAATGGATAATCTTTTAATAAGTATTCAACATCATTGAACTCATAAGTAATATTATTTTCATAATTCAGGTTCCCGATATTTAACTGATTAGGAAATACGTAGGATACATTTGAAACTTTAATGTTTTCCAATGTGTTATTTTCAGTTATTAAGAAATTTAAAAAGATTTCAGGTACTGGAAATTTTGTATCTTTAAGTGAGAGGAATGCAATTTGTAGAAATATTAAAAAAGACAGAGAGCAAACTAATGATTTAGAAGTAATGGAAGTATACTTTAAAAATTTGTGAAATTTCACTGTTGAAAAGTTTTATTTTCTAGAATCTAGAATTTTTGAAAAAACTTTTATGGTGCCATCTTTTAAATTAAATGAAAGATTGTTATCAGCGAATGTACCATAACATTCTCTTTGATTAAAAACTTCACTTAGTAGTAAAGAGTTAACATGAGTCTTATCATTATCATTGAGCTTAACTTCGTATAACCATGGAACCCAGTCACCATTAATCCAGGTGCCTTCCTCAGTTGCATTGTTATTGATATAATTTTGAACCTTACTTGAATTCAAAGAGAGTGTTAATTCTGAAGAAATGTTAGAATCAAGAATAATACTTTTCTTTTCTTTGATAGTAATAATATCACTAATGATAAGATTTCGAAATTGTTCAATTAACTGTTTTTCTTTGAATTGATAAAATTCTTTTGATAGAATTTCTGACCAGTCGTTTTCAACCAAGCAGAGCAAGGAATCTTCAATTATATGGGTTTTCCAAAGGGAGGCATCTTGCTCGTTATTACTAATGAAAAGCGTTTTAATTGTGGTGTCATTCTTCTGGATTACGAGTGTATAAACAGACTCTAGAGATTTTTTATTTTCCAGTTCAGAATTATCTGTATTAAAAGAAATGAATTCCTTTACTTCTATTTTATTGAGCGAAGATAATAGTTCATCAATACTCTGTTCATCAGCTTTATCTGAAACAATTATCCCGTCCTTTTCGTGATTTATCGACCAACTGTTTTTTGGAGTTCTTTCTAGGGTATACTTATTGTTGATGCTTGATATTCGAATTGATTTCATTTCATTTTTTATCAATTTGAATATTCTACGTTCACGTAACTTAGTGCTCCAATTCGATAATATTTGTGCGATGCTATCGTTTACCTTGATAGCGTGAGGTGAATAACTTGTTTTGCAAAGTCGATAGGATCCACTATCTGTCGCTTTTGAATTACTAAAATAAAAAATTTCTTTCTTTCCTGAATTTAATATTTCTAATTTTAACTCCCAGTTATTTTCTAAATCATTTGAAAAAATATTATCTGATTCATCTATCTTATGATCAATAACTTGTTCTGTTAGCAATTTGTTAATTGTCAATCTAACCATATCATTATTAGCCTGTGATTTAAATGGTTTTAGGAAGCTCCAATTATTTAAGTTCTTTTGAATCGTAGTCTGGTTAATAAGATTTTTATTTGATTTAAATGATATCGATAGTTCATCAATTGAATATAGATTAGTTTTAATGATGTTCTTGTCTGCCCAATCTTCAAAATGATGTGATGTTATTTCTGTAATCTCATTGGAAACTCTCCATATAGATTCTGATTCTTCATTTTCATTAAATTTTATTAAGCAATAAACTGCCTCATTATCTCTCGTTTCTTTCCCAATTTTAATGGTAACTTTTGAGTTGATTTTGTTAAGTGTTAATTTAGTTATGTTATCATCAAAACCATAATCTGAAAATATTTCTCCTCTTTGAATAAGTTCCTGTGGAGAAAACAATTCCTTAAATTTCAGATGCGAAAATATTGTAATGAAATTTGATATAGAAAATCGATCACACTCCCATAATTTAGGTTTATTAATTACCCAATCATGATCTAATTTACTTAAATTTAAATTATAGACTGAGTTTGTTATTTGGATATTATGCAAATCAGATAAGTCGTTTAATTGATCATGCTTAGAATTTATAACTGAGTTTTTATTTTCATTAGTTGTTAAATAAATAAACAAAAACAAAATTAAATTTAAAATAATTAAAATAAGCTTTATGTTTTTCATTTATAATTCTTTCCTTAACCAACTTACAAATACACCCACAATTGCAATTCCAACAGGAATTATTAAAATAACATACAATAATTTGTTAAACTCGGAATTGTTTAATGCTAATTTAAAAACTGCTAATTTCTTTGGATTTAAATTAAGCATTAGTTCTTCTCCTTTTAGCCAATAAATAATATTCTGAATTAATTGTCTGTTGCCACTGTATTCTTTCAATCTTTTGTTAGATAGAATTTTAGAACAACCCAATACTGCTATTTTACCGTTTTGGTTATACTCGTTAGGTTGAAATTTCTTTCTTTCTGATACGGAAACTATTGGGACAGGACCATTTAAATCCAAAAGTTCATTTTTCTGTGGAGGGAATACTCTATTTGCCCATGACGAAACAGCCCACGATGACCTTGAGGAAAATAGAATCTCAGAAGCACTGTAATCCTTAGAACTTTTATTAAAAACCTCTACTGGTCTTATTCTGTTTGATTGAACTGAGTACCCCTTTTCCATAAGGCTTTTTGCAATTTTGTGAGGATTTTCAGTCGAATATGTTTTGAGTGAATAATCTCCTGTGAAGATATCGAAATTCTGTTCTTTGGGATCATGAACTAACATGTCATGGCATCTTATTCCCCATTCTTTAAGAACCTCTCTTAATCCGAATGCAGGTCTATCAATGTTCGATATTTCATCGACAGGGTCGATTGCAACAATTAATCGTCCACTGTTTATATTAATGAAATCTCTAATTATTGAAATTTCCTGATCTTGAAATGTAGCTTTAGGGCTGGCTATAATTATCATTTTTGCATCAATTGGCATGCTTTCTATAGTACTTAAATCTATAGTTGAAACTTTTATATTTCTTTCTTCGAGGATTCTTCTTAGTTCTGAAAATCCGTTTTGTGAGTTGACATCAGATGGACTGCCTTCTCCGTGTCCTCGAGTGAAGTAAGCGACATTCCTGATGTCTGGTTCCCCTGCGATTTCAATTATAGATTGAAGGATGATCTCTTCACCTCGAAATTCCGTTGGTTCTAGAACTGAATTAGTTGATTCCCTCCAGTTTTGATAAAATCCCGACTCCCAGACTGAATCCCGAGCAAGAGAATCCTTTGACCTGAATGTTTTACTGCTATCAAAATTGTTTGTACCTTCTAAATCATTATACCTGAATAAAATCTTTTTTTTACCAGAAGGAGTAATTGCCAGAATCACATTTCGTTCTGTTAGGTTATATTTTTGTATTATTTTTGTATTATTTCTAGCGGCATCAATATTAACCTTGTAAACAGAAATCTTTTTTTTGGAATTATTATACTTAAACGCATTCAAAATTAGATCTAGATCGTGTAACAGTTTTTGTATGATCTTAGGTTGTTTATTGTTATTTGGTATGGTGATAATAATGTCCACTGGTGTAGTCATTTTTCCGATTCTAATCTTTGTTTCATCGGAAAGCGTGTAATTTAAATTTTCAGACAAATCAATCGTATAATTAATTTTTGAAATCATAAAATTAACACCTATAAATAATGAAATTAGAAGCCCTATCGTTATCCAGGTTTCTCTTTTTTTATTTCTTTTTGAATGCTTGAAGTCCATTACCTATTTAACCGGTTAACTTGTATCGTTGTTAAAACTAAAAAGAAAATAATTAGAACTGATTGATTAAAGAATGTCGCTATATCAATAAGGCCTACTGAAAATTGTTCCAGTTTTTTAAGTCCATTTCCTAAATTGCCTAATCCGATCTCAATAATGTTATAAATATGATTATAACTTTCATGTGTCGTTTCTCCAAAAGAAAATGCCATTAAAGAAATATAGATCGTAAGCAAAGTAAAAGTCAGCATGCCGGCAACCATTTGATTCTTTGTTACTGAACTTGCGAAAATGCCTATAGAGGTGAAACTACCACCATACAGAAGTATAAACAATCCACCTCCTGTCCAATATTCAATTTTATCAAATCCCAGATTTATTCCTTGTTCTGGAAATATGATAAGCACAAGTAGGGGGTAACAAAATGACAGGCATGTAATTATTAAAAAAAATAAATAACATGCACTCCATTTTCCTAAAACAAGCACAAAACTTTCAATTGGTGCTGACATAAGTGTTTCAAGCGTGCCAAGCCTTCTTTCTTCCGCAAAAGATCTCATTGTAATAAACGGAATTAAAGCCGGCGATCCAAATAATAAACCAATCACAAGTGATGATAGGGGGGGGAGTATCCAATCAGTAAAAGAAAAACTTTCTAGAAAGAATCTAAATCCAAATCCTAATAACGATAAAAAATAAAAAGTTGCAACATAGGTCGAAGGTGAAATAAACAGTGCAAATATTTCAGCCTTTAATATTACTAAGTATGGTCTCATTACACTTTACAAGCCAGTGGGTGTGTGATTCTTAGTTTTCTTAGCCTTTTTTCGGGCTGTAATATCTTTTTCTTCCCAATTTTCTTTTGTGGCTCTTAAAAATATTGTTTCAAGATCAGGTCTTGTAATCTGAAATTCCGAAACATGCAGTTCGTTCAATTCTAGCAGGGATCTGATGATTTCTTCTGCAATACTTTCTCCTTTACTTGTAGAAAACGTAAATCTTCTTTTACCGGATATCTCTACTGGGTCGTCTTCAATAAGTTCACACGATGAATCTATACTTCTAATTTTTTTTTGTAATTCGATTTTTTTCCCAACTGCAACCACCTGAAAAATGGTGTTTTTAATAAATTTTTTTTGTAATTCATATAATGTCCCTTCAGCCACAATCTGACCATGGCTTAAAATTAGCATTCTATCACAGCATGCTTCCACTTCTGATAAAATATGACTAGACAATAAAAATGAAACTTCACCTCTTAATCTTTCCATCATCTTTCTTGTAATCGCAGACTGCCTAGGGTCTAAGCCAATTGTTGGTTCATCTAATATTATTAATCTAGGTTCAGCTAGTAAAGAATCCGCAATACCAACACGTTGTCGATATCCCTTTGATAAATTTCCTATCTTTCTTTCTGAAACTTTTCTCTCTAGGTCACAAACATCCAAGACGATTTTAATTCTTTCTCTTAATCGACTTCCTTGTAATCCCTTCAAGTTTGCTCGAAATTTAAGGTATTCAATTACTCTTAGATCTTCAGGTAGGGGGTTGTTTTCAGCAAGATAGCCAATGTGGTTTCTAACTTGGCCCTCTTCCTCGGCTAAATCTACTCCACAAACTTTAGCCTCGCCTGAATCTGCAGGAATAATACCGGATAATATTCTAAGCGTGGTGCTTTTCCCTGCACCATTTGGACCAAGAAAACCAACAATTTCCCCTTTTCCAATTGAAAAACTGATTCCTTTGAGTGCGTTTATGTTACCGTACGCTTTTTTGAGATTTATAACCTCAATTATTGGCATTGGTTTGTTTTCTACTTTCATTAACGAAGAGTATCAGTACCATTTAATTCGTAGGCTTTTGCAAGTCCTAGGATAGTCAAATGTGGGTATTGTAGAGCATTGTCTAATTTTAAATTATGATTTCCTCCGCCTGTCACTATGATCGTTGGTTTTTTATGAAAAGTTTCTTCTATTTCACTTTCCATGCAATTCAGGATTCCTTTTACCATAGATGGATAACCTATTTTTGCACCCAAAACCATTGCAATTTTGGTTTCTCTTCCAATTAGCGATGGCGGTGTGGGTAAATCAATTGAAACCCTTGGGAGAAGTGCTGTATTTTGGTTTAAAAAGTCAAGGAACCCCTGAGCTCCGGGTGTGATAACTCCACCTTCATATCCGCCGTCCTTAGAAACGATATCAAAGGTTGTGGCAGTCCCTACATCAATTACTATACATGGAAGATCCGCTATGTGATAAGCAGCAAGTGAGTTCGCGATTCGATCTTGACCAATTTCGGTAGGATTAGGGTAGTTAACAGGGAAGCTTCCTTTAGTTTTAGAATTTAAATTATAAGCAGTAATCTTTTTCTTTGCTACAAATTCTAGCAACGATTCTTCAGCTTTCGGCACGACTGAACAATAGGATATTGGAAAATTATTATCTTTGCTTATTCCAAGTAAATTTTCTGGTGTTTTAATGAATTTTTGAGTTAAAAAAGTTTTAACTTTTACAAAATGTCCACCCTGGTATAGGCCGAGCAGGGTCGTTGTATTTCCGATATCAAGGCAATAAATAGAAGTTAATTGCATTATCTTTTGCTAAGTGTCACTTCTCCGCTGTGAATTAATTGTATTACTCCATTTCGAGCTTTCACTTTAACTGCACCATTTTCATCAATGCCAATTGCTCGACCAACAATTTTTTCTTTCCCTCTAGTAATTTTAATATTTTGGTCCCGAAGTGCATCGAGTTCGTTCCAGTTTTTCATTAGTTCATGATTAGGCAAACCCTCAATGCATTGATTGTACCCATCTAAAATTGTACTAATGAAATTTGCTGCAATTTCATGAACTCTAAAATTTTGGCCAACTAAATCCGAAAGTGATATTGATAACTTAGAGATTGGCTTAGGAAATTGAGAGCTAACTGAATTTATATTAATTCCAATGCCAAATACTAACGACCTTACACGTTCTGAATCGATTGATGCTTCAGTTAACATTCCGGCAATTTTCCTACCATTGACGACTACATCGTTTGGCCATTTTACAGAAATATCTTCATTGCCAGTCATTGTACGGAGTTTTCGAGCAATACAGATCCCTTGCCACAGAGTAAAAGTTCTCAGTTTAATCAAATCTACATTAGGTCGAAAAGCAATTGAGAGGTGTAAATTTCCGGTCTTAGGGCTATGCCATGATCTTCCCATCCTACCTCTCCCTTTTTGTTGATAATTTGCAACTAACGCAAATGGAGCAGTTTCCCCGTTTGCTAAAAGCCTTTCTGCCTCCGAATTTGTACTATCAATGGAATTAAAGACAAAAACCTTACATTTTTTTTTAATTTGCTGCAACCATGCTTCTAGTAGGTTTTGGTTGAATGAATCCGGTTCGGCTGCTAATCTGTAACCACGGTTTTGTGATGCTTCAATTGATAATCCCGCATCGCGTAATTTTGAAATTCTAGCCCATACTCCGACTCGTGACATTTTTAACCTTTGAGCTAAAACACTCCCGGACACATAGTAGGGAGATGCTGATAAAAGTAATCTCAGTACAAAGCTGCTTGGGTCTTCTGATAGACTCTTAATTTTTCCGCCCGGTGGGCGAATGTTTTTTCTTAGACCTGAAGGATACTTAGCCACAAGAAGAAATTAACTCCAATCCAAGCCAATGTCGAGCCAACGACTTCCATGAATAGGAGTTCCAGTAGAAATGAAATGTGGTTTTGCCTGTGCATATTCCTGCAGGGAATTTAAGGATATTCCTCCACTCGCTTCCAGGACGACCCTATTTTGATTAATAGATACAGCCTTTTTTACTTCAGACGGAGAGAAATTATCTAATAATATTGCATCAACTCCAACCTGTATTGCAATTTCTAGTTGCTCAATATGATCAATCTCTACTTCAATGAGAAGATTGTTTGATTTTTTATTTCTTTTTATTTCTGCCAACATTATTGATAACTCATTTGGCGAAGTAACTCCGTTTGCTGCAATATGATTATCCTTAATTAAAATGCGGTCAAATAATCCCATTCTGTGATTAAACCCACCGCCGCATCCAGTTGCGTATTTTTCTAAAACTCTCAACCCAGGCGTCGTTTTTCTTGTGTCCAGTAATGAAACTCCTTGTTGCTCAAGAATTGTTACATATTCTTTAGTTGAAGTAGCCACTCCTGAGAGTCGCTGCAAGAAATTTAAAGCGGTTCGTTCAATCAGCAAAATATCCTTTTGCTTTCCGGTCAACTTGGCAATGACTGAACCTGCTTTAATTTCAGTCCCATCTTCTGCATAAGTCTCCATTATGACTGAGTTGACGCAAAAAGCCTTGAAAATAAATGGTATTAATCTAATGCCGCACAATATCATCCTTTCTCTAGCGACTAAGTTCGCACTCCCTTCTCCCTTGATAGAGCATATGTCAGAGGTTAAGTCTCTTCTATGCTCTGTCTTTGTAGCAAACCCAAGGTCTTCTTCTACGCAAAACTCCAAGTAAGCTAATAATCGCTTTTGATCAATTGATTCCCAAGCAATTTTTTGCTTAAATTTGTTTAATGCAGGTGGTTCAAAAATCACTTTATTTTAATAATTAAAAACCTTTAATTAAATCAATTGTGGGTGGAACATCAGAGATGATTTGTCCCGGATCTGGGCCTATTCCCAAAAAACGAACTTTAGGTAATTTAATGTTTTCGTAACCCTTAGTGTAAGCTGTCTCAATAACGCTACTGACCATTCTGGCTACATAAGTTTTTACCTTAATTGGGAAATCATCAAATGATTTGATGTTACTCAGGTTTTCAGTCCAACCCGGAAATGATTCATAAATTGGAAATAATGATTTACGGTCAGACTCTTGCCTGGGAACATTCCTGATCACTTTGCCGTCCGTTGTCTTGTAGGCAACGCATATCTTTAAATCTGAAAGCTCGCCATTTTCCATTGAAAGTGCGTCTAGTTTATTGATTACTAATTCGTCAAAACCGCAATATCTCAGTGCATTACCTTTTTCTACTGCATCAAACCAACCAACCATTCTTTGTCTACCAGTCGAAGTTCCAAATTCGAGTTTTGCCAATTTTTTCCCAAGAGCGTGGTTTTCATGATCAATTTTCGTTAGAAAATGATGAGTGCCAACTTTTGTATCATAGGCTTTACAGCAACCGATTGTTGTAACTGGTTGGATTGGGATACCACCTGACGCAAAAAGTTCTGTTGTAGTTGTATGGGATGCAGTTACATTTGGGGTAAATCCGTGCCTTTTATCCAGCCAGTATGCTTGTCCAAATTCCGCAACAACAGTCTTTGACTGAGATTTACTTTGTAAAAGTTCATCTCTAATATCCCCGATACAACGAGCTAATTGTTCTCCAGCATTCCAATAAACATCTTCTAGGTATTCGATATTAAGGGAGAAAGGAGCATTTCCTTTAAATTGCGAGAATTCAAATTCAGCTGCAGGAAATATATTTTCGTCTAGGGCTTCTTTATTCGCCTGACTTTCTGCCTCTGTTAGAGTTGTAAAAAAACCATTCCAGTCACTTTCGCTCACTTTACATACATAGCGAATTGTATCCATTGCTCTCTGAACTCTTTGTTCGAGTGCAATTTTAAATTCTGCCCTACCACCTAAAAAGGATTGATAGAATATCTGCCATTGACCAGTTTCATCGCAGTAAGCCGGACTGATTCCACGACCCGTGGAACCTCGATTTTCCATACCCAATTGATTCACTCGATAATTTTCCCACGCCAAATCCAGTAAGCGATGAGTAAGGTCGCTCATTTGAGTTTTTTCATCAATCAGAAGTCGATCTAAAACTGAGATTCCACGAGATTCAAGTGGCTTGGCTTCCCACAAAAACTTTCGAGGGTCAGCCACTACTCCACTTCCTATGAGAAGTTTTTTTACATCGGGGTTACCCACTCCGGATGGAAGAAGGTTGAGCTTGAGGCCAGCTGCTGTGTGTCCGGCATTGGCACCTCCATTTACTTTGATTACTCCATCCGCAGGTAAGCCAGTTCGAGCTTGAGTTTGTTCTAGGATTTCGTGTACGACACGACCTTTGCCTTCGTCGCCCATACTAATTCCAAGAACAGAAAACATAGTAGATTTTGAGTCTTCCGAATAATTCATAAAATAGGATGTAGTGAAATATTAAGATCTAGCGAAATCGCTTCGCTTAACCTCAATGATGTCATGAGTCCCGGATTCTTTCTGTCCTGCCGGAGTTACTTGAATGTAGCGTGCATATTCTCTTAGTTCTTCAAGGTTACCCGCACCCAAGTAACCCAGTCCTGCCCGCAAGCCCCCGGCCAATGTTTCAAGGGTATCCTTTACCGATCCAGCAACCTCTTTCAGTGCTTCTATTCCTTCGGGTGTACTTTTAGAGACCAAATCTTCTTTTTTATGTCCGTATCTAGAAGCAGACCCCTCTTTCATTGCTTCTATGCTACCCATTCCCCTGTATTGTTTATAATATTTGCCTTCAATTTCGATTATTCTTCCCGGTGCTTCTCTACAACCAGCAAGTAAACCACCACAAATTACTGTTTTTGCTAGTGTTAAAGCTTTAACTATGTCACCCGATTTCGAAATTCCTCCATCGGCAATGATTGATACCCCCTTTTTTTCCGCTCCTTTGGAGGCTGCGTAAAGTGCAGTCATTTGAGGCACCCCAACCCCTGCCACAACTCGAGTTGTACAAATTGAACCTGGTCCTTGTCCGACTTTTATTGCATCCGCTCCTGCGTCGGCCAAGAACTCTACCCCTTCACCTGATGTTACATTTCCTGCGATGATAGTAAGCTCAGGGAAAGAATCTCTAATCAACCTCGTTGCATTACCCACACCTTTTGTGTGGCCATGAGCAGTAGAGACGGCAACCGCATCAAGTCCTTGTTCAACCATGTCAGAGACATGGTTAACCAGAGCATCTTGGTCTAATTCGCCATTTTCTTTCCGAGGCGTAGAAACCGCGGCTCCGCACAAAAGTCTGAATTTCGAATCTCTTGCAGGTTTTAAATGGTCTCGGTTTTCCTCCATGATTCTTTCAATATCGCTCAAGGTGTAAAGTCCACGTAGACGATCTTCTTTATCTACAACAAGGAGTTTGTGTATTCCCATATGCTTACTGAAAAATTTATCTGCAGTTGCAATGGGATCATTCCCTACTTCGTTTTCTCGAATCGTATAAACTTCTGATCGTGCAAGCATGCCATCCGTTACTTTTCGGTTCCGATATCTTTGTTTTACTACTCGTCCTGGCAAAAGACCGAGCAATCTTTCCTGAGCATCAACAATAGGAAATGTTCGAAATTGAAAATTTTTATCGTTAATAAGGGCGAGTACATCTCCTACCAATTTATCTGCGGTAACCGTAATAGGATCCTGAATCAAACCGTGAACATGATATTTGACTCGAGCTACCTCTTTGACCTGTGATCGAGTTGACATGTTGTAATGAATGAGGCCCATCCCTCCGCAAAGTGCCATGGCAATAGCCATATCTGATTCAGTTACCGTATCCATGTCAGATGAAAGGATTGGAATGCTTAGCTTAATCGAATCTGAAATATTCGTATCGAGCCGGACATCTCTTGGTAAAACTTCAGAGTAACGGGTTGCTAGGGACAAATCGTCAAAAGTAAGAGCAGTAGGTATGCTTTTACTAAAAAATTCGTCTGCTTTTAAATAAAAGTCTTCGTCCATAATTGGTTCTTAAGGCATTGCATGTATACTCTGTTTATGATCGAAAGAGCAGAGCGTCTCAAGAATAATTAATGAAACATTATCGTCAGTATCGTATCTACAGCCAAAAATTTGTATGTTCGCACGAAACTTCTCTTGGAGAATGGAAAAAAAGACAAAGCATTGTTCTTAGGCAAGAAGACGAGCAAGGGAGGGTTTCGTTTGGGGAAGTTTTGCCGACAATAGGATTTGTTAACCCTGATTTCGATGAATTGTTGTCTGTCGTTAACGCTTGGTCCAACGGGAAAGATGTTAAACGGAATCCTTTAATCTCAAGTGCACTGAGTTGTTTAAATAGTAAAATTTGGGATATTCCTAAAAATGATTTTGTTTCTGAATCAGTTTTTTCTGCTGAGTTACTGAACTCAAACTTAAATATTTCAAATAAAGCCAAGGTTTTAAAAAAGAAAATAGGATTAAAGTCGGCTATAATTGAAATATCCGAAGTTCTTGAGTTCATTAAGTCACTTCCAATCGCTTCTTTGATTCGATTAGACGCGAATGGTTCACTTTCAAAAACTGATCTTTTTGCATGGAATGAGGCGCTGAGCGGTGAGTCTAGAGTTCAGTTTTTAGAACAACCATTTCCCAAAGAAAAAACAGATGAACTTCTACAGATTGAAAGTAAATTAGATATTTCTCTCGCTTTAGACGAAAGCTTGGTTTGGCAAAATGATCTTTCATTTTTTAAAAAAGCTGGTTGGACTGGCTTTTATGTTATTAAACCATTTCTTTTCCCTGACTGGGATCAAGTCCTATCTTTTATAAAATCCGAACCTCAACGCTCGGTAGTCTCAACAGTTTTTGAGAGTCCATTTGGATATGAAGCATTAATTCGATGTGCCGCATATTCTAAAATGGTAGCAGGAATAGACCGAAGTTTATTTCAGGGTGATGATCGTGAATTTCCACAACATCATCGTACTCCCCTTTATCCTGGTTCTGTTGCTTCGTCTTCTTTAGATGAACTTTGGGATAGTTTATTATAGAAATAATTAAACCTTTGATGAATTCCTGGATAGACAAACGAAACAATTTGCAGTGCAAAAACCTTTTATTTGCACAAAAAATATTTCATTTTTTAGAAACTGGACAGTCGATCTTCTTGGAAGGGGAGCATGGTATTAAAAAAGCGAACCAAGGCTTAAAGAATTCCTCTATACCAAGTATTTTTTTTCGTACGGGAGGGTCATCAGGAAATGCCAAATGGATTATGCATAACGAGGAATCAATGAATTTCGCCATAGGTGGATTGCAGGAATACTTAGGCGAGGAGCAAATTTCCTCCTGGTGCTGTCTTCCCTTGAATCATGTTGGCGGGATTATGCAAATATGGAGAGCACGAAAAACAGGCGGTAAAGTTTTTTTCTTAAATTACCGGGATTTATCAAAAGAGTCCTTCGTTGGTATAATTCTGAATCAATGGATTTCTTTAGTTCCAACTCAATTGCATCATTTAATAGAAAATTCAACAGCATGTGAAAATTTAAGATTGTTTAAGGGGATTTTTGTGGGTGGTGCTTCACTTTCTGAGAACCTTGCTCATAAATGTCGTAAAGCCGACTTACCGATTTACCCATGCTACGGTATGACAGAAACCGCAGGTATGGTAACCATGTTAGATTCTAATTCTTTTCAATCTGGAATGAGTGGAGTGGGGCACCCGCTTTCTCATGCTCAGTTAAAAATTAATCCAGATACCATGCACATTCAAGTTAAAGCGAAAAGCATGTGCTTGAACACTTTCACTAAAGGTGATCCTAAAGAGCAGTGGCTCAATACCCCTGATTTTGGTAATCAAGACCGCTCAGGCAAATGGATTATTAAAGGGCGTAGTGACCGGATAATTGTGACAGGTGCTGTGAAGGTGAACCCATTAGAAATTGAAAAGGTTCTAATGGGGTGCAGTACTGTTGGAGAGTGCTATGTACATGGCATTGAAGACGATAAGTGGGGGCAAAAAATAATTATATTTATTACTCCCAAAAGAGCGGATATTGAAGAATTAAAAAGTTATGCCAAGACGCACCTTAAACCTTTCCAAGTACCCAAGGAATGGCACTTAGTAGACAAATTACCCCTGACTGCAATGGGTAAACCAATTGTCTAAATCTTATCTACAATTTTATCTGCAAGTCCATATTCAATCGCTTCTTCAGCATTCAGGTAAAAGTCTCGATCCGTGTCTTCTTGGATTTTCTCTAATGGTTGCCCGGATGTTTTTGCTAAAATTCCGTTAAGTTCTTCCCTCAGCTTTTCCATTTCTTGAGCCTGAATGTTGATGTCAACTGCGGCTGCTACCATTCGACCTGTAATTAAAGGCTGATGTATGAGTACCCTTGAGTGGGGATATAAAAATCGTTTTCCTTTAGTTGCCCCACAAAGAAGTATTGATCCCATACTTGCGGCCATTCCTGTAACAACCACTGCGATGGGAGAACTAATCAATTGCATTGTATCAAAAATTGCCATGCCTGCTGTAATTGAACCTCCTGGAGAGTTAATATAAAAAGTAATCTCTTTTCCTGGTGCATCAGCTTCAAGAAAAAGAAGTTTTTCGGTTAAGTCCCTAGCGGAACGATCGCTTACCTCCCCCCATAGAAAAATTTTTCTCTCTTCGAGAAACTTGCTTTGAATGGCTTCTGTGACAGAGTCACGCTTCTTTTCTTTTTCTTCGGTCATTTGAAATTTCAATATAAGTGTTATTCTATTGAGTCGAGCATCTCTACTCTTCTAAGATGTCTTCCTCCTTCAAAGTTAGCCTTTAACCATGTCGCCACAACTCGGAGTGCCAAATCTTTCGATATTTGCCTTTCACCGATAGAAATAACATTGGCATTATTGTGTTCCTTAGCTAGGCGTGCTGTGTCTTCAGACCAGCAAAGTGCACACCGGATGCCTCTAACTTTATTGGCGGCAATTGCTTCACCGTTCCCGCTTCCGCCCAGAACAATACCATAATCGCATAAACCCTCAGCAACTGCTTCAGCTGCTGGGCATATATAGCTAGGGTAGTCAACTGATTCCTGAGAGAAAGTACCAAAATCTTTGGTCTCGTAACCTTCAACTTGAAGAAACTTTTTAATTTCTTCTTTGTAAAGGAAACCAGCATGGTCAGAACCTAGAGCAATTCGAATTTTCTTTTCTTTCTTAGTCATGGATTAAGAAAAAATAGGGTAGGGCAGATGAGGTACAAGGCAAAAAGAAAAGGTAAATTAGATTAAGCCTAATTCCATTTTGCCCTCTTCTGACATCATATCCTGACTCCAGGGTGGATCCCAGACTATTTCAACTTCTGCATCATCAACTCCAGGAAGTTCGAGTGCTTTGCCTTTTACATCCTCTGCAATTACTGGTCCCATACCACACCCTGGAGCAGTTAAGGTTAAATCGATAAACGCAATTCTGCCTCGATCTTCAACTTCTTCAATTTCAACTTTATAAATAAGCCCTAGATCAACCACATTGACCGGGATTTCGGGATCGAATACAGATTTTAGGTTATTTCTGATCTCCTCTTCGCTTGCTGGCTCAGAATTTGCGTCGTGAACTTTTTCTTTGGTTTCTTGGCCATCGAGACCAAGCGCATCAGCATCTTTTGCAGCTATACGATACATACCATTAAGCGTCATTACGGTGAAGTTACCGCCTAATTTATGGGTGACAGTTATTTTTTCACCTTTAGAAAGAAGGAATTCTTCTCCATGAGGTATCAGCGTTGCATTAACATCTCTAACTAATTCTATTTCTTCTTGTTGATTATTCATTGCTGCTTAAGAAAACTTTTAATCTGTAAAGGAGTCAGAAATCAACTCTCTTAGCATTTGAACTAAGTCATCTGATCCTGCTTTGCTGATAATTTCCTCAAAAAAACCGAGAATAATTAATTTTTCTGCTAAAGTTTTAGAAATTCCACGACTTTGTAAATAAAAGAGTTCCTGCTCATCAATTTTACTAGTGGTTGCACCATGGCTACATTTAACTTCATTTGCTAGAATTTCTAATCCGGGCAGTGAGTCCGCTTCCGCATCCCCACTTAGTAATAAATTACGATTAGTCTGAAATGAATCAGTATTCTGAGCATTTGCATCCACTTTGATGAGCCCTGAGAAAATTGATTTTGATTCGTCCAATAAAGCATTTTTAAATAGTAAATTACTCTTACCATTAGGGGCAAGGTGATGCTGTATGGTTCGTTGATCAAATAATTGGCCTCTACGACCAAGGCTCAGGGAGTGGTTACTGAAATCCGAACCCTCACCAGCAATAACACCTCTTGATTCCACCCTACTTTGAGCACCACCTAACTGAAGGGATATGCCGTTGAATTGTGCATTCTTCTTAAGTTCAACTTTTTCTAGGTGATTAAAAGTGGATTGATCGTTAACTCTTTGGATAATAATTCGAGTCAATTTGGATCCCTCTTCAAGGTTTATGTGACTTAAATTAGTTAGGTTCCCCCCAGTTGATTCATTCTCAGAATCAAAATACTCAATTAATGTAACCTGTGCAAATGCTTCAACGGTAATTATGTTTTGCTGAAAAAGCGTTTGATTTTTAGTCGGTGCTAGGTGCTTACAGATAAACGGATTTGTTTCTTTGGTATTTTTTTTTACTTTTAGAGCAAAGCCAGATTCTGAAAAGCATGCACCTAAGAGAAAAGATTCTTGAGAGCCTAGTTCGGGTCCTGTGCAGTTAGGTAAATGAGTAAGTAAATTAGGATTATTAAGAATTGCTTGATCAAAAGTTTCAAAGATCGCACCATTCGAGTTTTGATTTAATAGGGTGACTTGCTTAACGGATTCTTTCAGGGAATCAAAGTTTGAATATCCAAGTCTTGCTCTTGGGGAAAACCTCCACATTTCGTCTTTAACTTTTGCTTTAGGCAAGGCAATGAATTTATCCCATGCGTCTTTTCTGAAGTCTGCTAGCCAACCTGGTTCCCAAGATCGTTTCTCCAGAAACGAATTGAAAAAATCAGTGGAGGCAAAACTGTTGTTCACATTTATTGTAGGTGTAACTGAGTTCATTAGGTTTATAAATTTATTATCCGACTGAACCTTCCATTTCCAAATCAATGAGCCTTTTTAATTCAACGCTATATTCCATCGGGAATTCTCGAATTAAGTCGTTCACAAAACCGTTAACATACAAACTCATTGCTTCAGTTTGATTGAGTCCACGTTGCTGCATATAAAAAATTTGCTCGGCACTAACTTTAGATACACTTGCTTCATGCTGCACAGAGTTCTCATCACCTTTAACTGCAATAGCAGGGTAGGTGTCTGTTTGACTGCTACTATTAATAAGAAGTGCATCGCATTCAGTATTATTTTTGCAATGCTTCAGATGTCCTGGGATTTGTACCAGTCCACGATATGAAGACCGTCCTTCTCCAATTGAGACAGATTTGGCGATAACATTACTAGTAGTTTCATCTGCCGCATGAACCATTTTTGCTCCCGTATCTTGATGCTGACCATCATTAGCTAAAGCAATTGAAAGAACTTCGCCTCTGGCTTTTCTTCCGCGAAGGATAACTCCTGGATATTTCATTGTAAGGCGAGATCCAATATTGCAGTCAATCCACTTAACTTCGGCCTCTTCTTCTGCCATCGCCCTTTTAGTAACGAGGTTGAAAACATTATTAGACCAGTTTTGAACTGTGATATATTGAATTTTTGCACCTTTAAGGGCAACAAGTTCAACCACTGCACTATGTAGTGTTGAAGTTTCGAACTTTGGCGCTGTACAACCCTCCATGTATGTAATCTCAGAACCTTCGTCAGCAATAATAAGTGTTCTTTCAAATTGTCCGAAGTTTTCTGCATTGATTCGGAAATAAGCTTGTAGAGGTTGTGCAAGTTTTACACCGGGGGGGACATATATAAAACTTCCACCACTGAAAACGGCACTATTTAATGCTGAAAATTTATTATCAGATGTAGGAATTACTTTTCCGAACCATTTTTTGAAAATTTCAGGATGATCCCGAAGTCCTTCAGTTGAACCAACAAAGATGACGCCTTCTTTTTCCAGGTCTTCCTTCATTCTGGAATAGGCTGCCTCGCTATCAAATTGTGCTTCAACGCCAGCTAGGAATTTACGCTCCTGTTCAGGGATTCCTAATCTTTCAAAAGTGTTTTTTATATCATCCGGAACTTCTTCCCATGTTCGGCTGGGTTGCTGTCCTTGTGCAAGGTAATATCGAATAACATCAAAATCGATATTTTCTAAATCTTTACTCGCCCAGTGAGTGGGCATGGGCTTTTTTTCAAAGATGGAGTGTGCTTTAAGTCGAAAGTTTAGGAGCCAGTCATCCTCGCCCTTCACTCCCGAGATGTATTTTACTACATCTTCAGAGAGCCCTACACCTGCGTCAAAAGCATATTTGTCGGTGGGGTAATGAAAGTTTCCTTTTTCACGATCAACCTCAATGTTAGTTTGCTTAATCATTTATTATCAATTTTTGTTGTTATGCGGCAGCAAACTCTTCCTTAATCCAGTCGTACCCTTTGTCTTCGAGCTCAAGTGCTAATTCTTTTCCTCCAGTTCGAACGATTTGACCCTCCCACATAACATGAACCTTGTCTGGTACAATGTAATCAAGAAGTCGTTGGTAATGTGTAATTACAAGAATTCCCCTTTCTTGGCTTTTCATTCTGTTTACCCCTTCCGATACGATGCGCAGGGCATCAATATCCAGTCCGCTATCAGTTTCGTCCAGGATACAATATTTAGGTTTGAGCATAGCCATTTGAAGTATTTCACACCTCTTTTTTTCTCCTCCAGAGAACCCTTCATTCATCGAACGAGAGGTAAATGCTCTATCCATGCCAAGATCATCCATATTTCTGTATAATTCTTTGTAGTATTCTACAGCCTTAACATTTTCGCCTTCGGGAAGTCTGGACTGGAGTGCTGCACGGATGAAATTAGCAATACTTACTCCAGGAACCTCTATCGGATATTGGAAAGCAAGAAAGAGCCCTAGGCGCGCAATTTCATCAGGGCCTAATCCGAGTAGTTCAGTATTATCCATTAGCGCGTTGCCACCAGTAATTTCGTAGTCAGGGTGCCCAGCAAGAACTTTTGAAAGAGTACTTTTACCACTTCCATTTGGGCCCATAATCGCATGTACTTCACCTTTAGGGAGAGTGAAATTAAGATTGTTGAGAATTTTCTCTTTTCCCACAGAAGCGGAGAGATTATCAATTTGGAGAGAACTCATAGAATAAGTTTAATTGTCGAGAATTGTTAATTTGTTTAGTTATTTGCTGTCCCAGAAAAGGATAGTTCGAAATTATGAGCCTGAAACCCTTTAGGTAAGACAGATTGGAGGCTTTTTACCGATTCATGATCCAATGTGAGATCATAAATTTCCCCAGTTACACTACATTTAAAATGTGCATGTGGGTTAAGATTTGGGCAAAATCGAGTAGAAGAACGGTCGAGGTTTACTTGTCGAACGAGTTCGCATTCGACTAAAGTTTCAAGACAATTGTAAACAGTTGCTAAGGAAATGGTTGGAAGAGTTTTACGAACCCTTAGCAAAATATCATCTGCGGTAGGATGGTCTCTTTTGGAAAGAATAACTTGATAAACGCAAGACCTTTGTTTCGTGGGTCTTAACCCTTTTTTCTTAAGTGCAGAATGTAAAGAGCATTTGTCTTGGGCGTTTAAAGTATATTGCATAATAATACAAAATATACCATTCCATGACCAACTCGCAAGTTGTAAATAGAATTATTCTAATTATTGATAGTGCTTTGAGTACGAACTATGAATTTGAAAAAATTAGTAGTCTGTGAATGTAAATAATCCCCATAGAAAAGTGGTTCTGTTTCCGCTGAAATCTCTACGATACCATAATTCTTCTGATTGTAAGCGAAGGGTACCTGGCTCAATCGGTGCGAAAGAGTTAGGTGAGTGCGTTACTGCTCCAGCAATGTTAATGTCAGAAGAAACATACTTCTTGATGCTAGGAAAGAGCTTGCATCCTGATGTGAAGAAGCAAGATCCAAATAACAGCAGGACTGCAAAAATTTTTAAAGCTTTAGGTATGTTACTCCGCATGATGAAATAAAAGTGCCCTAAGTTAAGCAAGTCAACTTACAATTTTACAGTGACGAATTTTGAATTCTTTGTTGTCCAACATTCTCCGTATCATTATTCTAGGAATGATAAAAATGGGAAATGCAAATACATTGATCGAGGAAATCGTTTCGCTCTGCAAGCGCAGAGGGTTCGTTTTCCAATCATCTGAAATTTATGGAGGGATCAATGGTTTTTTTGATTATGGTCCTTTAGGTGTTGAGTTGCGCCGCAACATCAAAGATGCGTGGTGGGAGGATATGGTCAGAAGAAGAGATGATATAGTTGGGCTGGATTCTGGAATTATAATGAACCCAAAAGTATGGAAAGCATCTGGTCATATCGATGGGTTCTCTGATCCTATGGTAGATTGTAAAGAATCTAAGATGAGATACCGTGCAGACCAACTTTTTGCGACTGATGTTAGGGTGGGGGGTGATTCCTTAGGCTGGATTTGTTTGATAGAGTCCGTTTCTATGCAAGAGGACGCTGAAAAAAAAGCTGAATCTATGAAGAGAAAAGCAGCCAAGCAGGGAGTTCTTTCCAAGATAGAACTTCGTCCTTTTGATGAGCTTTCTCCAGAAGAGCAATGCTTAGTTCCTTCTCCTGCAACTGGAACTGTCGGTACTTTAACGGAACCGAGAGACTTTAACATGATGTTTGAGACAAATGTCGGAGCTTTGCGTGATGCTTCCTCCGTTGCATATCTTCGTCCAGAGACTGCTCAAGGTATTTTTGCAAATTTTAAAAATATAGTCGATTCAGGAAGAGTTAAAGTTCCTTTCGGTATCGCTCAAATTGGAAAGGCTTTTCGTAATGAAATTACTCCTCGAAATTTTATCTTTCGTTCAAGGGAATTTGAGCAAATGGAGATTGAGTATTTTATCCCACCTGACGAAGACGCCTGGCCCCGTTACCATAGGGAATGGATTGATAGAAGAATGTCATGGTTTAGCAGTATTGGATTAACAACAGATTTCTTGGGCGAGGAAGTGCATCCCCGCGAAAAGCTCGCTCATTATGCGAAAGCATGTACTGACATAACTTTTAAATTTCCTTTCGGGGAACACGAACTGGAAGGAATTGCGGCACGTGGAAATTTTGATTTAACCCAGCATCAACAGCATTCCGGGAAAAACTTGGAGTATTTTGATGAAGTGCGAAAAGAAAAATACCTGCCACATGTAATAGAGCCAAGTTTAGGAGTCGACCGCACTTTCCTAGCTGTGATCTGTTCCGCTTATCAAATTGAGGAAGTCGAGGGAGAAAAAAGAACTGTTTTACGCTTTCATCCTCGAATTGCCCCAATTAAGGTTGGAGTATTTCCTTTGGTAAAAAATAAACCCTTGCTTGTTGAGCGAGCACAAAAACTTTATCGACGGTTTCAGCGTAAGTGGAATGTTATTTTTGATCAGAGCGGTGCAATAGGCCGAAGGTATAGAAGAATCGACGAAGTCGGAGTTCCTTTTGGAGTTACCGTTGATTTTGAAACCATTGAGGGCGATGGTTCAATAACACTTAGAGACCGTGACACAATGAAACAGCAAAGGTTATCTGAGGACGAAGCTATTTCCTACATTGAGGAACAAATTAACCCTTAATTACTTACTCGCCAATTTTCTAAAATTATCTGCGGATTTTTTCGACCATTCCAGTAGTTCCATCTTAGTCGAAAAGCCAAATCTAGATCAGTTGAGGTTGGGGGGATTCTGTCTGACATATTCCACGCAATTCCTGCAATTGCACTACTACCATTGTGAATAGAGAAACGAAAGTGGCTTCCTGTTCCGATTTTTTTTGGCTCATTTGCTAAACGGATTTTTTTAATTGCGAGAATTGGCTCTGGGTTGTCTTGACCAAAGGGTGCTAAATTTCTCAGGTCGTCGAGTAATGATTCTTGAACCTCCTCTTGCTTTACAGTCGTTGCAATTCGAAGTGACTGTTCTGGAAATGAACCGCCCGTATCATTTTCAACTACTTTAATAAATTCTTCTTTAAAAGCTTCTAAGTTGTGCTTTGGCAAGGTTAGCCCCACGGCTGCAGGGTGTCCCCCCCAGTGGGATAGAAATTTTGCACACTGAGCTAAACTATGGACCAAGTTTACCCCCTCTACACCCCGCCCAGATCCTTTACACTCGTTATCAGTTTGTGCCAAAACAATACAGGGCTTACCTAGAGAACTAGAAAGTTTTCCGGCTACTATTCCGACCACGCCGGGATTCCAATATTCACCTTGCCCGCATACAACAGCAGCCGGACGATTTGAAAACGAATTTTTAGCCTGTTGGAGTGCATTTTCAGTTAATTTGGATTCTATGCCTTTTCGCTCTTCGTTGTAATCATTCATTGATTGAGCAAGAAGCTTTGATTTTTCTTGGTCTGTCTCAAGGAGAAGAGAGGTCGCTACTTCAGCGTCATCTAGGCGTCCGCATGCATTAATCCGGGGTGCAATCTTAAATGCTACATCTTCACTATCCAAAATCGAATTAGATAAAATATTTGCTTGAGCTAAAAGAGCATGAAGACCAACGCTTGGCTTTTCCTTTAAATATTTAAGGCCGAAACTGGCTAAAATCCTATTTTCATCTCGGAGGGGAACTAGGTCTGCAATTGTTCCTAATCCAGCAAGGGCAAGAGAATCCTTAGGGTTGATTTCGAACGCTTTCTTGACTCCTTTTTGCCGTAAATGTTTTAAAATCGCATGGACAAGTTTGAAAGCCAGTCCAGCGGTACATAAAAATCTCCAAGGCTCTCCTTTATTCTCGTGTAAATGAGGGTTAATTTGAATGCTTTGGCTTTCGAACTTCTCTTTTGCCTGATGGTGGTCGACAATTATTAAATCAATTCCTCTTGCGTGTAAAGATTCTCCCTCTTCTTTCGAATTGGTTCCACAATCGAGAGCAATGACCAAATTAATTGGCCCCATTTTAAGGCCCCTGTTTAAAACTTCTTTGGTTAAACCATATCCTTCAGTTTTTCTTTTTGGAGTTATATGCATTGGGTTTAGTCCAAGCGCAATTAAGTTTTTTTTGACAATCACCGTTGAGGTAATGCCATCCACATCATAATCTCCGATTAAGAGAATTTTTTCTTTATTATCGATTGCTTTGACAATTCGGTCTACTGCCAATGCCATACCAGGAATATCAAAGGGGTCTGATAAATAGGCTAGCTTCGGATTTAAAAATTTCTTGGCACTCTCAACCTCATTAATCCCGAGTGAAACTAAAAATTTTGATAGAATTTTGGAAATCGAAAGTGTTTGGCTAATTTCCTCTACAGGACCTTCTTCATGCTGATCTTCAACCCAAAGCATTCATCTATTCTTAATTTGATATAACTCAGGAGATATTTCTTATTTATCAGAGGAGGTTTGCCAATCATACTTTGGCAAAATTTCTCCTTCTTCGACATGCTTGCGATCACCTTTGTGCCAAAGGAAGAAAATTGGGCTGGCAATAAAAATAGAAGAGAAAGTCCCAGTCAAAATACCAATTACGAAAACAAATGCGAAATCATTAATTATACCAGCCCCAAAAATCCATAACGAAAGTGCTGCCAGTAGGGTCGTTATGCTGGTTAGGATCGAACGGGAAAGAACACGATTAATTGCGATCATAATAATCTTCTTCAAGTTTGTTACTGGGTTCATTTCCAGTTCCTCACGAATCCGGTCAAATACAACGATCGTGTCATTGATCGAATATCCAACAATCATAAGAATTGATGCAAGCATGGGTGCGGTAAATTGGCCTGAACATAGAGCACCGTCAGATAAATTACCCAAGAGTACAAACAGTCCAATTGTCATTAATACATCGTGAATTGTTGCCACAACTGCTCCTACTGCATAACCCATTTCGAATCGAACTGCGACATAGAGAAGAATCCCGATCAGTGCAGCGATAACAGAAAGTATGGCGTCCTCTTTGATTTGGTTACTTACCGATGCTCCGATGTTGCTCATGCCTTCCTCTCTTAAGCCAGCATCAGGATTGGCTTTTATTAATTCTTCTAGAACACTTCTTGACTTGCCGTTTTCAGTTTGTAAAACCAGGCGTGAAGCTCCCTCTCCTGATCCTATTTCTGTGCGGTATACATGCTGGACCTCTCCAAGTTCAGCTGCACCTTCGAGTGATTCATCGATTTTTGTAGGGTCAATTTGTTGTTCGAAGGATGCGATTAACTCCTCACCACCGCGAAAATCGATTCCCAATATTTGGTCTTTGTTTGAGTAGACAGAAAAAATTCCTATCGCGACAACGATCCAAGAAAGGACAAATGCAGATAAGCGATACTTATGAAAATTAATCTCTGCCTTGGGTGCACTTTTGTTGATTTTTTGCAGGCTTATTAAATTTTTAACTCCAAGTTGTAAAAGAACATTCAATAGTAACCTACTTACAAACAATGCACAAAAGACAGAGGTTACGATACCAATAGCTAAGGTGATCCCGAAGCCTTTAACTGGACCGGTACCAAGCCAGATCAAAATAGAGGCTGTAATTAAAGTAGTCAGATTTGCATCAATGATAGTTGAGAAAGCTTTGGCGTAGCCACCTTCAAGAGCATTATCGGAGCTCTTTCCACTTTTCAATTCTTCACGTATACGTTCAAAAATTAGTATGTTTGCATCAACTGCCATACCAATCGTCAACACAAGAGCAGCCATGCCCGGGAGGGTAAAAGTTGCTTGGAAAATTCCTGCGAGTACAGCAATGACGAGTAAAATGTTTGTACCAACGGATAAAACTGCGACTAAGCCACCACCCTTATACCATGAAATCATAAACGCTATAACAAGCACTGCTCCTAGCAAGCAGGCATTGATGCTACTTGACAGAGCACCAGCCGCTAGTGTGGGGGAAACTTCATATTTTTCCCCAATATTTAGTGATACCTTTAACGGATTATTTAAAATGTCTGATAACATTTTTGCTTCTCTGTAGCTAAAGTTTCCGTTAATTACAGCACTGCCACCATCAATTCGTTGTTTGACTGTTGGTGCACTTTCAAGTTGGCCGTCAAGCACAATGGCGAGGCGACCTAACGCTCCACTGGTCGGGTCATTAGAATTAGCAATTTCTCCAGTTAAATCTGCAAAAACCTTACCTCCATCTGATGTGAAATCTAGTCCAACTTCCCAGCCTCCCATTTGATCTTGTCTCGGGGCGGCTTCTTCGATTATTTCACCATCGGCTGACCAGAGCCTTCGTACCCAGATGGGCCTTTCATTTGCGATTGCATCGCTTCTTAGCATTGCCACATAAGGAATGCCGTCATCATCAGTCCATTCTTCGCCTTCCTGGAGAGGAACTGGAGCATTAGCATTTACATTAACAATTCTAAATTCAAGCTTAGCTGGTTTTTGAAGTTCTTCAATCATACCAGGGTCTTGTTTTGTCGTGCGGTCAGGAATTTGTATTTCAATCGCTCGATCTCCTTTTTTTCGTACCAAGGTTTCAGCGACTCCAAAAGCATTTAATCGTTCGCTCATGATTTCAATTACTTTATCCATGGGCGTAGTGTCCGATGGAGAAGAACTAATCTCACTTTCATTTACATCGGCAATTTCCATGGTAAAGGCAATGCCCCCACGAAGATCTAAGCCCCGCTTTATAGCTGCTTGAGAATTTTTTAATAAGGTACGAAGGACAAGATCATTTCTTTTATCACGATCTTTCACATGATTAGAGCGGATTCCTGGTTTTATCCAAAAAGGAAATAGTCTTGAACCCACTGTACCAAGAACTCCATCGGGAGGGGTGAAAAAAGATGAGTAGTCTAAACGATTACGTTTTCCATATGCTCGCAGAGCTCCGTAGTCAATTGATTGCTCTTCAGTCAATTGATTACGCAAGTTATCAATTACTTGGGCGAAATTTTCATGTCCGGCATGATTAGATGCATTAGCTTCAGAGCTTACTTGGCTCAGAGCGTACTCTCCTAACTCTTGGTCTTCAAAAGGAGTAACGAGAGAAAAGCTGATGAGAATAATGAGGAAGGTAAATAGAAGCTTCCATGTGGTCGTCTTGTTCATAACTGGACAGGGTTTATAAAGAGAGTCCGAATATTCGGAACGAAAAATTAATCAATTTTTGCTGAAACTGCTTCTTTTGAAATTTCAACTTTCACATTTTCTGCGATTCGTATGACAAAACAATCATCTTTGACACCCGTGATAGTGCCAAACATCCCACCGACAGTTTTAATTTTAGCTCCTTTTTCTAAGGACTTAATCATTTTCTCGTGCTGTTTTTGCTTTTTTCTTTGAGGAGCGATGAGCAAAAAGTAAAAGGCAACGAAGATAAGAATCATCGGAAGGAAGCTCATTAAACCTCCTTCACCTGGTTGACCGTTTGGCTGAGCCATGGCGATTGTTTCGCCAAGATGTGGTAATTCTGTGGTAGACATAAATGTAAACAAAGGTTTTATAAAAACGAGAATAGGGCTATTTGGCAAGCCTTGATGCTTGTATTAATTGGCTTGTTTGTCAGGAGATTCGATCTCTTCTTTCAAAGCGGACATAATTTTGGGAGAAAGGCCAGAAATATTGATATCTCTTTGTGGAAAAGGAATTTCTATACCTGCCTCTTGTAAGCGATCCCAAATCGCGAGCAGTACCTCACTTCTAACATTACCAACTCCATTTGAAGGATCATCAATCCAGAATCTTAATTCCAGATCAACCGAGTTATCTCCAAACCCTGTAAGTAAACATTTAGGAGGAGGGTTTCGTAAAGTTCTATTTGTTGAGTTAGCTGCATCAAGACATAGTTCAATCGCTTTTCTTGGATTTGCATTGTAGGAAATTCCTATGGGCACTCGAACGCGGACATTACGATCGCTGAAGGACCAGTTAATTACTCGGTTGGTAATTAAATCTTCATTAGGAATTAAATGTTCTTTTCCATCTCTCGTGATAACGGATGCATAGCGAGCTCGTAATGAATTAATCCATCCGTAGGTACCGTCAATTTCAATAACATCCCCAGGTTTAATTGACCGATCGAGTAGTAGAATTAAGCCACTTACCAAGTTGGATACTACCTTTTGTAAGCCAAAGCCGATCCCAACACCAATTGCTCCACCCAATATAGCGAAAGATGATAGATCTAAGCCAATTGTGGAAAGGGCAATAGCAAAGCTAACGAAAACGAGGATTACCCTCATTATTTTAGCAAGAAGTACTTGCAGCGAAGGTGGCAGATGAGGAAAGTTACGTATTTTTTTCTCAGCTGATGTGCCAAGTAAAGAACTCCCCCAAAGCAGAATCAGTAAAATTACTCCACCATTTAAGATATCGAGAATCGATATTCGACGATCTCCTACATTGAAAGCAAGTAAGCTTAATAATTCAACCGTTGTGTCAAGAAGACCAAAACTATGCAATGCCGCTAAACCAAATGCAAGAACTGCGATTAGGCGAAGCCATGCTCTGCTTTTGATAAACCCTGAAATCATTCTGTAAACAGCCCATGCACCAGCCACGCTAGTAAATGGCCTAATTAATTCCTTGGATGAAAGTGAGAACCGTTCCACTAAAGCAACTGCTATTAGGCAAGCAGTCAGAAGGTATAACGGAGCTACCATTCTAGTGATATTCCCCCAAATTAGCTTTTTGAAATCACTTGAGTTTTCCTGTTTGGAAAGAGTAATGAAAAGAGGTTTTGTAATTTTGGTTAATACAAAAACGAGTGCAATTAACCCAAGAAGTAAGCCAAATTGTAAGCGAATCGATGGATCCAACCATAAGTCTTTCCATTTATTCCAATCTAAATCTGCGATAATAGGGGTCATTTTCCTTTATTTAGACAAGAAGGTTAGTGTTACGAGAGCAAGAAAGAATATTTGAAACTGAAATATTGCCCCAGAATTTAGGAGATTAATATTAAACCGACTTGAACACAACCAATGAAGAAACCAAGCAACGCTCCAATGATTTCAATAAACCGAAATTCTTTGCTCATGATCGCAACTAGAATTTCCTCGAGTTTGTTTGACGAAAATGCTTCGACTTTTACCCGTACTAATTCTTTTACATCTAAGCTCTCCTCCAACTTTCTCCCTAAGTCTTTAGCAGATTCGCCTAGGAAATCCTGAAGTTCAGATTTAAATAAGTTGGTCACCTTTTCGACCATCTCATCAGTTAAAAACATAGCAAGCATTGGAAAACTTTTTACCAGTTTTTCTCTGATAGTTTTTTCAATTCTTTTGCCCACAAGTTCCATTGATTCTGAGCTTGTTGCTAGTTCTTTTAATTTTTGAGCAACATCTTTAACCGAAAAAAGTTCTTCTGCCACAAGTGTTCCGAGCTTTTCTGCTAATTGTTTTTGTCTCTTAGGAAAAACACCTTGGATCGAAATCCCAAAAATTTTAATTGGTAATTTGGGGTGAAATAGCATTTTAACTGCTAAATAGTTGGTCAACCATCCAATGAGCGCTGCAATTAAAGGAAGTAACAAAAGTAATGGAGGCATTTTAAGTGTTCAATAGTTTGGTTTGAAAATTATATTCGTACGCACATTCGAAGTTCTTTAAATTGATGGTTGCGTAGCGATGGGGTTTACTATGGTAAGAAGAAGTGAGCAAGTTTGTTTTACCAATCATTTTACTAATTTATAGCTTACTATGCTTTGGGTGCACTCGTGTTGTCACTTTACCTGTTAAAACTGTGGTTGATTGGACAGAAGAAGATAGGCTTTCTACCCAGTCCGTTCATGATTTAAGTAAATCTTCTTCAGATTGAATTTAGTTATCTAGGATTCAACTTAATTTCAGCTAGGCACAAAAAAACCGCCGAAGCGGTTTTTATCAAAAGTAAAAAAATTAGTTCCTAATTTTCGGTTTTTATTAAATTGAGGGAAGCAGAGTTTATGCAATATCTTAGTCCAGTTGGGGGAGGTCCATCTGGAAAACGATGCCCTAAGTGAGAACCACATTCAGAGCAAACTGTTTCTTCTCGAATCATGCCATGAGACCGGTCCTCAATGATTTTTATTGCACTTGAAGTAAGGGGTTGAAAAAAGCTGGGCCAACCTGAGCCAGAATCAAACTTAGTTTCCGAGGAAAAGAGAGGTTCATTACACACTGCACATTCGTATATTCCAACTTCTTTACAATCCCAATATTTACCTGAAAAAGCTCTCTCTGTCCCGCCCCCACAACAAATTATTTTTTGCTCCGATTCCAGGTGATCCGTGTTAAACTTCTCTGAAACTTTACTATCAGTAGGATTCATCGAATAATTCTACCGCCTTCTTCTAGAACCAAAAGAAACTTGCTTTCCAAAGCTTCGGTTTCTTTTCTTTGAAACTACCGCTCCTTTAGGTACTAAAGTTTCTGGAGCATCTCGGTAGGCAAAATCATCTACAAACTTTCTTGGCAATGGATTACCCAGTAGCTTTTCAA